>MDTA01083358.1_pt1 | contig 16422 bp, 11 predicted proteins | sample 811151 | NCBI WGS metagenome assembly MDTA01 (sample SAMN05326648, study PRJNA326480) | marine metagenome | isolation source: seawater | place: Indian Ocean: South | collected 2010 | reverse complement strand
TGACAAAAATTCGTCATCATTTCGAGGGATTAACCGGTAACTCGGTGGAAATTCGCGTTGGCGCCGCGCCCTCGGCGACGGCGGTGACGCGGGGCAATGGTGTGAGCGGGACGCCAGTTATCAATAGCTTTAAGGAGCGTGAGCGATTCTATCCGCTGCTAGATCTGAACAAGACGTTCACCTTTGACACGTTTGTGGGCGGCCAATCTAACGAAATGGCAAGGGCTGCTGCTGTTCAGGTCGCTGAAAACGTCGGCGTTTCCTCTTATAACCCGTTGCTCTTGTACGGTGGTGTAGGCCTGGGTAAAACGCACCTCATGCATGCGGTGGGCAACGCAATTGTCGATCGGCATCCTCATCTAAAGGTTGCCTACATGTACTCCCAGCGGTTCATGGAGGACATGGTTCGAGCGATTGAGCGTGGAAGCATGGGCGAATTCACGCAGTATTACCGCGGGGTAGATGTCTTGCTAATGGACGATATCCAGTTTTTGGCTAAAGGAAGCAAGTCACAAGAGGAATTCTTTCACGTTTTCAATAGGTTACAGGAAGACGGGCGTCAAATCGTACTCACTTGTGATCGATATCCTAAGGAAATACAGGGCCTTGAGGAGCGGCTAGAGAGTCGGTTTGTATGGGGTATGACAGCGGCCGTAGAGCCTCCAGAGCTCGAAACAAGAGTGGCGATTCTGCTCAAAAAAGCAGAGCAAGAAGACGTGCCACTTAGCCCCGATGTCGCTTTCTTCATTGCTGAGAAGGTTCGATCGAATGTTAGAGAGCTTGAGGGAGCACTCCGGCGCGTTATCGCGAACGCCCAGTTCACTGGTCGCGAAATCACGATTGAGCAGACAAAGTATGCTTTGAGAGATCTGATAGCGATCCAAGCGCGTCAAATCAGTGTAGAGAACATCCAAAAGTCGGTCGCAGATTATTTCAAGATTAGAATGGCGGATCTTCTGAGCAAGAAACGCAACCGATCTTTGGCGAGGCCAAGACAAATCGCCATGGCGCTCTCTAAAGAACTCACGCATCACAGCCTTCCTGAGATAGGCGACGCCTTCGGTGGCAGGGATCACACAACAGTCCTGCACGCTTGTCGGAAAGTCAGCGAACTACGAGAGCTAAACAACGAAGTACGAGATGATTATCGAACGCTCAGAAGAATGCTCACGAGCTAGTTTGCAGCTGAGAGCCCAGTGTAAGTGTTGGCTCACAAAAGGAAATTCAGATGAAGTTTGATGTCGATAAAAATGCGCTTGTTGAACCTTTGCAGCGAGTGGTCAACGTGCTTGAGCGCCGGCAAACCCTACCTATCCTGTCTCACGTGCTGATCGAATGCAGCGAATCTGGCATCGTGCTGGTTGGGACTGATCAAGAGATAGAGCTGTCTGCCCGAATACCAATCGATAGCGTCGATGTATCTGGTGTTGGTGCCGTCACCGTACCGGGGCGTAAAATGCTGGATATCGTGCGCCATTTACCGGAGGGCGTAACGATTAGCTGTGAGGCAGAAGCAGACCGATTTATATTGCGATGTCAGCGATTTGAGTCGCAGTTAGCAACGTTACCGGCGAATGAATTTCCCTGGATTGACCTGGCCGTGATAGCGAATGACCCCATCAAAGCGAGCGGCAAGGCACTTAAAACCCTGTTGTCCAAGACCATGTTTGCAATGGCCCAGCAGGACGTTCGTTACTTTTTCAATGGCATGTTGTTTGAGTTTGAAGTCGGTCTGCTCCGCTGTGTAGCGACTAACGGCCAGCGATTAGCGATAGCGGAGGCCTCGCTTGAAGGGGCGCCGTCGGGCTCACGTCCTATACTCCCCAGAAAGGGTGTGATCGAGCTCGCACGACTACTCGACGGCGATGCCGAGGGGGTTCGGCTTCAGTTCACCGATCAACACGTGCAAGTCGAGGTCGGACCTGATCGGTTCGTGAGCAAACTAATAGATGCAGAATACCCCGACTATACGAAAGCGATCCCAAGTCCCAGTGAGCAGTCGTTTTCCTGCTCAAGAAACGATTTAAAGGATGCGCTGGTCCGCACAGCCGTGCTATCGAATGAAGTGTATAAGAATGTGCGGCTTTCTCTGTCGACTGGTCAGCTGGAGATCTTTACTAACAACCCTCAGCAGGAGCAGGCCATAGAGCAAATTTCGGTCGATTACACCAGCGAGCCGTTAGAAATAGGGTTTAATATCCACTTCTTAATAGAAGCGCTATCGGTCATGTCTGGGGACTCGGTAAGCGTTGAGCTATCGAGCCCCAACAGTCCATGTAAGCTGCAGGATCCGGATGACCCAAGTGCACAATTCATTATAAGTCCAATGGTTTTGTGATAGTGAGCACTCACTAACCGATACTCGTTGAGCAAACTAATCCTGTGTCAGCACGGGTAGGTTGCTCACTCAATTTAGGAAAGACCCATGAAATTCTCTGTTAGCCGAGATAACATTCTAAAGCCGCTCCAACAGGTTGGCGGGGTGGTTGAGCGAAGACAAACGCTCCCTATCCTGTCAAATGTTCTGCTTGTGTTAGAAGGGTCTAAGCTCTCGATGACTGGCACCGATCTTGAGGTAGAAATGGTTGCCAGTGTGAATGTAGAGGCAGACTTGCCGGGTTCGCTGACGGTGCCCGCCAGGAAGCTCGTAGATATCATTCGCGAGTTGCCAGAGCAGGCCGAGATCGGTTTCACCCAGAAGGGAGAGCGGCTCGAGGTCCGATCCGGTCGATTTAAATCTAACTTATCCACGCTGCCCTCAACCGATTTTCCAGCCGTGGAATCAGATACATTGAGTCCACCCGTTTCTGTTGGTTCAGAAACGCTGAAATCTTTGCTCGACTTAACCGCGTTTGCCATGGCCCAGCAAGATGTTAGGTATTTTCTAAACGGTATGTTGCTCGAGGAAAGCGAGGGCCAGCTCAGGTCAGTGGCGACAGACGGTCATCGCTTGGCGCTTAATCAAGTAGCGCTTAGTACTCAAAGAGAAGATGGTATTGGCCAAGTCATTGTGCCAAGAAAGGGTGTTATCGAGATGCAGCGACTGCTATCGGATAGTCCCGACGAAGTAGAGGTATCTGTCAGCAGTAGTCATTTGTGCTTGTCTTCGGGTCCTTTTGTTTTAACGACCAAATTAGTGGATGGCCGTTTCCCTGACTACCAGAGAGTCATTCCAAGAGACGGCGATAAAGTGATTCTTGCCGATAAAATGGAGCTGAAGCGAGCGCTCAATCGGACGTCAATTTTGTCGAACGAAAAGTTCCGTGGGGTGCGAATTCAGTTCAAGTCGGGGTTGATCGAAATATCAACGAACAATCCCGAGCAGGAAGATGCTGAGGAGTCGCTACCGGTTGAGTACGACGGTCCTGAGTTAGAGATTGGGTTCAATGTTGGGTATCTGCAGGATGTTTTGAATGTTGTTCGTGGCAGCCAAGTCAAGCTAACAGTGAATGATGCGAATAGCAGCGCTCTGATTGAAGACTCAGAAGCTGAGCAAGCGCTTTATGTCATTATGCCTATGAAGCTTTAAGCGCCCGATCACCAAGGACATGCTTTGCCCGCTTCAGCCGCTGGGATGGAAATAGCCAATCTAACAGCTAACCCAAGCCTGCTGGCTGGCAAAACAACGAAAGCTGAGCGCGATGCTGTACCTGTCAGTTTCCATGAGCGATTCAGCAGCAAACAAAAGAGGGAGAGCAGGGTTTCGTGAGCTTATCCCGTCTTGAAGTAACGCAATTCAGAAACCTCGAGCCAGCGGCCGTTGATCTCTCTGGGAAGGCGGTGGGGGTTTTTGGTGATAACGGTTCGGGAAAAACCAGCCTTCTAGAGGCCATTTATTGTCTGGGCACGGGGCGATCTTTTCGGGTAGGCCAGCCAAGCGCCATGATTCAGCATGGAAAGGAGTCCCTGTTGGTGCGGGGCCAACTGTCGTCTGGTGAATGGTTGGCGGTAGAGCGCGGCAGAGTACAAGCCATCCGAGCAAAAATTAACCATGAAGCTGTGACTCAAACCTCCTCTCTTGCTGAAGCCCTGCCTGTAGAGGTGATGGACCCAACCACCATCGAGCTGCTACTCGGTGAACCAGAGCGCCGCCGTCGGCTGATCAACTGGGGATTGTTTCACGTGAAACCAGCGTTCAGATTGGCCTGGCAACAGGCGAGCCGAGCGCTCAAGCAAAGAAATGCCTGTTTGCGCGCCCCGGGGTTAGGGAACTCCAGGGAATGGCTTGAAGTTTACGCTCGGCACGGAGAGGTCATCCATGAGCTTCGAGAACAGCACATCAAAAAGCTGGCTCGATCTTTTACGAACTGGCTCGAGCTTTTTGATTGGCCAAGCGATGTAACGCTCGATTATCGGAAGGGCTGGGCCTCAGAGCACACATTGAGAGACGCGCTGATAGAGAGCGAAGGCTCGGATAAGGAGCGAGGGTTCACTCAAAGAGGGGTCCACAGGGCAGATCTTGTTGTAAGAGTAGGCCAGCACCCAGCGTCTTTGGTCTCTAGTCGTGGCGAAGTAAAGATGCTGGCATGGCTGTTGAAGTTGGCGCAGCTCGGCTTATTGCCTGACGAAGTGCAGAATCAGACCGTCTTGTTATTGGATGACTTTTCCTCCGAATTGGACGAGAAAAATGGCCGAAGACTTGTGGAGACGTTAATGACTCTGCCGTTTCAAGTCATTTTAACTGGTGCGTCGCTAGAAGCAGCAAAACCTCATTGGGGAGCGCATTTAGCGCGGGTGTTTCACGTGAAACAGGGTATAATCGGCGAGAGCGGAGGGTAATCCTATGACAGACGAGAGAACCTATGACTCCAGCAGCATCAAAGTGCTAAAGGGGTTAGAGGCTGTTCGAAAGCGACCAGGAATGTACATCGGCGATACCGATGATGGAACAGGCCTCCACCACATGGTCCAGGAGCTGGTCGATAATTCGATAGACGAAGCGCTAGAGGGCCATTGCTCTGAGATCCAGGTCATTGTTCATATGGATCAGTCGGTTACTGTTTCTGATAACGGGCGGGGCATACCGACTGATATGCACGAGGAGGAGGGGCGTTCAGCCGCCGAAGTCATCATGACGGTGCTACACGCCGGTGGTAAGTTCGACGATAGTAACTACAAGGTATCGGGTGGTTTGCATGGAGTTGGCGTGTCTGTTGTTAATGCGTTGTCTTCAGAACTGACGCTAACGATTTGGCGAGAGGGTCAGGTTTGGGAACAAACCTATCACCACGGCGAGCCTGAGGCGCCGCTTAAGGCAATAGGGACAACCGAACAAACCGGTACGCGGTGTCGCTTCAAGCCCAGTGAAGAGACGTTTTCCAATATTGAATTTAGCTATGACGTCTTGGCAAAGCGGCTAAGAGAACTATCCTTTCTGAATTCTGGAGTGGGGATACACCTGAAAGATGAGAGAACCGGCCGCGCCGAGCTATTTAAATACGAGGGCGGCCTTCGGTCCTTTGTGGAATACTTGAACGAAAACAAGACGATACTGAACCCCGTCTTCCATTTTCAAACGACACGAGAGGATGGCATTGGCGTGGAGGTTGCCCTTCAGTGGAACGATTCGTATCAGGAGTCGCTACTTGCTTATACCAATAACATTCCCCAAAGTGACGGCGGGACGCATTTACAGGGATTTAGAGCGGCGCTTACTCGTTCGTTGAATGGATACATTGAGCGAGAAGGACTGGGTAAAAAAGCGCAGGTTAACACAACAGGCGATGACGCCAGAGAAGGCCTAACAGCAATTATTTCTGTGAAAGTGCCCGATCCTAAGTTCTCCTCTCAAACCAAAGACAAGCTCGTGTCATCTGAGGTGAAACCGGCCGTAGAGCAAGAGATGGGGCAAGCCTTCGGTGACTATCTTCTTGAAAACCCGCAAGACGCGAAGGCCATTGTCCAGAAAATGATCGATGCAGCTAGAGCCCGGGAGGCCGCACGAAAGGCGCGAGAAATGACTCGGCGTAAAGGGGCGCTCGATATTGCAGGTCTGCCAGGCAAATTAACAGACTGCCAAGAGCGGGATCCAACGCGCTCTGAGATTTTTCTGGTCGAGGGCGATTCGGCGGGCGGGTCTGCAAAACAAGGCCGTGATCGCCACAATCAGGCAGTGCTTCCTCTCAAAGGAAAAATCCTCAATGTGGAAAAAGCTCGTTTTGATAAAATGTTGTCGTCTGCGGAAATTGCGACATTAATCACCGCTTTAGGCTGCGGTATTGGTCGAGATGAGTTTGATGCGGATAAGTTGAGATACCATAAAATTATCGTTATGACAGATGCAGATGTGGACGGCGCCCACATCAAAACATTGCTACTGACGTTCTTCTTCAGACATATGCCGGAATTGATCGAGCGCGGTCATGTACTCATTGCTCAGCCGCCGCTTTATAAGGTCAAGCGGGGCCGTCAAGAGCGGTACATCAAGGACGATGCGGAGCTCGCCGCGTTCACGTTGGAGCTCGCGCTCGATGAAGCGAGCGTAGAGTTGCCTGATGGCACGGTGCTCTCGGCAGAAACTTTAGGTGAATTAGCGACGGCCTACCAAAAGACCCAAGACCGAATTCATCAGCTCGATCGCGTGTATCCGGCAGTCGTCCTTGATCAGTTTCTCTTCCTGCCAGCGCTCGAGGTAGAGGCTTTTGCAAATGGCGGCGAAAGCCTCCGAGGGTTCGGTTCACAACTGAATGAGCGGCTGGCAGCCATACAAAATGCGCAGTTTCAGTACGGCGTTGAGGTGGTTGAGGCAGTAGATGGAAACGAGGCATTTATTCAGGTTTCGGTCATTAATCATGGGTTTGAGCGACGCTACCAATTTAGCAGAGACTTTTTCGCATCGCAGGACTATAAAGCGCTAGTGGCCTTTGGTGCGGAGATGCTCGTTGCCGTGCCGGAAGGCAGCCGGGTGATTAAGGGAGAGCGCTCGCAAGCGGCCAACGATTTGGTCGAAGCACTGAATTGGTTGCAAAAAGAAGCCGTCCGTGGTCAAAGCCGGCAGCGGTTCAAGGGGCTTGGAGAGATGAACGCTGACCAGCTTTGGGAAACAACCATGGATCCTACTCACCGGACGTTACTCAGAGTCTCGGTGGAAGATGCTATCGCAGCCGATCAGGTGTTCAATACGCTGATGGGTGACCACGTAGAGCCTCGGCGAGACTTCATTGAGCAGAATGCGCTAGCTGTTGCTAACCTCGACGTGTGATCACTAAGCGGCTGTTTCGAGCAAGGACAAGTCGGCGATCTGGTTGACGGCGTCGCGAAGCATTTTCAGCGTTGAGATGCGATTGGCGCGAAGCGTCGCGTCGTCACTCATGACGAGAACGTTGTCGAAGTAATCTTGGATAGCGCTCAACCCTTGACCAAGCGCTGCCAGACGGTTTAAGAGCGGAAGACCTTTGGTCTCGTTCAGAGTATTCGCGAGGTCAACCAGCGCTTGCTCGGATGGATGCTCAAACAAAGTGGCTTCGATATCACCTACTTCGTCCTCAGTTACTTTGGTAAGCAGGTTATTGATCCGCTTTTGGGCAGAGATAAGTGCCTCAGCTGTTGGTTCTGCCTTAAAGGCTGCGAGGGTTTGCATATCGGCGTACGCATTAGCGAGAAGCGGGGCGTCATCTTGCCTCGCTAGAATCGCGCGGACCGCGTCGTACGCGACACCCTCGTCAATCGCCCATTGCTCGAATCGATCAGCCAAGTAATCTTTCACTGCTTGACCGTCAAATTCACGGGCAAATCCAGCGATTGCGTCATCGACTAGCGTGGATGGTGATATTGGCAGCTGACGTTCGACGCAAATCCGAACGACTCCAATCGCCTGTCTTCTTAGCGCAAAGGGATCCTTGCTCCCTGTTGGCGGTTGGTTGATACCAAATAAGCCGACCAACGCATCCAACCGATCGGCTAGCGCAACGGCCTGACTGATTTCACCCATAGGTAGCGCATCGCCGGCAAACCTTGGTTGGTAATGTTCTCGAATTGCTAGAGACACTGCGCTCGCTTCGCCAGCGGCTCGCGCATAGTACTCCCCCATGATCCCCTGAAGATCGGGGAATTCCCCTACCATGCCGGAGACTAAGTCGGTTTTCGCGAGGAGGCCCGCGCGCTGGGCTGAGGCTTCATCGACACCCATACGACGGGCAATTTGCGCTGACAGCGAACCAAGGCGCTCAGCCTTTTCGAAGTAGCTGCCAAGCTCTGCCTGATAGGTCACCTGTTTCAGTGATTCGAGCCATTCCGCAGACGCCTGCTTAAGATCCCTATCGTAGAAAAACTCGGCATCTGCCAAGCGCGGTGTAATGACTCGCTCGTTCCCTTTGATCACCATTTCGGGCTTGGGACTATCGATATTGGCCACTGTCAAGAAAACGGGTAGCAATTGGCCAGCCTCATCGATGAGGTGGAAGTACCGCTGATGTTCTCTCATTGCAGAAACGAGCACTTCGCTGGGTACGCGGAGAAATCGCTCGTCGAAGTGTCCTGCTAAGACGGCTGGCCATTCCACGAGCGCAGTTACTTCATCGAGCAGCGCATTGTTTTCTGGGATCGCTCCACCCAAGGACTCAGCCTTGGCCATGAGCGCTGACCAAATCATCTTCTGTCGGTCTACTCGATCGGCTACGACGAAGTGCTCGGCCAACTGCGATGTGTACTCAAGCGGGGATCGTATTTCGAACGCGCCTTTCCCCATAAAACGATGGCCTTGGCTTTGATTGGAGGCGGTACAACCGAATAGCTCGATGGGCACAACCTCGGTTCCAATCATCACAACGAGCCAGCGAACAGGCCTCACAAATTCGGCGCTTAAATCTCGCCAGCGCATTCGCCTTGCGATGGGTAGTTGTTGTAAAGACGCTTCTAAAATCTCCCCCAGGCGCTCGGTCAGTGGCAGACCAGGTGCCGTGGCTCGATAGACGACCCACGCCCCTTTATCGGAAGTGATGGTCTCAAACGGTGTATCAGCGGGCACTCCGCAGGATCGAGCAAATCCGGCAAGCGCTTTAGTCGCTTGACCCGACTCGTCATAGGCTGCCGTTAGCGCGGGACCTCTGCGCTCTATGGCTTGGTCTGGCTGAGTGGTTGCTATGTTTTTGATGACAATGGCAAGGCGTCTGGGCGTTGCAAAGGTCTGAAGGCCATCATGTTCAAAGCCTTCTTTACTCAGCGCTTCGCCAATGAGTTGCCCGAACGCGCGCTCGAGCGTTGCGAGGCTTGTGGGTGGTAGCTCTTCCGTACCGATCTCAATAAGCAGGGGCAGTGCATCCGTCATGAGACTTTATCCATGATGCGCTTGCGATCGTGGTCGGTAGCGAGCGGGAAACCCATCTGCGCTCGCGAATCAAAGTAGCTTTGAGCCACTGCTCTCGCTAGTGCCCGAACTCGAAGAATAAACCGCTGACGTTCCGTGACCGAAATAGCCCCTCTGGCGTCCAAGAGATTAAACGCGTGAGAGGCTTTCATCACATACTCATAAGCAGGAAGTGGCAACCCCGTTTTGAGGAGTCGGTTCGATTCTGCTTCGAAGAAATCGAACTGGTTCTGCAAGCCAGTAATGTCTGCTTCATCGAAATTAAAAGCGGACATCTCTACCTCGTATTGATGGAACACATCGGCGTAAGTGACTACCTGATCATCGTGTCGAGACCAGATCAGCGACTGAAAGTCCTCGACCCCTTGTAAATAGAGCGCTAGTCGTTCCAGGCCATAGGTGATCTCTCCCATGACTGGGTCACACGGTAGTCCCCCGACCTGCTGAAAATAGGTGAACTGGGTGATTTCCATACCATCCATCCACACTTCCCAGCCGAGCCCCCATGCGCCCAGGGTGGGTGATTCCCAATTGTCCTCGACGAATCGAATGTCATGTACGGCGGTATCGATGCCGAGATGCTCAAGCGATGCTAAGTACAGCTCCTGAAAATCCTCAGGGTGTGGCTTCATGACCACCTGAAATTGATAGTAGTACTGGTAACGATTAGGGTTTTGTCCGTAGCGACCATCAGTCGGTCGACGGCAGGGCTGAACATAAGCGCTGGACCAGCGCTCGGGGCCGATTGCTCTTAAAAAAGTGGCTGGGTGAAACGTTCCCGCGCCTACTTCCAGGTCGTAGGGCTGCATAAGTACGCAACCTTTATCAGCCCAGAATTGTTGTAAGGTCAGAATCAGATCCTGGAAAGTGTCTACGTTGGCCATGATTGCGCCCAATGAGTAAGGCGGCGATTATAGCCTATTCCGCCCGGATCGCCTGCGGGCCAGATTGGTCGAAAGCATCGTCGACTTCCGGTAGGCATGGCCCAGTCAAGGGATGGTGGCGGTCTAATCTGTGGCGGTTTGAACCAGCCGCTAGAAACAGCGCTCATATGAGCAGCAACGGGAAACAGTAACAAAGTGATGAAACGACGCTTTCTTCTTGGCGCATTCTATCTAGCCAGCTGGATGCCACGCGTGTTCGCGCAGTGGATGGGTCGACTGCTTGGTCGAGTGCTTTGGCTTGCTAATTCAGAAGCAAGGCGGGTTACAGAAATTAATCTTCGTCTTTGCTATCCCGCTTGTTCGGAGGCCGAGCGCGAAGTACTGGCGAGACAGAGCCTCATCGCGACAGCTATGACCGCGCTAGAAACGCCTAAAGTCTGGCTGGGTAACCGTGAGGCACTGGCCCAATGGGTCACTGCTACCCATGGTTTGGAGGCATTTGAAGCATTGTGTGAGGAAGGCAATGGTGTGTTGCTGATGGTGCCTCACATTGGCAACTGGGAGCTGTTCAATGCCTATCATGCCGCGCGTGGAAAGCGCTTGACGGCCCTCTTCAGGCCTCCCCGGCAAGCAGTTATGGCAGGGATCATCCATCAGTTAAGGGTGCAGTTCGGTAATCACATGGTGCCCACGACCCCGCGGGGTATTGTTCAATTATTCAAGCGGCTTCAACAAGGTGAAGTGGTTGCGGTATTACCCGATCAAGTCCCTGAAAATGGAGTGTTCGTTCCTTTTTTCAAACAAACCGCGTTGACAGATCGGCTAGCACACCGACTAGTACAAAAAACAGGCGCATCAGTCGTGTTGATGGGCTTGCTTCGCAATGAGGATGGCCGTTTTGATTTACATCTTGTTCCGATCGAAGGACTGAGTAATCCGAATGAGGCCGAAGCGTTAGCTGATCTCAACCTTGCTATTTCGCAGCTCATCGAGCGAGCACCCGCCCAGTACCAGTGGGAATACAAGCGATTTAAACGGCAGCCAGACGGAAGGCGGGATCCATACCTGAAAGGCTAGGGTTTTTTGGCAATGATCATCCCGTGATAGGGCGCGACGCCTTGATCTGGCGACGGCTCAGCGCCAGTTTCAATGAACTGGACAACGTCGAGGCCAGGAAACAGTGTCAGAAGCTCGCCAGCGTTCAGTCGAAAGTCAGGATTGCTTGGCCCTGGCAGGTCACGGCGCTGCTCGGGAGCTAGATCCCCGGGCGTCAAGAAGGTTGAGGCAATGAGCATGCCGCCTGGCTTGAGCGACCGAGTAATGGCATGACCCAGTGAGCGATCAAGGAAATGGTAAAAATGAATCAGATCGTAATGATTGGATTTGAGGGCATCACTTTGAATATCGACCGCGCGTGCACGAATCGGTAGATTCGCTTGCAGTGACTGTTTGTTCACCCAGTTCATTGCGACTGTCGAAATATCGAGTGCGTCAACGGTGAGTCCTAGCTCTGCAAGAAAGCGACTATCTCCGCCCAGTCCGGCGGCGAGATCAAGCGCGCGCCCTCGCTTTGGGAGCACCAGAGTGGCGCTAATCAGCGCCTGATTCGCTTCAATCTCAAAAATGGTGAGATCATCCGAGGCAATTCGCGCTTCGTAAATGCGGTCCCACTTGCGCTGGGCAGACGACATCACTTGCGCCAAAACATGCCTGTAAACAGCACGAGTACTGTGAAGATCTCGAGGCGTCCGAGCACCATGCCAACGCTGAGGGCGATTTTGGCTGTGTCACTGATGTCGCCGTAGTGGGCAGACACGGCACCAAGGCCTGGTCCGAGATTATTCATGGCGGATGCCACCGCAGAAAAGGAGGTCTCGAAATCCAGCTGGGTCGACAACAGAATCATTAGCAAAATCATGAAGACAAAGATGTAGATCGACAGGAATCCCCAAACGGCCTGAATGACGCCTTCGGTCATCACCCGCTGCCCTAGCTTGATAGGAAAAACGGCTTGTGGATGAATGAGTCGATAGATTTCTCTCAGACCCTGTTTGTAGATCAACAAGACGCGAATCACTTTCAATCCTCCGCCTGTCGAACCTGCGCAGGCGCCAACGAAGGCGCCGAAGATGAGAACAAATGGCGCGATCCCTGGCCAATCGACAAAGGACGTTGTCGCAAACCCTGTGGTGGTAAACATAGACACCACTTGAAAGAGACTCTCCCTTATCGAAGCGGTTGTGTCTAAACCGCTAGAGATCAATACCCCGGTTACTAGAACGACCGAAAGCGCCATGATGAGCAGTAACGCCCTTACCTCTTCATCGCGCCAGTAAGCGTTGAGTGAGCGGTCGCGAAAACCAAAGAAGTGCAGGGCGAAGTTGATGCTCGATAACAGCATAAAGACAATCGCTACTGCCTCTATCGCAGGTGAATTGAAATAACCAAGGCTCGCATCGTGCGTTGAAAAGCCACCAATTGCCACGGTACTAAAGCTATGGCAAATGGCATCAAAAAGAGACATGCCAGCCGCAAAATATCCCGCACAACAAGCCGCCGTTAGGATGATGTAAATTGACCAAAGCGCGAGGGCGGTCTGTTTGATTCTGGGGGTCAGCTTGCTGTCCTTCACCGGACCTGGCGCCTCGGTTCGATAGAGCTGCATCCCTCCCACGCCCAGCATGGGCAGAATCGCGACCGCGAGCACGATGATACCCATGCCACCAAGCCACTGCAGCTGTTGCCGGTAATACAAGATGGAGGGTGGGAGCTGATCAAGCCCGGTTATGACCGTTGCACCCGTGGTCGTTAACCCTGAAAAGGACTCGAACCATGCATCCACCCAACTCATATTGAGGGCAGGGTTGAGCGCAAGAGGAAGCGCACTAAATGCGCCAAGCGCGAAGTAGCAGAGTGCTGTGACCAAAAATCCATCTTTGGTGCGTAATTCGTTGGCAAATTGTTTGAAGACGGTCATCAAGACAGCGCCGACAATAAATATCGTGAGGCCTGCCTGACCAAACGTAACCAGTAGGCCGTCTTGGTAAATAATAGAGACGATGGAAGGCGGAACCAGAGTTGCGCTAAAAAAGACGAGCAACGTTCCTAAAATCCGGAGTGTGACGCCTATCCGCATGGACTAGAAAAAGCTCACTGGGGCTTGGAACAGGGCTTCGACGTCTCGAATAGTGGTTTTATCGACCAAAAACAGAACGAAGTGGTCATCGGGTTCCACAACGATATTGTCATGGGCGATCATGACTTCGTCGCGCCGGATGAGCGCGCCAACAGTAGCGCCAGAGGGCAGGCTCAGCTCCCCTAGCGTTTTGCCGATGACTTTTGATGATTGGTAGTCTCCATGCGCAATGGCCTCGATGGCTTCAGCGGCGCCTCGCCTCAGCGAATGAACCTTGACGACGTCGCCCCGACGGATGTGAGTCAGTATCGCTCCGAGTGTGGCGAGTTGAGGAGATATGGCGATATCGATGTCTTGGCCTTCGATGAGATCAACATAGGCGGGATTGTTGATGAGTGTGATGACTCGTTTCGCGCCTAAACTCTTTGCTAGCATGGACGACATGATATTGGCTTCGTCATCATTGGTAATCGCGCAAAACACATCGGTGTCTTCGATGCTCTCTTCGACCAAGAGCTCGCGGTTGGACGCGTTGCCATTCAAGACAATGGACTGTTCAAGTGATTCTGAAAGACTAAAGCAGCGATTTCGGTCTTGCTCAATCACTCGCACGCCGTAACGGTGCTCAAGCTGCAGGGCAAGGTTCTCGCCAATATGACCGCCACCAGCAATAACGACTCGTTTATTGGGTCGCTCGCTCTGGCGCAGCGCGTTCATCAGTTTTGGAATGTGCGGCGCGGCTGCAATCAAAAAGACTTCATCACGGGCCTGAAGAATCGTTGAGCCCTCAGGGATCATCGGGCTATTCCTTCGAAAAATGGCTGCGACTCGTGCGTCCACTCCGTCGACTAAAGATCGAATGGTGCTGACTGCTTGGTTGGCAAGCGGGCTGCCTCTATCAATTCTGAGGCCGACTAACTTTGCCTGACCTCCCGCGAAATCCATGACCTGGAGTGCGCCGGGGTTATCAACGAGGCGTTTAATGTCGTGTGTGAGGATCTCCTCGGGATTCACGATGTGGTCCACGGGCATCGCATCGTCTCTGAAAATCCCGCCACCTGCGAGATACTCTCTGCTGCGCACTCGGGCGATTTTGGTCGGAGTGTGAAACACGCTATACGCCACTTGGCAGGCCACCATGTTGACCTCGTCTGAGTTGGTGACGGCGATCAGCATGTCGGCGTCCTCGGCGCCAGCTTGCCGTAGGACCGATGGATGCGACGCGCGGCCGCAGACAGTCCGGATATCGTAGCGGTCTTGCAGGCCTCGGAGGCGATCAGCGTCGGTATCAACGAGCGTGATATCGCTCGCTTCTTTGACAAGATTCTGCGCAAGGCTGCCCCCCACTTGCCCTGCCCCTAGAATGATGATCTTCATTAAGCGCGAGCCTCCTTATTAAGGAGCGCGTAAAAAAAACCATCTTGTTCGAAAGGTTGCGGTAAATATTGCAGTCCAGGGCTCAGCGAGATTGATTCAGGGAGCGAAATGCTCGCGGCCTTAGCGTCGGTCGTCTCGGATAAGAAATGACTAATCACCGCATCGTTCTCCCTTCGAAGAATCGAACAGGTCGCATAGAGCAGTCGGCCACCCGGGTTGACTAATGTCCAAGCGGCGCGGAGCAGCGACTTTTGTAGGGAATGAAGCTTATCAATATCTGTCGCGTTTCGCAGTAGCTTGATGTCCGGGCGACGCCGAATGACGCCAGTGCCCGAGCAAGGGGCATCGAGCAATACCGCATCAAATTTGCGCCCTCCACTCGCGTATTGCACAAGATCTTGGCAAACGATCTCGGCATTGAGGTTTAGGCGTTGAAGATTGTCTTGGATGCGCCCACACCGCTCGCTATCAACATCAATGGCGGTCAGATCAACGCCAGGCGCTAGCTCAAGCAGGTGCCCTGTTTTCCCGCCGGGTGCGGCGCAAGCATCCAGGATTGATTCTTGAGTGGTCGGCGCAAGGATCAGCGATGCCAATTGCGCCGACTCGTCTTGGACGCTAACCAAACCGCTCGCAAACCCTGGGAGTTCGCGAACGGGCACTGCTTGCTTCAGCCGAATGGCGCCCGGTGCCCGCTGACTGGGCTCATGATCGAGCCCCTTCTCACTCAGTAGCCCAGCATATTCATCGCGGCTGACCAGTAATTGATTCACGCGGAGGGTCATGGGCGGCGGGGTAAGGTTAGCGCTGAAAATGGAATCGGCTTGATCAGGCCAGTCTTCCTTCACCGCTCGAATCAGCCACTGGGGGTGATTTAAAGCAGCGGTTTCGCTCTTTTGGCAGTCGAACCGGATCTCCTCTCGTTGTCTGATGAATGTTCGGAGCACGCCATTGACCAGCCCCTTTGCCCACTGCTTACCAAGCAATGATGCCGTTTCCACTGCCGCGTTCACGCTGGTGTGTTCGGGCTGCCGGAGATGATCAATGGCGGACATCCCCACCATGAGTAAGCATTGTAGATCTCCATGCTTTTTTGGCAGTGGCTTGGTGAGCAAACGATCAACGGCCAGGGTGTACTCAAAATAATGGATGAGCGTTTGTCGTACGAGCTGCTTGCCCAGTGAGTCTAGGTCATCGCTTCGGAATGCATGGCCGTCGATGACCGTGTTCTTTGTTACGGCGACTTCGTCGCGAAAGTGTCTCATCGGTAACGCTAGCCGACTGATGATGAGTCGAAGCATGCGCCGACTCTGATGCCAAATGAGGATAAGTTTTTTAGCTCCCCACCACGCATGATGCTTCCCTTGGCGTTCGGAATTTGCATAGCAGTGACAATCAGATAACCGTTCATTCCCAAAATCTTGATGCCCGCTTTGGTGATCTCACTGATGGTCCCGGGAGCACCCTGACCAGCGGTCGTTGGGTGCCTCTCAGCATGCGCTTTGAGGACCTTAAACCTTGAGCCATTCATTTCAATCACTGAGAGGGTTTCACTAAAAAAAGCGCGCACGGTTCGCTCTAGCTGTTCGACCGGAATTCGCCAATCAATCATTGCCTCAGACTTTTTAATTTTCTTGGCATAAGTCGAACCTTGACGAGGCTGGGCTTCAGCCAAGTAATCGGGGTTATCCAGCTGGTCTAGTGCGGTGAGCAGTGCGGGC
>MDTA01131563.1_pt1 | contig 16423 bp, 15 predicted proteins | sample 811151 | NCBI WGS metagenome assembly MDTA01 (sample SAMN05326648, study PRJNA326480) | marine metagenome | isolation source: seawater | place: Indian Ocean: South | collected 2010 | reverse complement strand
TAGAGAGGTTAGAAAAAATAGTTTAATGTTGAAGACTTATACATTTAGCCCAAGCGAATTTGCATTTGGGTATTCTGGATGCAAAAGGTGCTATTATGATCTTAAGGTTAATAAGTTAAAAATAAATTTTGGATTTCCTACTATATTTTCAAAAATAGATACTTTACAAAAAAAATTTTATCATGAAAAACCTTCTAGATATTTAAATTCAAATAAATTACCAGACGGAATTATAAAAACTGATTACACAAAGCTTCACAAGTCTGAAGTTCTTCAAGATAAAAAGGATAGGCCTTTTCAACTTAGAGGGAAGATAGATGCTTATGTCGATCATGGAAATTTTTATTCTATCATAGATTTTAAGGTTACAAATTTAAATGAGAAAAAATCACTAACATATATGACCCAATTAAATAGTTATGCAATAATGTTTGAATATCCTGAAAAAAAACTTCTAAAACTAAATCCAATTAAGAATTTAGGAATTTTTTGTTTTGAACCTAGTAATATAAAATATAACAAATTGCCCTCATTAGAAATGGCAACACAATATTTTGAAATAAGAAGAGATGATAACTATTTTTTTAATTTTATAACAAATTTAATAGATTTTTTGGAATCTGATCCACCTAATTTTTCAGATATTTGTGATATTTGTAACCTAAAAAGAAATAAATTTATTTAAAGATTTTGCAACAATTTCTGAGGGAGGTTCAATGGTATTAAAGTTTTTCAAAGTTTTTTCTACGTTTATAATTTGATCTTTTATCAGAGATGGATTTTCTATAAATTTACAAACCTCGTTATAAATATTTTTCGAGTTGCATTTTCCTTGTATCAGCTCAGGTATTATCATTTTATCAGCCGATATATTTATTATATTAGCGTATTTTACTTTAACTAAAGATTTTACTATTAAATAATTTATAATATTCATTTTATAAATGATAACCGATGGTATTTTTTTCTTAGAAATTTCTAATGAAATGGTTCCTGATTTTGCAATTGCGAAAACTGACTTTTCTAAAATATGATTTTTAATTATTTCATCACTAATAATTTCTATGTTTGTAATATTTTGTCCGTATGTTAAATCTTTAATCAAATTTACATGCTCATGTAATGAATGAAAAACGAAAATAAAATCGTCGTATTTTTTATTCATTAATCGGATGAAATCTAGCAATATTGGGGTAAGACTCAAAATTTCAGATTTTCTACTCCCTGAAAAAAGTGAAATTATTGCTTTGTTTTTACCTATGATTTGATTTACATCAACTTTTTTTATTTGATAATCCTCTTCTAATAAAGGGTGACCAACAAATTCACAATTAATATTTTCTTTTTCGAAGTATTTTTTTTCAAAATTAAAAAGTAAATATATATGATCTATGTATTTTTTCATTTTTTTTACTCTATTAGGTCTCCATACCCATACTTGAGGGGCAACAAAATGAGCAACTTTTATTTTTTCATTTTTTTTTTTAACTATTTCTGCAACCCTTAATGTAAAATCAGGACTATCAACTGTAAATAATACATCAGGATTAAATTTTAAAATTTCTTTTGCTGTATAATTAATCTTATTTTTAATCTTAAAAATGTTTAAAAATACTTTTGTAAAACCAATATAAGTTATTTCTTTTAAATCATATAAAGTTTTTATATTTAATGTACCTAACTTCTCTCCCCCAACTGAAAGATAATCTATATCATCCCTTAATTTTTTTAATCTTAATATTACTTTCGATGCAAGCTTATCACCTGAAGGTTCACCGGTTAAAATAAATATTTTTTTCATTGCCAAATTTTATTTAAAGTCTCCTCCCTCTGACATGCTTTTTTGTAAAGTAAATAATTTATAAAATTTTTTTCATAATAATCTTGATGATAGCTCTCAGCTAAATGAAATTTTTTAAATTTTTTTATGTAGGTTACAACTTTTTTATTAAAATTTTTTTCTATTTTAAGTATAGACTTTTTAATAATTTCTTTTTGGGAATGATCTTCATAAAAAATCACAGATTTATAACTTTCTCCCTTATCACAAAATTGACCTTCTTTATCAAATGGATTTATATTAACCCAATATATATCTAGCAATTTCGAAAAATTAACTTTATTTGAATCATATGATATTTCTAATGTTTCATAATGACCTGTCGTATTTTTTACAACTTCTTCATATTTAGGATTTTCAACATTGCCGCCGGAATATCCTGAAATTGTAGAAATAACCCCCTCAACTTTATCAAAAGCCTCTTCCATACACCAAAAACAACCTCCTGCAAAGTATGCTTTTTTTATATCTGCTGAGTATGAGTCATTGCAAAATAAAATAAAAAATAATAGCATTAATTTTTTCATCTTAATATTTTCCAGATTTCTCCTCTGTCGGAAATCAAAAAAAGTTTACCAGTTTCTTTTTGAATTTTTATATCTCTAATTCTTCCTATATTCCCTGCGAATATTATTTCTTCGTTTATAAATTTATTTTTTTCAAAACTTACTTTTCGCAATGATTGATCTTTAAGAGATGTAATTAATGCATCTCCATTCCATTCTATAAATTCTTTACCTTCATAGATTACAATCGCACTTACTGCTATTGAAGGTACCCAATATTTAATTGCTTTTGTAAAACCAGGTTTCCATTTTGGTCCAATTTTAGTACCGGAGTAATTAGTTCCTCCCCATCCTAAAATTTTCCATCCATAATTTTCACCTTTGTTTACTACGCCAAACCAGTCACCGCCTTTAGCACCGTGGTTACTAATATAAATTTTATTATCAAATGGAGATAAAGCGATACCCTGAGGATTTCTTAAACCAATTTGATATATTTCAGGTTTCCATTTTTTTCTTTTTAAAAATTTAGGATTGTCTATTGGTATTGATCCGTCTAAATTTATTCTTATTATACTGCCTGGATGTTTAGTATAATCCTGTGCGATCATTCCCTTGCCTCTCTCACCTGCGGTTATATATAATTTATCATCTTTTATTACAAGTCTTGATCCAAAATGATAACCGGATCTAATTGGTGGCTCAGCTCGAAAAATGTTTTCGAATTTAATCTCTTCTCTGTTAAACTTCCCTTTTGCAACAGATGTGCTTGATTTGAAATTTCCTCTATTTTCGGAATAGGAGATATAGATATATTTATTATTATAGATTACATCTAATAATCCTCCCTGGCCGTCCTCGAGTATCGAGAGATTGTGTTTTATTTGAACAAGTTTTTTATTTTCAACGTTTAAAATAGATAATTTTCCAGATTTTTCAGTTAAAATTATATTTTCTTTATCAATAAAAGATAAGCTCCACGGCTTGTTGAGTCCTTCAAATACTTTTTCGAATTTGATTTCTGAAGAATAACAATAGCTATATAAAGAACACGTAAGTAGTATTAGAAATATTCTTTTCATTTAGCCAATATAAATAATTTATTTTTGTTAGCGAATTTAATACATCTAATTTTATCTAAAAAAATGTTTTTTTTACTTTTTAAAACTATGCCTTTTAAACCAATTAATTTACATTGCTTAAATGTCTCATAGCCAACAGTGGGTAAATCAATTCTTAAATCTTGTTTTTTTTTGGGATATTTTACCAAAACACCATTTTTATAAAAATTATCATTTTTAAATTTTTTGAGCATTTTTTGTGTCCCTTTTTCGCCCTCTAATGCCATTACTTTTCCTTTTTTAACTATAACACCTTGAGTGTGGTTATAATGATTTAAATTATTCAAAGTTTTAATAGCTTTGTTGATATCATGAATATCTTGCCTATTTGGTTTTATCTTTGAGTGGAACCCTTTTTTTAATGATAACTCAGGACTAAAAAAAAGTGAGTCAATTGTAATAATATTTTCTTTTTTCAAAATATCAATTATCTCTTTCAAAATAGCAGCGTCACCTAATTTTGAACTTTTTATTATTCTTGGAAAGTAATAGATTCCTTTCATATCTAAACGAAGTTTATAAAAATTAGGTTTTTTTACTTTTCCTGCGAATAAAACTTTTTTACATTTATTTTTTTTCAATATCTCTAAAATTTTACCAAATTGCCCAAGTGAAACAGAGTATGAATTACGATTTTGTTTAAATATTTTTTTTTTTGTTAAATCTATAATGAGATATTTAATTTTTCTTTTTTTTATATTCTTAAGAATTATTTTCGGGAATATTGTTTCCCCAAATATTAAGCCAATCATTATACAGTGTTTGGTGTACAAATTGGTCTTTTTTTATCTTTTTCTAGGAATGTAATTACTTCTTGAACCAACTCATTTCCTTTAAATTCACCATTAATTTTGCTTAAGTTCTCATGAAAATTTTTTGAGGAGAAAATATTTTTATAAGCTTGATCTAGTTCAATAATTTTTTTGTTATCATATTTTTTTCTTCTCAGGCCAATTAAATTTATACCTTCTAAATAGTTTCTATTACCAAAAGATAAACCAAATGGAATAACATCTTTTAAAACTCCCGTCATACCTCCGATCATCGCTAATCTTCCTATTCTAGTAAATTGTTGAACTGCTGAGTTACCTCCTATAATAACCGAGTCCTCTATTATAACATGACCCCCAAGAGGAACATTATTAGCTATGATGACATTATTTCCAATATTGCAGTCATGAGCAACATGTGATGAGATCATAAATAAACAATTATTTCCAACCTTTGTTTCGCCTCCTCCACCTTTTGTTCCAGGATTAATAGTCACATATTCTCTAAAAATATTATTTTCGCCAATTTTTAGATAGTTTTTTTCTCCCTTAAATTTTAAATCTTGAGGATCTGTACCTATGCTTGAAAAAGGAAAAAATTTTGTTCCTTTTCCAATCGTAGTATTACCTTCTATATGCACATTTGAAATCAGCTCTACATTATCACCTAATTTTACATTTTTACCAACATAACAATAGGGACCAATCTTAATATTCTTTCCAAGCTCAGCTCTTTTATCAATAACACTTGACTGATGGATCATATTAATTCCTATCTACAATTGTAGCTGACCACTCCGCATTAGCCATTCTTTTTTCACCTACTTTAGCAATTCCTTTATATTTCCAGACTCTGCCATGAGACCTTATTGCTTCAATTTCTAATTTTAATTCACAGTCAGGTATAACAGGATTTCTAAATTTTGCTTTTTCAACGCTCATCAAATAAACAAGTTTATTATCGTATTCTTTTTTATCAATACCGTGAGCAGTCAAAGCTGCAGCTGCTTGACCAAAAGCTTCTACTATAAGCACACCAGGTAATACTGGTTGATCTGGGAAATGACCCTGTACATAAAAACCGTCTTTTTTTACGTTCATTATTGCAGTAGCAGATTTAAGAGGGACAATTTTTGTTAGTTTGTCTATTAACAACATAGGCGATCTATGAGGCAATAATTTCTCAATTTCATCTCTATTAATAAAATCTTTACTCAATTGTATTTCCTTTTTTTAAAAAAACTTTTAAGGGGACTGCGGGGTAACCCATGACAATGGCATTATCCGCAATATCCTTAACTACCCCACTACCTCCACCAATTTTAACATTATTTCCAATTTTAAGATGACCTGAAACACCTGCTTGGCCACCTATTGAGACGTTATCCCCAATTATTGAGCTTCCTGCAAATCCTACTTGCCCAGCTATCATACAATTTTTTCCAATTAGGACATTATGAGCTACATGTACTTGATTATCTAAATATGTATTCTGACCAATTAAAGTCAAATCAATTGAGCCCCTATCTATTGTACAAGATGAGGCGATTTCAACATTTTTTTCAATTACTACTTTACCGATATGAGGAAATTTAAAGTTTTGATTTTTTAAAGGTATAAAACCAAATCCCTTTTGACCTATTCTGCAACCATCTTGTATCACAACGTTATCACTCATTTCAGTATTCTTTATAATACAATTCGAACCTATAACACAATTTTTTCCAATAATAACATTCTTTTCAATTATAGTGTTTGAACCAATCACGCAATTATTACCTATTTTTACTCCTTTTCCAATTAAAACATTGTTTCCAAACTTTACTTTTTTATATTTTAAAAAACCATTTTTTTTTAGTTTTAAATCAGGAAAGTCTATATCTGATGTTGGGTAAAATTTCTTTACAACTTTTGCTAATTCAAATAAAACATTTTTTACTACAATTTTAATACATTTTTCAGGTAAATAATATTTAAGTTTTTCAGTAGTCAAGCATACACTAGCTTTTGTACTTTTAGCTTTATCAATATACTTTATCGAGTCTAAAAAGCTTAAATTTCCTTTATTCGCTTTATCTAAAGTTTTTATTTCAGAAATTACGATATCTTTTTTTAAATCGAAAATCTTATTTATATTGATTGGACCTTGATTCTTAAAAAATCTATTTGATTTCATTAATACTAGTCAATTTTAACAGATTTAAGTTTTTTATTAAGCTCATCCATAATAATTGAAGTAATTTCAAGATTTTTATCACCTAAAAGAATATTACTTTTATCTAAGACAATTTTTACGTTATTTTTTTCCATATAATTAGCTAATATTGGGTTCAATGTTTTTAATAATTCTTGTTTAATTTTTTTTCTATTATTGGCAATTCCTGATATTTCTTTTTGTCTGTCTTTGGTAACCTTTGCAATTTTATCTCTAAGATCGGTGATTTGTTTTTTATACTCTTCGTTGGAAATTTCTTTTCTTTTAGAAATTAATTCTCTTTCTTTTTTTTTTATATCCTCAACTTGCTTGTTATATTTAGAGAAAGTATTCTCAATTTTTTTTTTAAGCTCTTTTTGTGCTTTACTACCTGCAACACTTGTATTCAAAACTTTAGAAAGATCTAAATAATTTATATTCTCTGAAAATGTAAAACTTGTGCTTATCAGTAACAAAATAAAAGTAAATATAATTTTTTTTATCATTAGAACGTTGTTCCTAAACTAAAATTAAAAGACTCTGTTTCATCTGTGGACCCCTTGGCTAAATTTTGTGATAAGGTGAAACTCATGGGGCCAATAGGTGAAAGCCAACTTGCATTTAGCCCCGCCGATGATCGAATTTTGTTACTTTCATTAATACTTGCGTCATAATCAACCCCCCACACATTACCAAAATCTAAAAAGGCTCCAACTTCGGTTCTAAAATTATCTGGTAAAAGATTTGGAAAATTTGCCTCAATGTTAAATGATGCGTTGTAATTACCTCCAACATAGTCGCTTCCGTCTTTTGGGCCTACTTTATTTCTTTTGAAACCTCTAAGTCTTTTTTGTGGTAAATAAAGCCTTTTACTTAATCTAACATCGTCATCGCTTAAACCATTAACTGCAGAGCCGTATATTTTAAAAGCAGTAATAAAATCTGGAGAAATTGCTAAATATTTACTTGAATAGAAAGTATTTCTTAAATGTGAACTATCTGCATAAACAGGTAATGATTGGCTAAAACCAGCTATATATCCATCTGTTGGCTTAAAAGCTCTATCTCTTTTGTCAGTAGAAATACCATAATTAAAAGCTAAATCAGTAAAACTGCCTGCTTGTTTTTTCAAGTTAGATGAAGCAGTATTATCAACCTCTAAGTCGTCAAGTGTAAGCTTTAAAGAAGGAGAAAAAAATATATCCTCAAATTGTTCGTAATTAGTAGCTATACCTAAACTTATCAAGCTATTCTCAAATCCAGAGTCTGGTCTGTCATTAGTTGTACTTGAAATTTCATAGGATAAAGCATTTCCATAAAAATCATAATTAGGATTTGAATATAATAGTGAACCTTTCAAAGACTCACTGGATCCTTCTAATGATGCATTAACTCTAACACCTTTTCCAAGCCAATTGTTCTCACTTATATTAAATAAAAAGTTTCCTCCGGAAGTGCCAATGCCAGCACCTGCAGATATCTCTCCAGTAGGTTTTTCTTCTACAAATATGTCAATAATGTTGGTATTGGTTTCGCTACCAGATTTTAACTTATAATTTACTTTAGAAAATATCCTTCTGGCTTTAATTTCAGCAATCGACTTATCTAATTTTACTTGACTGAAAGGATCTCCTTCATCTAAAATTAATTCTCCTCTTATAACAACTTCATCTGTGATTGTATTGCCTATAATATTTATTTTCTCTACTAATTTTTTTTCTCCTTCATTAATTCTAATAATTACTTCAATATTATCTCCTGAAATAATTTCTTCTACAGAATGATTTACAAATTGTAGATCATTAATCTCTACAATATTATCGACAGCATCTAATATCTTTTTAATCTTAAATGGAGAATAGTATTTTCCAATATTTTTTTCGTATATATCTTTTAAAGGAAGAAAAACTTTTTTATCGAAAACTTTATCAATATTAGTGGAAATTTTATTAATTCGATATCTATTCCCAGCTGAGACTGTGTAAGTAAGTTCTGCAAATTCTCGATCTATTACCTCTGCAGAGTTAGATATAATTTTTGCATCATAATAACCTATAGACTTATAATAGTTTTCTAGGAGTCTCAAATCAAGTTTGATATTAGCATCACTAAAATAAATATTTTTTGATAGTATTTTCCAGAATTTGCTTTCTTCTGACACTATGACATCTCTTAATCTTCTCTCACTAATTTTTTTATCACCTAGAAAATTTATTTTTGAGATTTTTGTTTTTTCACCTCTTTGAATATCTATTATTAAATTTACGAAACTATCATCAATATTTTGGGTTTTAGCTTGTGTCTTAACAAAATTATAACCTTGTTGAGAGTATAATACTTTAATTTTCTCTAAGTCAGATTTTAAAAAGGAGTCTCTAAAAATACCGCCTTTTTTTAATTTTATATTTTCTAATATAATTTTTTTAATTTTTTTTGAAGGCTCACCTATTATTTCGATACTATTAACTTGTAAAGCCTCTTTTACAATTATATTTAAAACATCTCCTTCTACTGAAACTTTTATATCTTCAAAAAAATTTGAGTTATATAAATTTTGTATAATTTCATTTATATCTTTTTCCTCATAATTTTTTCCAAATTCAATTTCTCCATACAGTTTAATAGTTTCTTTGCTCAATTTAGAGTTACCTTGAACATTTAAAGAATTTATGGTTGCACTTTGTAATGAACCAAAATTAAAAACTAAAATTACTAATATTATAATTATTTGTCTCATTTTTTTTTTAAAAGTCTTTTCGTTATTTCTTTTGCCCAAGAATTAACATAATAAATATTATTTAAATTATTCGGATTTTTTATAGCATATTTTTTATAATTTTTATGTCTCAAAACTTGTTCCAGACCCATAATAATACCCTTAAATTCAATCTTTTTACGTAAAAAACAATCAACTAATATTTCATTAGCCGCGTTTATTATTATATGAGTGGATTTGTAAATTTTCTTCATATTTAAAATCTTAAATGGTGGAAAATTTTTTTTCGTGACCTTATAAAATTCCATTTTATTATAATTGTCTAAGAAAAAATTTGAATTTAATTTCTTGAAATCTTCAATATTATTTTTATTGTCATAAATTGCATTTATTATTGGGATGCTCATATGTGGCTCATGAAACAAAAATTTGGTCAATCCATTTTTGTATCTAACTATTGCATGAGTTAAAGCTTGAGGATGAATAATTATTTTGATTTTATTTTTATAATTTTTGAACAATTTTTGTGCTTCATAATATTCTAAAAGTTTATTTATCATTGTAGCTGAATCGATAGAAATTTTCTTTCCCATAGACCATTTGGGATGTTTTAATGCTTGATTAGGAGAAATGTTATTTAACTTATTTTTTTTAAAAAATGGACCACCTGACGCTGTTATATAAATTTCTGAAATATTTTTATGATTTCCATCTTTTAAAAGTTCAGAAACCGAAAAATGTTCTGAGTCAATTGGGACCATTTGAATTTTATTTTTTTTAATTATTTTATTCAGTAATTCCCATCCGCAAATAATTGTCTCCTTATTTGCAATCAAGATTTTCTTACTTCTTTTAGTAAATTCTAAAGTAGGTTTTAGTCCATCGATCCCAGGTATTGCACAAATTAGAATATCAAATTTTTTATTTTTTAATAATCTATCATAATTATTAAAAATTTTTGTATTTTTAAAATTTGAAACTTTATTTAATTTTTTAAATGTCTCATAATTATTTACTACAAAATTATTCGGTTTATATTTTTTTATCTGATTTTTTATTTTAATAAAATTTGAATTTGCCATTAATGTATCAATTATAAAATCTTTACTTTTTATCTTTATTATTGAGAGTGTTGTTTCTCCAATTGATCCAGTCGAACCTAAAATTGCAATTTTTTTTTTCATTAAATTAATATATAGATTATTAAACCAACTGGAACGCCAAATAAAATACCGTCTATTCTGTCAAGAATTCCTCCGTGTCCAGGTAATAAGTTTCCTGTATTTTTTAAGTTTGATTTTCTTTTTAAGAAAGAAAATAATAAATCACCTATTTGAACTGATATAGAAATTACAAATCCATTAAATATTAAAGAATATTTAAAAACCCCAAAAATTAAATAAATTAAAGAAACATATATTATTATGGAAAATATAATTGATCCAAAACTTCCGCTGAAAGTTTTATTTGGACTAATTTTTGTTAATTTTGGTCCTTTAAATATTTTACCACAAATAAAACCAGCTATATCAGAAGTAAAGCATGTAAATAAAACTATTATTAAAAAAGATGACAGTAGAATATTTTCGGTGAAGCTTAAAAAAATAAAATTGAAGAAAAATAGGTATATGAAAAAAATTAAATATAGATTAATTTTCCAAAAAATGTTTTTAAAAATTATTTTTACCATTTTTGCAAATTCCAAAAATGCCAATACTGAAATAATAATTAAAAAATATACCATGGCAAAATCTATTAAAAACATGCCTGTTAGAATTGCTATTAGAAATAATGAGGTTGCTACTCTTTTTTTAATTTCATCCATAATTATATACCTCCAAAATTTCTTTTGATGTTTTGATAGTCTTTTATAATTTTTTTAAGATCGCTTTTATTAAAATCTGGCCACAATTTCTTTATGAAATAGATTTCTGTATACGCCAATTGCCATAATAAAAAATTACTTAGTCTTTTATGGCCTCCTGTTCTAATTAGAATGTCTGGATCTGGTATTTTATCAGTATATAAATTTTTAGAAATATCATTAAGATTTATATTATTCTTTTTTTTTATTAAAATTTTAAATGATTCTGCTATTTCAGACCTTGAGCCATAATTGATAGCTAAATTAACTTGTATTTTTTTATTTTTTTTTGTTCTTATTTCTGTGCTTTTTAATATTTTTCTCATGGAGTTATTTAGTTTTTCAATATTTCCAAGTATCTTTATTTTTATCCCGTTTCTAACAACGTTTTTTATTTCTTCGCTAAAATATACAGAGATTAACTTAAACAAATAGTTAATCTCTATTTTGGGTCTTTTCCAATTCTCAGTTGAGAAAACATAAAATGTAATTTGTGGTATCCTTAATTTTAAAGATGCTTCAACAATTTTTTTAACTGTTTTTACGCCATTTAAATGGCCATAATTTCTACTTTTCCCTCTAAGTCTACCCCACCTCCCGTTGCCATCCATAATAAAGGCAATGTGGTTTAGTTTGTTCATACTTGTGATATTTCTTTTTCCTTTTCAGCTAAAATTTTTTCTAGGGTTGCTATTTTATTATCGGTAAGTTTTTGTATATTTTTTTCAAAAACTTTGTTTTGGTCTTCAGAAATTTTTTTATCTTTTAATTTTTTTTTTAGATCCTCGTTAGCTTCACGTCTTATGTTTCGAATTGAAACTTTACTTTTCTCTGACATACCTTTTAAAATTTTAATTAATTCTTTTCTCCTTTCCTCAGTAAGATCAGGGATTCTAATTCTTATAATTTGGCCATCAATTTGGGGATTTATTCCAAGATCTGATTTTTGTATTGAAGTATCAACAAGACTTAAATTTGATTTATCCCACACTTGTAGTGATATAAGTCTTGGTTCAGGAACACTTATTGTAGCTAATTGATTTATAGGTAATTTTTGTCCATAGACATCAACTTTGATGGTGTCTAACATTGCTGGGTTCGCTCTTCCAGTGCGTAGTGTTGATATATCCTTTTTAAAAGAATTTAGAGTCTTTTCCATTTTAATCGAGTAACTATTTTCATTAAAATCGATTGAACTCATTTATACTAAACTCCTTCTCCAACTTTAAACCTTATAAAATCTATTATTTTTAAATCTTTTTGAATTCTATGCTCTTTTAATATTTCTTTTACTTTTTTTTTTGGATCCATAATCCAAATTTGATTAAGTAAAGTATTATCTTCAATAAATTTGTTTAATTTTCCTTTTGAAATTTTTTCTATAATTGAGCTGTCTTTGCCAGAATTTACCAATTCTTCTTTTATAATTTCCATTTCTTTATCTAAAATTTTTTTATCTATTCCGTCTTTATCAATTGCAATTGGGTTAGAGGCAGCAATATGCATCGCTAATTTTGTTCCAATATTATCATTTTTACCTTCAACTATTCCGTCTATTTTTACAACACAAATGATTTTACCAATATTTTTTTCTAAAGATGAATGGACATAATGAAAGTTAGTCCCATCTTTCTTATTATAGAAACTAGTTCTTCTTATTGTAATCTTTTCACCAATTTTTGAAATTAAGTTTATTAAATTTTGTTTAACAGTTTCTCCATTTTTCATTTTTGTTTCATTGAGTTTCTCTAAATTACCTCTATTATTAAAATTTATATCAGATAATTCCTTACAAAAGTTTATAAAATCCTTATTTTTAGCTACAAAATCTGTTTCACTATTTATTTCTATTAAAGAGTATTCCCCATCTTGATGATGAGATAGAACTAGTCCATCAGAGGCTACTCTATCCATTTTTTTTGTAGCTTTTGCAATTCCTTTTTTTCTTAAAAACTCAATTGATTTTTCAATATCTCCATCATTCTCATCTATTGCAATTTTACAATCTTTAAATCCAACACCAGTAATTTCTCTTAACTTTTTAATATTTTCTAAAATTTCCTTATTTGACATTTTTACTAAAATTTAATTAGTTTTTTTTGGATTTAATTTCTTCTCAATGTGTTTTTTTTCTGGATTTTTTTCAACTTTCTTATCTTCTTTTATGGCAATAAATTTTTCTGCATCTTTAATAGTACTTTTCAGTAAATCGCAATAAAGATTAATTGATCTTCTGGCATCATCATTACCAGGAATAGGAAAATCTATTCCAGTTGGATCTGAATTTGTGTCAAGCACAGCAATTATTGGTATTGAAAGTTTTTTTGCCTCATTTACAGCTAAGGACTCGATATTTGTATCAATTATGAAAATCAGGTCTGGAATTTTTTTCATTTCCGAAATACCTCCCAGAGACCTTTGTAATTTATCTCTTTCTTTACCAAATTTTAAAATCTCTTTTTTTGTAAAATCTGTGTTTTCTTTAGATAATTGATTTTCTAAATTCTTCATTCTTTTTATTGAATTTTGAATTGTATTCCAATTAGTTAGCATTCCTCCTAGCCATCTATAATTTACATAATATTGGTTAGTTTCTTTAGCAAGATTACTGACATGTTCAGATGCCTGTTTTTTTGTGGAAACTATAAGAATTTTACCGCCAGACGCTATACATTTATGAACAGCAACTAAAGCATTTTTTAAAAAAGTAACGGTTTGTGTTAGATCGATGATGTGAATAGAATTTTTTTCGCCAAAAATGAATTTTTTCATTTTAGGGTTCCATCTCAGAGTTTTATGGCCGAGGTGCACTCCAGCCTCTAAAAGTTGTTTAATATTTACTTCTGGTACATTCATATTTTCCGGTTATTCCACCACAGTAATTCCAAAAAGGACCGGAAGGCTAAGCCTTAAAACTGTGTGCGTAATATTGATTTGTTATCTTTAATTTATAAAAAAATCAAGTCACTAAAATGTTATTTTTTTTACGTATTTCTTGCTTTTTACACTATTTAAAATTTTTATATCAAATTTTCTAGGATTTGTAAGATTGAAGATCATCTTTTTATTTTTTTCTGGTACAATTATTTTAATATTCGTGTTACCTTTTTCTTTTAAATAACTGCTTAATTCATCTAAATTATAATCATCTTTAAGTTCAATAGAAACCATTTTATAGGATTTATTGATCATCTCATTTAATAAAACAATTTTTTTAATATTTACTCTTACATTGCCAGTTTCATTAGTATTTGTATCTTTAAATAAAGTAAGTATAAATGACTCTGCCTCTTTAAGTTTTTCCCTATTGTTAATCAATAAGTCTGAAAACAAAAATAATTCAAATTCACCATTGTTATCACTGAATTTAATAATTGCAAAAGGTGTACCTTTTATGCTTTTTTTTTCTTGTATTGACATCACTGTACCAGCCACCATTGCTTCTTGAGAGTCATCTTTAATAAATTGATCAAAATTAGTAACGTTAAAATTTTCTAAAATATTAGAAAATTCATTCAAAGGATGATCAGATATATAAAAACCTAATGACTTAAATTCCTCCAAAAGCAATTCTTTTTTTGTCCAGTTGATGTTTTCGTTTAATTTAAAATCATTAATATCCGTTATCTGATTTTCAAATAAAGAGGATTGTTTATTTATTTTTTCATCATAATTATTTTTTATTTGTTTTATAATATCTGGTATAGAAAATAAGAGTTTCTTTCTATTGATATCTAACTCATCAAAGGCTCCAGATTTGACTAATCCCTCCAATTGAAGTTTATTTATGTCCTTAGGATTAACGCGCTTGACAAAATCTTGAAGCGATTTGTATTTTCCATTTTTTTCTCTTTCTACAATAATATTTGTAATTGCCTCGTACCCCACATTTTTTATTGCTCCAAGTCCGTAAAATATCTTATTATTACTGGCTTTAAAATCTGCGTAACAATAATTTATTGAAGGTCTAATTACTTCTACCCTTAATCTTTTTAACTCTTGCACAAATTCTCTAAGTTTGCTTGTATTTGTCATTTCTGTTGACATAGTTGCTGCAATAAAATCCTCTTTGTAATAAGTTTTTAAATATGCAGTTTGAAATGCTATTAATGCATAAGCAGCAGCATGACTTTTATTAAAACCATACTCTGCGAAAGGTTCGATTTTTGTAAAAATATAGGAAGCTAGATCTTTTTTTATACCTTTTTTAATCGCTCCGTTTATAAATCTTTCTTTCTGTTTTTCTAATTCAGCTCTTTTTTTTTTACCCATTGCTCTTCTCAATATATCAGCTTCACCAGCCGAAAATCCTGCGAGAGTTTGAGCTATTTGCATAACCTGCTCTTGGTAAATTATAATTCCATAAGTTGGTTTAAGAATTTTCTCTAATACTGGATGAATATAATCTGGTTTTTTTAAACCGTTTTTACATTCATTGTATATAGGAATATTGCTCATAGGACCCGGTCTATATAAAGCAACTAAAGCGATGATATCATCAAATTTATTTGGTTTCATTTGTTTAATTGCTTCTCTCATCCCGCTGCTTTCTAATTGAAAGAGACCAATAGTTTCTCCAGTAGAAAGTAGATTATAAACTTTTTCGTCATTAAGATTTATTTCATTTATATCAATGGAGATTTTTTTATTTTTTAGCATTTTAACTGTTCTATCGATAACAGTTAATGTTTTTAAACCTAATAAATCAAATTTTACAAGACCAGCATTTTCCGATGAATACATATCGTATTGCGTTGATGGTAAAAAAAGATTTGAATTATGGTCAATATACAAAGGAACTTGTTTAGTCAATTCTTCGCCTGCAATAACGACACCTGCTGCGTGAGTTGCCATATTTCTGTTTAAGCCTTCAATTTTTAAGGATAAGTCTATTAGTTTTTTTACTTTTGAATTATTTTTAATCTCATCTTTAAATCTAGGCTCTCTATCAATTGACTCCTTTAAAGTTAAAGGTCTAGACGGATCGAAAGGTATCATTTTACAAATTTTATCTACATGCCCATATGGTAAACCTAGAACCCTGCCAACGTCTCTTAACGCCATTCTTGCTTTAAATTTACCAAAAGTAATTATATGAGCAACACCATCTTTATATTTAGATTTCAGGTATTCAAACACTTTATCTCTTTTTTCCTCACAAAAATCGATGTCAAAATCTGGCATAGATATCCTATCTGGATTTAAAAATCTTTCAAAAATTAAATCAAATTCTAGAGGATCTATATCTGTTATATCAAGACAATAAGCTACTAAAGAACCAGCTCCAGATCCTCTACCAGGACCTACAGGTATATTATTTTTTTTTGCCCATTTTATATAATCAGATACTATAAGAAAATAGCTTGAATATTTCATCTTTGAAATAATATCAATTTCGTGATTTAATCTTTG
>MDTA01099922.1_pt1 | contig 16423 bp, 11 predicted proteins | sample 811151 | NCBI WGS metagenome assembly MDTA01 (sample SAMN05326648, study PRJNA326480) | marine metagenome | isolation source: seawater | place: Indian Ocean: South | collected 2010 | reverse complement strand
CTACAGCAAGAACAAAGAAATCATCCCGAATAGTTTTTAATTTTTTTACAGATCTAATTAATACATCTAAACCTTTATATTCTCTTACAAGTCCAAAATAAAGAATGATATATTTTTTATTTAATTTTAATTTGCTTCTACATATAAATTTATCAAGTGATTTACCGTATTTTGTATATAGTGGATGAAATAACTTTTTGACGGATATGTATGGATATAATTTTTTTATATCATCACTTACTTTTTTTGATTGAACAATATTTCCGTGCATCTCATGAATAAATAATTTTGTAAAAAATCGATCATAAAATTGTGATTCATGTGGAATAAAATTATCAAACAAGGAAACTAATTTCACTTGCGGATTTTTCCACTTGATCACTCTTGAAATAGTTACTAACATTGGTGCAAAAAAGGGATTCCAATATCTTAGGATAACTAATTTAAATTTATTACTTTTAATATTGCTACCAACTCTTACCCATGATATAGGATTAACTGAATCTAAACACTCAATTGATTCAGTCATATATTCTTTTGGTTCGAGATACTGAGTTTTTCCCGGAAATAAAAAGTCAGGATATTGTCTTGTGAAATTATAACAACTTACACTATGTTTATCTTTAGTCAATTCTCGTATAAGTTGAGACGTATGGGCAGCTATACCTCCCCTATACGGAGGTGCTACACTTATTATGGCTATCCGCAATTATTACTTACCTTTAGATATAAATTCTAAAACTCTATTTTTATTTTGTCCTACCAATCTGACAATTATATCTCCCAGTAAACCAATAGAAAAAAATTGAACTGATAGTATTATGAGTAATATTCCCAGGAAAAATAGTGGTCTGTCTCCAATCCATATACCATTAAACCAACCGTATGTGAGATATGTTAAAATAAAAGATCCCATTGAAAACATTATTAATCCTAATTTACCAAAAAAATGAAGAGGTCTTCTTAAATAGTTACCAAGGAATAGAACAGTCAAAAGATCAAAAAAACCATGAAAATACCTCTCGCTCCCGTATTTTGACTTACCAAATTTTCTTTTTCTATGATTAACAGGAATCTCGGTGATACTAAACCCCATTTGCTTGGCTATGGCTGGAATGTATCTGTGGAGACCACCATAGAGTTCAATAGATTTTACAACCTCTCTTTTATAAGCTTTCAATCCACAGTTAAAATCATGAATTTTTACACCTGTGAAAAAACATGTAATTTTATTAAATATTTTTGATGGTATTTTTTTTTCAAGTGGATCATTTCTATTTTTTTTCCATCCAGAAACCATATCCCATCCTTCTTCTAATTTGTTGATTAGATTTGTAATTTCATAAGGGTCATCCTGTAAATCAGCGTCCATAGTAATAACATATTCACCTTTAGAAAGAAGGAAAGCCTCTGACAAGGCATCAGCTTTTCCATAGTTTTTTGAAAATCTTATAAGTTTCACCTTATGATTTACATCTATTAATTCTTCTATGATCTGATGTGAATTATCTGTACTTCCATCATCGACGAAAATAATTTCATATTCAAATTTATCTTCAATGGAGTGAATAATTTCAGCATATAAATCTTTTAAAGATTCAGATTCATTAAAAACAGGGACGATTACAGAAATATTCTTATTCATAGATTAGATCTTTCATGACACCCTCAAAAATATTATTTTGAGGATTTAACTCTAAAATTTTTTTATAAATATTTTTTGCCGCACTTATATTATTGAGCTTTAAATAGACATGTAATAAGTGCTCCAAAATTACCTCATTATTTTCATCAATTTCTAAACTTCTGGTTATGTAATTTAATGCCTCTTCGTATTTATTCAGCTTAAAATAAATCCACCCTATCGTATCTAAAAAAGCAGCATTATTTGAGTTTAATTTTATCGCTTTTTTTGCCAAATCTAAAGCAAATATTAAATTTGAATTTGGACGTTCAGATAAACTGTAAGCATAATTATTTAAAGCAGTTGAATTTGTACTATCTTGCTTTATTAAATCTGTGAATATACTATCAGATAATTCATATTCAAACAAGGATTCACTTAAAGTACTAACAATGTGTTTTAGTTCAATATTCTGATTATCTAAGTTTAAAGTCTCAAGATACCATTGCAAAGCGTCTTCACTGCGCCCCTCAACGAAATATATATCTCCCATCATAAAAGATAATAATTTATTATTATTTTTATAAAACTGATTTGCGATAATAGACTTTGCAAAATCTAAATTATTTAACTCATTTGCTACTCTAACAAATCTTTCTAGCAAATTGTATTCTATAAAACCCTTATTTATTATATTTTTCATTAGCTTAAGAGCATAATAATAATCCATTTTATTTATGGCATTTTCTGCCATCAAAAGTTGAATTTCCTTAGTTTTACTGTGATTCTGAATGAATATATCAATATATTTATCAATATAATTTTCAAGATCATAATCAATCGCAATTCTTATGAGTTTTAGTAAAGTATTTTCATTTTCAGATAATTTGTATGCCTTTACTAAGTAGTGAATTGAATTATTATGCTCTCCTTTGATTAACTTTAATCTTGATAAAGCTAATAGTGGTTTTGAAGAAGTAGGGTCTTGATAAGAAATTTCGTGTAAAATCTTATCCAAATAGTCTTTTTTTTCTAACAATATTGAAATTTCAATTAACTTTTCTAAAAATTCAATTTTATTATCTTCAATAAAATAAATATTTTTATATTCGTCGATTATTCCCTCGTAATTTTTCTTATTAAATAAATATTCAACTTTTATGTATCTTAATTTCAAATTGGATGGATTATTATCAATTAATTTATTTAAAATTTTTTGATAACTATCGTCATTATTAATTTTATTTAAAAAGTCTAAAATTTCGAAACCAATATTTAAATTGTATTTTGAAATCTCTAAAGCATTTAGATAATGTATTTTTGCATTGAGGGTATCATTATTTTGCATGTAACAATTAGCAACTTCTTTTTGAATAATCTGAGAATTAGGTTCTAAAGAAAGAGCCTTTTTAAATTCAATTAAAGCCGATTTACTGTTTCTATTTAAATTTTCATATTCACCTTTTAAATAAAATTCGAGCGCATCACCATTCAAACAGAATAATAATTTTTTAAGTATAATAAGTATTAAAATATATTTCATAAAAAAAAAGGAGGCTTTTGCCTCCTTAAACTATCAAAAATATGAATTAATATTAATTATTTTTTTTCATTAAACTTTTTAAATATTTCTCTACATTCTCACCATCTGGTACCCCTACGATTTCATCAGAAAATCGGATACTTCCTTTTTGGGTAACAGTTGATTTAACAAATTTAATATTCGTTTTTGACGATTTATTGTTTTTCCCAACTTTATCCCCGAAAGATTGTTTCTTTGCCATTTTATTATTCCATATTAATTATATTATGTTTAAAATTACGGCTATTTAGCCATATTACCACCTAATTTTTTCACTTCATACATTTTTTCGTCAGCAAATTTAATCAGACCTTTAGCTTCATTGGAATCCTCAGGATACTGCGCCATACCTATACTTATAGTCATCCTTTCACTTTCCTCATTATTCGTGAAAATATGATTTTCTACATTTTCACGAATTCTTTTCACGGTTTTCATGCATTCTTCTTTATTGCTGTTAACAAGTATGACAGCATACTCTTCTCCACCGTATCTTGCGACAACATCATGCGTTCTGACATTATTTTTTATAATATTAGATGTATCTTTTATAACCATGTCTCCAAAAAGATGGCCATAGGTATCATTAATTCTTTTAAATTTATCTAAGTCTAAAAAAAGTAATGTAAGGTTTTCGTTATGTCTCTCTGCTCGCCCAAGCTCGCCGTCTAGTCTTTCCATGAAAAATTTGTGAGTATATAATCCTGTCATCCCATCAAGCATTGAGTTTTTCATTAATAAATGGTACTTTTTCATAATTTTATTCCAGATTAGGTAAGAATAAAAAATACCGATTCCGCTAAAACATAATCCAACAGTATTTGCAATTAGTAAATTTTTTCTTTCAGTTATGTAACTCATTTTTAATAGAATAATTACAAATAAAGAGAAAAAAATTATTGATATAATATATTTAAGTGAATTTTTCATTTAAAATTTAAACTGTTTTAAAAAAATTTAACATGGTTGATAATTTATTTTAAATAATATGTTGATTACAACAATGTAGTTTTGTTTATTTTTAGTTATTTACTCTTTGAATACGTTGCTTGTCTAGTTTGACTTTATTATTTTTGATTAATTCATCTTTAGCAGTTGTATCCAATATAGATATGATTGAGTTTAACTGTGGATCTGACTCAATTTGATTGTTTTGCAACGCTGGATTGACTCTCTGAAAATCAACAATATTTACTTTTGGTATTTTTTCTACAGTGATTAAATAGAATGAGCCAAAAAGAATTATAAAAAGAGAAGACGCAAGTGCAATTATTTGTTTATAATCTAATCCAAAATTAAAAAGTCCCATAAAGCCTGTATGACTCTTGTGCTTATTATTTCTCAGAGACGATATTTTATGGTTTAATCTTAACGTAAAGTCATTAGAAACCTTAACTTTTCTAACGGATTTTAATTTTGCTTTTGTTATTTCAAATAATTTTAATTTTTCATGGCATGCTTTACAATTTGACTGATGCCTTTTGAAGTAAAAAACATCCTTTTGTTTTAAGTCCTCATCAATAAAATTTGATAATTTTAATTCAAATTCATTACAATCCATTCAGATTAGTCTTTCTCCATTTATAGTTAATAATTTCTGAAGCTTCAATCTAGCTCTATTAATTCTAGATTTAACTGTCCCAATTGGTGTATCTGTTATTTTACTAATATCATCATAAGAAAGTTCCTGTATATCTCTTAAAATAATGATTGTTTTAAAATCAATCGATAGACCACTGAGGGCACTTTGTATGTTTTTTTCAATATTTATTGAATTTATTTTACTCTCTAAGTTAGACTCAGGGCTTTTAAACATAGATTCTTGGTTTGCCTTGGGAAAATCACTTACCGAGAAAGTCTTTCTCATTTTGATTTTTCTTAATTCTGATTTAGATATGTTAGCAGCAATAGTATATAACCAAGTTGAAAATTTCGCTATTTCTTTATAGGAATCTTTGTGCGTATATAACTTTAAAAATGTATCTTGAAGTAAATCTTCTGCTTTATCAACGTCATTTACGAATCTATAAATAAAATTATAAAGTCTATCTTTATATCGATTAACGATTTCTGAAAAAGCACCATTATCGCCATCTTGAAACTTTTTAATTAATTCTTCATCTGAAAATTCAAAATGATTCATTATATCCTTTACATGCTTTGACAATAAATTTTAACATAATATCTCTTTCAGATAAAGAGAAATTCTTTATATCAAAGTCTATTTTTCGAATATCTAATATTATGTTTTTTAATTCATCAAAATTATACTTCTTTAGGTATATATTCATATTTTTCTTAATCTGGTAATTTAATTTAATTTGTGTATTTTTATTGCCTAAGACGACCCATATAAGTTCTTGATAAAAAAATGATAAATTAAATAAAATTTGACTTGTTGGTATGCTATTGATCCAAAGATTAATATAAATTTTAAATGAATTATTAATATCCTTCCTACCGAGTGAATCAATTAGTCTCCAAATTGGATAATCTTTTATTTTTTTTTCAATTAACGAATTGTTTTCATGATTATTCTCTATATTATCAATTAATATTTTTTCAATCTCATTTTCTATGTTTGCAATTGAATCCCCACAGTTTTCGATTAAGTTTTCAATTACATTACTTGGTAAGTTAATTTTTTTCAGCTTAAGTATATATTTCACCCAGTCTCTAATTTTATTTGGAAATGGTGTTCTTGTATCTATTAGCTGTATATTTTTTCTTAATTTTTTAATATATGAATTCTTTAAATCAAATTCATTCTTCACAATAATGACACAATTATGCTGCCTTGGGTAAGAACCCCATTCAATCAATTCAGACATATAATTTTTACTAATTTTCTTAAGACCTCTCAAGACAAAAACTCTAGGGTCAGCAAATAATGATATACCGGTAATTTCATTAATTATATGTACTGGGTCTGTCTCTTCGAATGAATATGATTGTTTAGATATGTTTTTATTGTTAAAGATTTTTACAATTTGATTAACAAAAAAAGATTGTAAGTATAAATCACTACCCATGAGAACATACATAGGCTTAATACCATTTCGTCTTGAGTCAGTAATTATTTCTTTAATTGAAAATAATCCGAATTTATCTGGCACTTATAATTCCTATAATTCCAACAAAAAAACAGTAAAAGGAAAATAACCAAAATTTATTTCTCATTAGTATGTTATATAATAATCTTATTGAAATATATCCAGTAATGAATGAAATTATAAATCCTATGCTCAATGGTGCTAAATCTGCCTTATCCAATGCAACAATATTTTTAATTTCCAGAATTGATGCTCCCATAATTATTGGTATTGCCAAAAAAAAAGATAATCTAAAAGCTTCTTTCCTATCTATTCCCAAGAATAATGCAACAGATATTGTCATACCACTTCGAGATATTCCAGGGAATATTGCTAACGCTTGAATTAATCCAATTGCTAGTACAGATTTATAACCCAGTGGTTTGAACTTTTGTTCCATGAATTTTGATAAAAACAATATAAAACCAGTAAAAACTAAGAATAAGCTTGTTGCAAAAAAGTCATTAAAATAAGATACAAAAAAATCTTTAAAAAATAAACCTATAAAACCAGCTGGCAATATGCCCAAAATAATCCTAAGCATAAAATTTATAGACTTTTGATCAAATAAGAAAACACCCTTCGTTAACCTAGCTATATCATTAAAATAAAAAATAATTATTGATGTCAATGTACCTAAGTGAAGTGTTACCTCAATCAATGCACCAGGGTATTTAATATCTAAAAATTGCTTTGCCAATACTAAATGACCAGAGCTTGATACTGGTAAAAATTCAGTCAATCCTTGTATTATTCCTAATATTACTAAATTAAAATAATCTGTCAAATCGTAAATTCTCCAAATAAGGCTAACATTCTGCCGGAATTTTCTTTTTCTCTTCTATAACTTTCACAATCATTGTTTTCAAATGTGCATATTTCTGATGCATTAATTTGATGTTCCTTCAATCCAATACTCATTAAGTCTATCATGATTTGTTTTTGAAGATTAACATGGAACTTTTTATTTCTTTTTCTAATTTTACAATTCTCATAAAATAAATCACCCACATCATTATCAACTTCGAAACAACAAAACTGTATTGATGGTCCGACATAAATTTTTAAATCAATTAATGATGACTTTAATTCTAAAAATTTATCAATAGCGTTTATACAAATCTTATCAACTGTACCTTTCCATCCTGAATGAATTAATCCTCTCGTTTTTAATTTTTTATCAAAAACAAAAACTGGACAACAGTCTGCAATGGATAAACTTAAAGTAATGTTTTTGTTTTTTGTTATTATTCCATCCGTATTTTGAAAAATACCATAATTATCAATTATCTTACAATTAGATGAATGAGTTTGTACTGGGATAGCAATATTCTGATGATCCAATTTGAATTTTTTTCCAAAATATTTAATTCCATCAACACGTGACTTTTCAGTTAGATTTTGATTTTTTTTTGATATGATTGCAGATATGTTATTATCTATAAATGGAGAAAAGTTAAAATATTTTACCGTTTTCATCGTATCTAATATAATTATAAAAAAATATTTTAGATCAATAGTAATATGGTCAATATCATAATAAATATTTAATTGATTCAAATCTAGATACTGATCTTAGATAGTAATAATTATTTAGACTTTGGTTTACTTTTTTAGAGGGAAATATAGGAAAATAGCATTCATTGATAGGTTCTAAACAGTCTAAAATTTTCTTTTTTAAATAATTTAGATCATCTATCTTAATGTGTTTGTTATTATTTTTTGTATTATATATTATTCCATCAATGTTTTCAGTGTCAAAAAGGTAATAATTTTTAAAACCAATATCGTTTAAGTTCTTAATCTGACGATATGCTACACAAATTTTTGAATTTGGATAATTATTTTTGATTACTAAATAATATAAAAATAACTGACGCGACATATCACCATCAATATCATTCCATTTAATATTTCCTGTTTTAAAATCTTGTACCAAAATTTTTTCTCCATCATCAGAAAAATCTATCCTATCTATTTTACCATTAAAAAAAATATCACCAAGATCCGAATGATTAATACTAAGTTGTTTAAAAGTTTCATTTTCTCCAAATTTAACTTCTGAAAATTTGTGTAAAAAATGAGGTATCTTTATTATTTCTTCTTGAAAAAACTTCAAAAAAATTGATGGTTCTCTCCAAAATAATTCAAACAAAGATGATTCTTCACTTAATTCTTCTGCTATTAAATTAGTTTTTATTCTCTCAAAAAGTCTAAGTGCATACTGCTGATTTTTCCGATTGATATTCCAACCATTTTTTTTTCCAAATACTTCAAAAAGTTTGTGTATAAAATTACCTTTAATAAGATTTTGTGATTTTTTCTTATCAATCTCTTTCAAATTCCAAATTCTTTTTAAAAAATAAAAATATGGTTTTTCATACAGTTCATCCAATGAGGTAGATGAGAAATTTAAACTAATATCTTTTGTATAAGATTTATCAATCCTACCAAAATATTTTTCAGGTATTCCTTCTTTCACAAAAGCATTATGTCTTTCTATGATCCTATTTAATTCAATATTTGCAATATCTGTTGTAATAATTTTATCAATGGATAACAGTTCATTATTAAAAATAGAATTACAACGTTCATCTTTGATTAATTTTGCTTTGTAGTTATCCATAAAAATAGTTGGTTCTAACATCTCCTGATTCTCATTTAACGTACAATAAGAAAAAAATAAATTTTTATTCAAATACAATAGTGAATGAAGTATGATTGTGTTTGCTTTTTCATGATAGTTTTTTTCAATTTTAAAAAATGGATTCTTTTTGGGTTTAATTGGAAATGTTTCACGATTTAATCCTACAAAAAATATAAATTCATTCTGCAAACTTAAACCATCCATTACCGAAACAATTTCAACTCCCCAATCTGTTTTTAGATTAGAATATTCGGTTTGTTTTTGAAAGTAAATAATTTCATTTATAATTTGATGATCGGACATATGCAAATTAAATTTTTCAATGGAATTATAAATTTCAGATATTAAATCTTTCATTTTATTAATAGCGACTTTATCGTTGATATTTAGATTTTCCAAATTGCTATTAATAAAAACCGTAAAAAATTCTTGAAGATTATATTTTAAACAATACTCTAAACCATTTCTTAATATTTTATACTCATTATATAAGTTTGATTTAAAAAAAATATTTTCTATTTCTTTTAAATTTTCAAAAGAAAAACTAGTCTTATCAATTCTCCTCAAGAGTATATCTAAATCATAAATTTTATCGCACTCAATGAAGTAGAATAATTTCAATTCTAAGTTTAATTTAGACATTAAGAATGTTTTTAAATCAATCCAATTTATTTGTTTTTCCTGAAGTATTTTTAATAATGAGATAAAAGCTTTTACTTCGTTATTTTCACTCAATGGCTTAGATTTTCTTATTGAAAGAGAAATTCCCTCTCTTCTAAAAAAACCTTCAATCTTAGGTAAATAAGAATCCATTTCAGGAATTAATATTGAAAAATCATTTAAACTAAAACCATCATTTAATTTATCTTTGATCGTATTAAAGATGAAATTTATTTCATCATCAATCGAAAGAAAAGAATTCCAGAACATCTCATTTTTGTCTAATTTATTTTTTATGATACCTAAATCACTATTTTTAAAATCTTCTATTACTTTAACATTTTTATATAATTTAAGATTCTCAAATAATTGTATGTCTGATTCTTTAACCAAGGCTTGATTATCAAGGACAGTATCACCAATACTATTATTCTCTTTAATATTTAATTTTTCTGATATATTAAATCCCATTTTGTTCAAGTATTTTTTGTATTGAGAGTAAATTGGATTAAGCTCCAATACCATATCTGCCCCAGATTCTGCATGTTCATCAAAAGTTTTTAATATTAGATCGATTAATCCAGGTAAATATTTCAAATCAACTTTATTTTTCTTTGCAAAGATTTTTTTTACTGTATATCTTTTAAGAAATCTTGATGGCTTCTCTTTCAAGTCTTTATTTAATGAAGATTTAAAGATATCAAAAGTAAGAATTTTAATATTTGGTTTTAATTGTCTTTTAACAACTAAATGATTCCATAAATCAACTTTTCGTTTCTTATTTGCAACAATAATTTTTGTATTCTTGTCAATTGAGGGTATGCTAATAAATTTATTTTGATTGGTTGTTTTTATAAATCTAAAATTATTTTGATCAATTATATTTAAATTTTTAAAAAAATTAGGATTAAAATCGTACTCATCAAGTCTATCCTCGTCTAAGTAATAGATCTGACCCTTAGCCTTTATATTAAAACAGTGTTTAACAAGGTGTAAATATGCTTGGATTTGATTCTCATAGCTATTGCATTCAAATTCTTTTACACCTGTTTTATAATCCAAAACATACCAACTTGTATTATTTTCGTATAAAACATCAATTACGCCACTTAGCTGGACTTTTAACTCTTTTGAAGGTGATATTAATGTCCCTTGCACCTCAATCTCATTAAATCTTTTTGATTTATCAATTTCAAAAATATGTTTAAGAAAATTTAAGGTTGATAAATATTGATTATATTTTTTTATTGAAAAAGAATTTATTTTTTTAAGAAAAATATTTGGTTGTTTTTTTAACCATCTATTTATTGCTACTTCATATTTAGAATAATCAATCCAATTTTTTTCTAATATTTTATGAATTAAAATTCCTCTTTCAATGGAACTATTCATTTTCTTTTTATTACTTTTTTTATAGCTTTTAAATAGCGCAGTTACAGAAGAATTAATTAATTTATTTTTTTTGTTATTTTCAAATGATGGGGAATATTTAATCTTTTCAATTTCATTACTTTTATCAATAATTTTCTTTGTAAAATAATTAATTTTTACCTCAGGACCATTATTTATATCTACTTTTTGTTTGTTGTCGGTAATAATTTCATCTAGCGAATAAATTTTTCTAAACCAGTCCATCCATGATTGTGAGTTATTAATTTCATATCCTAGATCCTCATTTAAATTCTTTTCATATATTTTTCCAGAAAGAATTACACCATATTTTGCCCTAGTTATTGCAACATATAGTAATCTCTTATATTCCTCAAATAATTCTTTTTTCCTTTGCCTTTTTATTTTGGTTGAAAGTGCATAATTAATTGTCTTTAAGTTACTATCTATTGGATTTAATCCTAATTCGATATTTCTATTATCATTTAAATCATGCAAAAAATCAATATCTAATCTAGAATTACTATTAAATGAAAATTTCCTATGAAGTTCAGGAATAATAACATACGGAAATGCTAGTCCTTTCGCTTTATGAATTGACATTAATACAACTTGCGTATTATCAGATTTATAAAAATTACTTTCTGTTGTATTTGATATAATATTTTCTCTCAAAGTCCTTCTAATCTGTTCTAAACTATCTCCTTTATTAGACCAATTATGAATAATTGAAATAATTTTTTTCAAATTTCCCCAAACTTTCTCTCCATTGGGCTCTGATATAAAAGCTAACTCTCTATACTTCGAGTGAATTATTGACTCAATTAACTCGTTTATAGAAATATATTTAGAATCTGAAATCCATGTATTGATTTCATTAATTATTGAATTTCCATCTTTCGATAATTTTTCATATATAGACATTCCATTTCTATTTGATATTAATGAATGTATCTCAGTGTCATTAAATGAAAATATGGGTGATTTCAACAAACCACACAACGCAATATCATCTTTCGGATTCAATATTACTGAAATAAGCATTTCAATGTCCGATACTTCTTGCGACTGATAAAAAGTCGAATTAGAGGCTATCTCTACTTTTATTCCTAATTTCCTAAATGCCTCTGAATATTGACCAATATTAGGTTTTACTGCTGTCAGTAAAATTCCAACAAAATTACTTGTCTTATTTTTACTTTTTTTAAGAATTGACTGTACAATCTTTGCGACACTATCATAATAACAAAGTTTTGTCTCATTTATTTTAAATTTATTTGCAACAAAAAATAAATCTATGAAAAAAGATTTATTTCCAATTTGATAATTAGGTGGAGTGAGAGTATTTTGACTTTTATCATTTAATTTAGTCTTTTGATAAACAGCTTGATATGGTTTTTTTTTATTAAATGCTGGACTAAATAATAAATTAAAAATTGGATTTATACAATTACTTATCAAAGATTTTGTAGATCTAAAGTTCCAACTCAATTCAATGGAGTTAAAAGTTGAAGAAACTTTTTTCATATCTGATATTGCCTTATTGAATGTTGTTACATCAGAATTATTAAATCTATAAATTGATTGTTTTTCATCACCAACAATAAATAAACCTTTTGATTTCATTTTATCATTCTTACTAAAAACAGATTTTATAATCTCCCAATGATAATAGGTTGTATCTTGAAATTCATCAACCATAATATGTTTAAATTTTTCAGATAAATCATGTCTATTTTTTTCATTTTTCATAAGAAAATTCTTACACCTAAACAAAAGATCCTTGTAGGTAATGGTTTGATGTTTATCTTTTTCTTTTTCTATATATTCAATCCACTCCTTGAAAATTGGTATTGTATTTTGAATTAACTTTATATGATTTATTTCATCTGATGTTATTAAACATTTAATATCATCTGGATTTATTTTTTTCAATTCACTTTGGATATCACAAATAATTATGTCAAATTTATTTTTATCAAGATTATTTTTTTTCCACTCCAACTTACTGCCTGTTTTACCAAATCTCTTTTTAAATTTGCCGTTAGAACCAACAAGTAATTTTAAAAGTTGATTTCTTAAAATATCATCTTTGTGATTTTCATCAGAATTGAGTATACTTTTTGTAACTTGATACATCAGTGTCCACTCTTCTTTAATATCAGTAGGAAGATTTGACATGCATATTAACTCGGAACACTTATTTAAATTATTAATAATATGTAGGTAATTAAATTCTTCTGGATAATTTCTCTTCCATTTTTTTAAAATTTGCAATTCATTCATATTTTGAAATTCATAATATTTTTTCTCAAAAAATAATTGATTTTCTGCTATATCAATAAAAATTCTTTTTAAATCTTTTATACCAAAATTAATCACTAATATTTTTTTATTTTTCTCCTTCATTTTGAGAAAAAATGAAGTAAATGAATCATTATAAAAAATTTCTGAATCATACTCATTCATTATTTTAATATTTGGATCGAATTGACTTTTTAAAGGATTTTCTCTTAATATTGACATACAAAATGAGTCAATTGTCATAATATTTGGATTAATTAATTGTTTTTTTAACCAGACTATATATTCTTTTTCTACTCTCATTAAATTAGATAAATCTATTGGTGGGTCGATTTCATCTTTATATAAAATCGAATTAAGAGTATGTATTATTCTTGATTTTAGTTCTGCAGTAGCTTTTCTAGTGAATGTAATTACTAATATATTAGCGGGTCCATACCAATTACTTTGCCCAAGGTCTTTAGATTTTTTAGCAAAATAATTTAAAATGGCAATATATCTCCAAGTGAGCGTGTATGTTTTACCAGCTCCAGCACAAGCCCTTATGGAAATATTTTTATCTAGATCATATGGTGATTCTTTATCGTTAAACATATTTTGAGACATTGTAAAAAATCATCAAATTTTTTATTTTTTCAAGGTACTTTATTTATAATTATTATATATTATGTAGATTAAAAAAATAATAGTATCTTACAAATTATCATTACCCAAAATAACATTTACAATTGCAATAATATCTAAAACATTTAACTCACCGTTTTGATCAAAATCAGCAATATATTCTTCATTTAGACTTGGTTGAGAAAAATCTAAAATAAAATTTATTATTAAAATAACGTCTGAAATATTTATGAGGTAATCACCATTAACATCACCAAACAAAACTGAAGATTCAAGGAATCCTGATATCTCAAAATCATCCAGCGCTGCTTCAACCAAAGAACCTCCTGTCCCAATATCTCCATCATAAAATAAATCCTGTGCAATAAATCTAAATTGTACGAGAGGCGTCAAATCAAACTCTGGTTGAGATAAAATAAATTGTTTGTTTATCCAATTATGATTTGACTCTGATGTATTTTCTAATTCTGTCCAGCTCATACCTCCATTATTTGTAACTTCTACAATCCACTTATCATTTCCTGGATTATCTCCCATATCATTATTATACCATTTCCAATAACTAATAAAAATGGTTTCATAATCATTTAAATTATAAATCGGAGAATATAAAGATGTAGAGCCACCATCAATATCATCGTAAAAAGGACTTGCTTGCGCATTAGAATTTCCTGTAACAAAACATGACGTACCAAACTCTGAATGATCTTCATATGGCTGAATAACCACACCATTGAGTTCAGTTCCGTTCGGTTCCCCATACTCCCAATTACCGGATGTCGCATCATCATCACCTACATACCAATTCATCTCATCATCATCTTCAAATGTCTGATTAATAATGTTAATTGGTATTCCAACTAATATGTCAATATCTTCAACATATTCGATTCCTTCATCATCTTGTAGAATAAATGAGATAGAACCCAAAGTACCACTTATAACATTTGGATTTATACTAAAATTAAAAAGATCAGTTAGAATTATTTCCTCACGGCTAGCTAATTGATTTAAATTAATATATTCAGTTTCTAAAATGATCTCAGGTGTTGAATTTATGTTTAAAATTAAGTCGCCTGCAGAATTTGATAAACCCTTGTTCGAAATAGACATATGAATTGAATATTCATTCCCTGACTCATATGGACCTTGGTCTACATTTACATTCATTTCATACATGGGACCAGCAGCAATTGCAACGAACTTATTAGGATGTAGATTATCCTCTGCTAATGGGACAATTCTATCAGTTTCAGGCCAGAAACCATCTACAAAAGATCCTACTTCAGGTGTGTAAGCGATAATTCCATGTTCACCATACATCCAGTCACATGCCTCACCATTTACTGGATATAACAATTCAGGACCAGTTCCTATCTCATAGCCATTAAACTTTGTCATTTCCTGACCAAACTCTGTAAATATTTCATAATCCTCTTCGGGCGGAAATAAATTGTAATCCCACCCAAACGGATATATTAAAATATTACTAAAGCTATGGTAATTTAGTGCAATTTTAAAATCGTGATTTTCAACTAAAGTCTTAATTGCATTTGTTTCTGGTTCAGAAAAAGGACTATTCCCTCTATATGTTTGGTTACATCCATCAGGACTTGAGCCTTCATTATCATGTCCCCATTGTAAACCGTAATTTCTATTTAAATCGACTCCATCCCACAAATCATCATCATTATTATTGGTACATGTCTCAAGTCCATTTTTTCTTTGAAGACCTCCTCCATTTGGAGCATAAAATTGATTGTAAACCAATCCATCAGGATTTACAATTGGTACAAAATATAGTTCTCTATTGGCTAATAGATTTTCGATTTGCTGGTCGTTACTATAATTCTCACACAACCACTTCATAAAATAAAGTAAGTTCATATAACTCATAGGCTCACGAGAATGATGAAGACCAGTATATAATATTTCGGGTTCATCCTCATCTAAATTAGGATTATCGCTCATACGAATCATCCATATATCTCTTCCTTCCAATGACTGACCGATTGAAATTTTTGAAGAAATTAAATCTGGATATTCCAAAATCAAATCATCAATAAATTCAATTGCCTCATTTAGTGTAAAATATCCACCCATTGATCCATTTTCAAAATCTCTTGTTAAGTCTACACTTAATCTTGACGCATAAAAAGACTCTAAATCAGTGTGCCTTATCGTATATTTTAATCCTAATTTGTCAAGTATATGAATTTTTCCAATTGATGTTATTAACTCTATTCTATTCTCTTTAAAATTAATACTATGATCTATATTAAAACCATTTTGAATCAGTAATGACGTTTTAGATTTAGTTATTTCAGGTACGTAGATTAATGAATATTTTTCAGAACTAAAGAGTAAACAACAGCAAACATAATATAGTAAAAATATGCTTTTCAAAATAAAAACCCTTATATTATTGGCAAATTAATAATAAATAACTTACGAAATAAAAAAATATTTTAATAATTTTAGTTAATATCATTATTTTAATT
>MDTA01182375.1_pt1 | contig 16426 bp, 20 predicted proteins | sample 811151 | NCBI WGS metagenome assembly MDTA01 (sample SAMN05326648, study PRJNA326480) | marine metagenome | isolation source: seawater | place: Indian Ocean: South | collected 2010 | reverse complement strand
TCATGAAGCAATAAACAAAGAACTTTCAAGACAACAAAATCAGATTGAGTTAATTGCATCAGAAAATATAGTCTCAAAAGCCGTATTAGAAGCTCAGGGATCTGTATTAACGAATAAATATGCAGAAGGGTATACGGCTGCCCGTTATTATGGTGGTTGTGAATTTGTTGATATTGCTGAGGACCTAGCAATTCAGAGACTAAAAAAACTCTATAATTGCGAATATGCTAATGTTCAGCCTCATTCAGGAGCACAGGCTAATGGCGCGGTAATGTTAGCTCTAATAAAACCAGGAGATACAATTTTAGGTATGAGCTTGGATGCTGGTGGGCATTTAACTCATGGGTCAGCACCATCTATGTCAGGAAAATGGTTCAATGCAGTTCAGTATGGTTTGGATGATGAAGGATTGATTAATTATGAAGAGGTTGAGTCGCTCGCAAAAGAATATAAACCTAAAATAGTAATTGCAGGAGGCAGTGCTTACTCGAGAATTATAGACTTCAAAAGATTTCGTGAAATTTGTGATTTGGTAGGAGCATATCTGCATGTAGACATGGCTCACTTTTCAGGCCTAGTAGCAGCTGAGGAGTATCCTAATCCCCTAGAGTTTGCTGATGTTGTCACTTCGACTACTCACAAAACCATAAGAGGCGCTAGAGGAGGTATGATACTTTCTAATAATACAGACTTAGGCAAAAAATTTAATTCAGCTGTATTTCCAGGATATCAAGGCGGACCCCTTATGCATGTAATAGCTGGTAAGGCCGTTGCCTTTGGCGAAGCTCTAAAACCAGAATTCAAGGAATACATAAAACAAGTAATTAAAAATGCTCAAACCCTTAGTCAGACGTTAGTTGATGGCGGCCTCAAAATTGTTTCCGGTGGTACAGACACGCATCTTATATTGGTTGATTTAACCCCAATGGACCTGACTGGTGATGCTGCCTCAACAAGTCTTGAGGAGGCGCATATTACATGTAATAAAAATGGAATACCGAAGGACCCTAAACCTCCAAAGATAACTTCTGGTATCAGATTAGGGACTCCAGCGGCAACAACAAGAGGTTTTAAAGAAAAGGAATTTGAAATTGTTGGAAATTTAATTCTTGAGACATTATCAGGATTAAAGCAAAACCCAAGTAATAATAGTAAAGTTGAAAAAACAGTAAAAGAGAAAGTTATAAATCTCTGTAATCAATTTCCAATTTATAACTAGGTGATTATATGAAGTGCCCATTTTGTGGAAATAATGATACTCAAGTAAAAGATTCTCGCGCAACGGAAGATAACTCAGCAATAAGAAGAAGAAGATTTTGCTCTGCATGTGGTGCTCGATTTACAACTTTTGAACGTATTCAACTAAGGGAATTGACCGTTCTTAAAAAATCAGGAAAAAAAGTTCCTTTTGACCGTGACAAACTAGAGAGATCAGTGCAAATAGCTCTCAGAAAACGTCCGGTTGATAGTGAAAGAGTTGATAGAATGATCAGCGGTATTGTTAGGCGAGTTGAAAGTTTAGGCGAAACCGAGGTTTCATCTGATGTAATAGGCGAAATTGTAATGGAGGGGTTGCAAAGTATTGACTCAGTTGCATACGTTCGATTTGCGTCAGTTTATAAAAATTTTCGTGAGGCAAAAGATTTTGAAGAGTTTTTAGGTGTGATTTCTTCAACCGAAGATTAGGTCAGCTTTTGAGTGAAAAGAAATACCTTAGAATTGCAGAAAGAATGGCGCAAAGAGCCGTTGGCACGACACACCCAAATCCTCCTGTAGGAGCAATTATTGTTAAAGATGGTATAATTATTGCAAGAGGCTGGACTCAGCCTAAAGGGATTCCTCATGCTGAAATTCACGCAATTAGCCAAGTTAAAAACAAAAAAGAAATTCAAGGTGCTGATTTATACTGCACGCTTGAACCGTGCTCACATCATGGTAAAACTTCCCCTTGTGTCAACAAAATAATAGAATTGAAGTTTTCAAGAGTAGTAATCTCCCAATTAGATAAAAATCCACTAGTTAACAGTAATTCAGTAAAGAGACTCAGATCAGCTGGCATTGAAGTAGTTGTTAAAAATTTCAGTAAGCAAGCAAAAGAGTTAAACAATATTTTTTTTAGATCATTAAAAGATAATAAGCCTTTCATAACACTCAAAATTGCATCAACAGTTGATGGCAAAATAGCGACAAATTTATATGAAAGTAAATGGATTACTAATTCAATTTCCAGAATGGTTGGTCATAAATTACGATCTTTGAATGAATGTATGATTGTTGGAACAAGTACAATTAAAAAGGATAATCCTACTTTAGATTGCAGGCTTGATGGATTAAGTGATAGTTCTCCTGATATATTTATCTTGGATAGGAAACTTGATTTGAAGAAAAATCTAAAAATATTCAGCAATAAAAAACGTAAAATATATATATTTCATTCAAGTAAATTTAGTAAAAGAATTTTAAAATCAAAAAATATAAACTATATAAAAATCAGAGAAGTTAATAATTTATTAGATATCAAAACCATTATTCAAAAAATATCAAAATTAGGGTATATGAGAATATTGGTTGAAGGGGGTGCAAAATTGTCAGCCTCGTTAATGAATGAAAATTTAATAGATGAAATTGCATGGTTTAGGGCGAGCAATATAATGGGAAATAATGGTATCAATGCTATTTCAAGTTTGGGTATAGAAAATATTAATCATTTAAAAAAATTTAAGCTAATAAGTTCTAAAATAATTGATGATGATCAATTTTCTGTTTATAGGAAAAAGTAAATCATGTTTTCAGGAATAATAGAAAATAAAGGAATTGTAAAAGAATTTAAAAGATTTAAAGATTATCGACTTATAATTGATACAGATCTTAATTTCAAAGAGATTAAAAAAGGAAGTTCTGTCTGCTGTAATGGTGTGTGCTTAACTGTCACATCAAAGAAAAAATTATCAAAAAAGACACGGCTTAGTTTTGACGTTTCAAAAGAAACCGTAAGTTGCACAAATTACAATCAATTAAAAATAGGCGATATGATAAATATTGAGAAATCGCTAAGAGTTGGCGATGAAATTAGTGGTCATTTTGTTTTTGGTCATATTGATGATACCGCTACATTAGTTTCATCAAAAAAAATTGGTGGCTCATATGAATTAAAATTTAAAGTTTCAAAAATATTAAGAAAATTTATTGCAAAAAAAGGTTCAGTTGCAATTAATGGCATTTCCTTAACTATCAATAATATTAAAAAATATGAAATTAGTCTTAATATTATACCGTATACATGGAGTAAGACTAATCTACATAAATTAAAAGTAGGCGAAAGAATAAATCTTGAAGTTGATATGTTGGCGAGATATGTTACGCAAAATTATTGAGTAAAACAGCCTATGAATAATAAATTTATATCTTCCATCGAAGAGATCATTGAAGACCAAAGATTGGGCAAAATGGTAATAATGGTTGACGACGAAGATCGTGAGAATGAGGGGGACTTAATCATTCCTGCAGGAAAAGTAGATGACAAAGCAATAAACTTTATGGCAAAGCACGGCAGAGGTTTAATTTGTTTATCTCTGACCGAGGATAGAGTAAAAGAACTTGATTTACCTCTTATGTCCCAAAATAATGATGCTCGTGATTCAACCGCGTTTACAATATCTATAGAGGCAAAAGATGGCGTTACCACAGGTATTTCTGCACAGGACAGAGCTGTTACAATACAAACAGCAATAGATCAAAATAAATCAAAAAAAGACATAATGAGCCCTGGGCATGTTTTTCCATTGGTAGCTAGAGACGGAGGCGTATTAATGAGGGCTGGTCACACCGAAGCATCAGTTGATTTGGCTAGGTTAAGTGGACACTATCCAGCCGGAGTCATTTGTGAAATAATGAATGATGATGGCACTATGGCAAGAGTGCCTGACCTCATAGAATTTTCAAAAAAACATAATATTAAAATTGGTAAGATTGTAGACCTGATATCACATAGAAGAGATAAGGATAAATTCATAAAAAAATCCTACGATTCAGAAATAGAACTAAAGTCAGGTGGAAAATTTAATATAAAAATATATGAGTCACTATACGATGGAACTGAACAAATAGTTTTATCAAAGGGAAAAATAGATGATGGCAAACCAATTATGGTCAGAGTACATGTAACTGACTACTTTGATAATTTATTTGGAAATTATGGAAGTGATGACGAATCGTTGCATAAAGCAATCAAGACTATTGAAAATGCTAACAGGGGAGTAATTGTTTTAATCAGGGATACGGGTAAATCAATAATTAATAATTTGATTACTAATCAACCAAACTCAACTAACCAAGGCCAAAATAATAATGATGAACTAAGGATTTATGGAATGGGTGCTCAAATTTTGACAGAAATTGGTGTGAAAAAAATGATACTTCTTACGAATACTGAATGGAAGTTTATAGGTCTAGATGCTTTTGATATAGAAATAATTGAGACAAGAATATTAAATAACATAGATGAATAAAAAATATAATTTTTTGATAGTAGCATCGACCTTTTATCCAAAAATAACTGATGGACTTTTAGATGGAGCAATTACTGAGTTAAAAAAAAATAAATTTAATTATGATGTATTTAAAGTTAATGGATCATTAGAAATTCCAGTTCAAATTCAGATACTATTAAGAAAAAAAAAATATGATGCAGTTATTGCAATAGGATGTATTATTAAAGGTAAGACTGATCATTATGAGTTTATTGCAAGCGCAATAACGAACTCTTTACTGTCAATCTCAGTAAATAATAGAGTTCCAGTTTCTAACACTGTACTAACCTGCTCTAGCCTTAAACAAGCAACTGAACGTTCTTCAAAAAAACTTAACAGGGCTAGAGAAGCTGTTTTAGCAGCTATTTCTGTTTTAAAGAATTAGATTTCAATGTCAGACATAAAATCATATCAAAGGCTTTTAGCCGTTCAGGCTTTATACGAAACTTCAATCAATGAGATGGAAACTGATACTTACATTGATGATTTGTTATTGCATATCATTGAAAATGGTGATTTTAAAAACAAAATAAATCGTTCAAAACTATTGCTTTCTAAAGAAATTTATAAAGGAGTACATTCAAATTTGGAAAAAATAGACTTAATATTTAACAAATCTCTTAATAGTAAACGTGATAATCAATCATTTGATAAGTTGTTGTTGGCTATTTTTAGATGCGCTATTTACGAAATTGCATTTAAAAAGGAAATTTCAAAGAAAATAGTTATTTCGGAGTACTTGTTGATATCAAATCACTTTTTTGGCAACAAAGAAGCCACACTCTTAAATGGAGTACTTGATAATCTCAGAGAAATATAGACTAAAATAAAAGTTGCATATTTATGTAATTTTTGGCATTTTCACCATCAGAAAATAATAATTGGGGACACATTTCATGGAGTATATATTATATTTAATAATTTTTTCCGGCATACTATCTATAATCTATGGGTTTTGGGCAGGCAATTCAGTTCTAAAATCAAATGCTGGTACCGCTAAGATGCAAGAGATTTCATCAGCAATACAAGTTGGTGCCCAAGCTTATCTTAATAGGCAATATACAACTATTGCCATCGTAGGTGCAGTAATTTGTGTTCTTTTATATTTATTTTTCAGAGACATTTGGGTTATTGGCGGTTATTTGATTGGTGCAATATTGTCAGGTGCCGCAGGTTATATTGGCATGATAATCTCAGTTCGTGCGAATGTGAGAACTGCTCAAGCAGCGAGTGAAAATTTAGGCAAAGGTCTTAATGTTGCTTTCAAAGCAGGTGCAGTTACAGGCATGCTAGTTGCAGGCTTGGCATTATTATCTATCTCAGTTTACTACGCAATTCTAGACTCGTATTCTGTATCTGATGAAACCCTTAAACATGCTCTTGTTGCATTAGGTTTTGGAGCTTCACTTATATCAATTTTTGCGCGATTAGGTGGTGGAATTTTTACTAAAGGCGCAGACGTTGGAGCTGACCTAGTTGGTAAAGTTGAGGCCGGTATCCCAGAGGATGACCCTCGAAACCCAGCAGTGATAGCTGACAACGTAGGTGACAATGTAGGAGATTTTGCTGGGATGGCTGCAGATTTGTTTGAGACTTATGCTGTAACAATTGTTGCAACCATGGTTTTAGCGACAATCTTTTTTACAGGTGAAGTTGCTCACATGATGACAATCTATCCAATGGCAATCGGTGGTAGTTGCTTGGTAGCTTCTATCATAGGAACTTTTTTTGTAAGATTAGGATCATCTCAAAGTATAATGGGTGCATTGTATAAAGGGTTTATTGCTTCCGCCATACTTTCTCTAATATTTATTTATCCTGTAACTCAATTTGTTTTAGGGGACATGTCTAAAGAATTTACTTTTAGCGCTACGACATTTACTGGAACTTCATTATATCTTTGTTCGATAATTGGAATTGTTATTACTGGCCTTTTAATTTGGATAACTGAGTATTATACAGGAACAAATTATCGACCTGTGCAGAGTGTCGCAAAAGCCTCAACAACTGGACATGGTACTAATGTAATTCAAGGACTAGCTGTATCTATGGAAGCTACTGCATTGCCTGCATTGGTAATTGTAGTGGGTATAGTGATGACATTTCAATTAGCTGGTTTATTTGGAATAGCAATAGCAGTGACTGCTATGCTTGCCCTCGCTGGAATGGTTGTGGCACTTGATGCGTATGGCCCGGTGACCGATAATGCTGGTGGCATTGCTGAAATGTCAAATTTAGATGAAAATGTAAGAAAAACAACCGATGCATTAGATGCTGTTGGAAATACAACAAAAGCTGTTACTAAGGGATATGCAATCGGTTCTGCAGGTTTGGGCGCACTTGTTTTGTTTGCTGCGTATGTTGAAGACCTTAAATTGATTGAAGACTTAACCCCAAACTTTAGTCTTGAAAATCCATATGTTGTTGTTGGCTTATTAATTGGTGGATTGCTTCCATACTTATTTGCATCAATGGGCATGATGGCTGTAGGACGTGCAGGTGGAGCTGTTGTCGAGGAAGTAAGAAAACAATTTGAAGACAATCCTGGAATTATGACGGGAGATTCTAAGCCTGATTACTCTAAATCAGTTGATATGCTTACACGCTCAGCAATCAAAGAAATGATCGTGCCTTCAATGTTGCCAGTGCTATCTCCAATTATTCTCTATTTAATGGTATTAATAGTAGCAGACCAAAATGCAGCTGTCTCAGCTGTAGGCGCAATGTTGCTTGGGGTAATTGTAACTGGTATATTTGTAGCCATTTCCATGACTGCGGGTGGTGGCGCTTGGGACAATGCAAAAAAATATGTTGAAGACGGAAATTTTGGAGGAAAAGGATCTGAAGCTCATAAAGCGGCTGTTACAGGAGATACAGTTGGTGACCCTTATAAAGATACAGCGGGACCAGCTGTCAATCCAATGATTAAAATTACTAATATTGTAGCCTTACTATTGCTGGCCGCTCTATAATTTCGCCTATTGCCCTCTAGTAAATGCATCATACAATTGGTCAGTTATTCCATATGCATCCCTTCTGACCTTTGTTTCATCTGTTGAAAATGCTATTTTATTAAAGTCATCCGCAGTGAGGAGTGTTTTTTTAATTAAGATTTCTTCATCATTAAAAACAAACCGATGTATAGTTTGAAATAGTAAGGAATCTTCCTCAAAGACTTTCTTTTCTTTTAGAGATAGCAAGTATATCCAAACTTGATCAACATCATAAATTTCTATTGAAGGTGAGCCCATAGTATTAAATATATCCTCTTTGGTAGTAACAAATTCTTCAAACTTTGATATTTTTTCTGAAGAAATAAGTAAATCATCCATAAGATATCCATGTTGCTTATTTATAGGAGAGCAACTATATAAGAAGAGTGACAGAAATAATAGATTAATACATTTGGCCATAATAATGATATTTAAAAATAAAAATAATCCAGTAGAAAAAATCTATCAGAATATTATTGAAATATCGAGATCAAAGTTTTTTTATATTGATTTTAATCTAGAGGATAGTTTTGAAACAAGATTTGATTTGATTATATTTCATGCTTTTATTATTTTTTATTTTTATAAAAGTAAAAAAATTGATAATACACCTATCCCTCAAATGTTATTTGATCATATGTTTAATGATTTTGAGAATAACTTAAGGGAGATGGGTTTCGGCGACATAGCTGTTAATAAAAAAATGAAAGCCTTTATAAGAGCATTTTATGGCAGATTATCTCAATATAGCAAAAGTATAGATGCTGTAAAAAATACAGGTGATAAAACGTTGCTTGAGAGAACAATCTTAAATAATATCTTTAAAGGGAAAATATCTAATAAAAACAATATTAGTATTTTTGTAGATTACATGATTAAAAATATAAATAACTTTGAAAGTAAGACTGAAATAGCAAATCTTGATTATAAATTCAAATTTATAAGTATTATTTAATATTTTGGAAAAAATTTTTACATTAGCTGTTGATATGTTGGGAAGTGAAACAGAAACCCAAGAAATATTAAAAGGCTTAGAACAATCTCTGATGAGAAACATAAATTATAGATTTCACTTATTTGGAGATAAGCATCATATTTCCAATGAATTAAGAAATTTTGAAAAACTTCATAACGCTACAAATATTACTGAATGCGCAGATAGCATTACAATGGAAGATAAGCCATCTGAAATTATAAAATCAAAAACATCTTCGAGTATGTATTTGGCCATAAAGTCTATTGAGCAAAAAAATGCTGATGCAGTTTTATCATTTGGTAACACTGGAGCTTTAATGACTTTATCAGCATTAAATATTAAAACTTTGCCAGAAATAAAACGTCCATCAATAGCATCAATTTGGCCAAATATGAAAGGTGAATCTATTGTGTTGGATCTTGGGGCGAATACTAAACTAAGCGCAAAATATCTAATTGATAATGCTTTGCTTGGAACAAGTTTAGCATCTATATTATTTAAAATAGATAAGCCAACAATTGGTATTCTAAATGTCGGAAGTGAAGATATAAAAGGAAACGAAGAAATAAAGAATAGTTCTGATCGTTTGAGAGAATTAGATAGGTTGGGCTTAATTAGTTATTACGGATATGTAGAAGGTAACGATATTTCACTCGGTAAAACTAACGTAGTTGTAACAGATGGTTTTACAGGAAATATTGCTTTGAAGACAGCAGAAGGGACTGCTAAGTTGTTTCAGAGTCACTTGAACAGTGCTTATAAAAGTTCATTTATATCAAAGTTAGGGTATGCATTATCCTCAATATCTTTAAAATCAGTAAAGGAAAGACTAGATCCACGAGTTCACAATTGTGGGATATTTATGGGCTTAAATGCATTGGTAGTGAAGTGTCACGGACATTCTGAGTATAAAGGCGTATCTTATGCCGCAGATATCATATATTCTTTGCTTGTTAATAAGGTTGATGAAAAAATAAAGAAATATGTGATCGAAATGCAGAATAAAATAGCAATTTAGTTATTAAAAAAAATAATTAATATATTGTTATAAGTCGTTAATTTTATATAATTTTTCTATGGAAAAAACTACCACAAGATCCACACTTAGCGAAGCAGTCTTCAAGAACGTCGGACTATCAAGAAATGAGTCTGCTACTCTTGTAGATTCTGTCTTCGGAGAAATTCTTAAAAGTCTTATCCAGGGAGATGATGTTAAAATCTCGTCTTTTGGTACATTTGTAGTTAGGCAAAAAAAGGAAAGGGTTGGACGTAACCCTAAAACTGGTCAAGAAGTGCCTATAACCGCTAGAAGTGTTGTTACTTTTAGAGCATCTAATGTATTAAAGTCTAAAGTTAATTCCCGAAATAAATTCAAAACTGAGGAAAGGTAACCAAATGAGTTTAAAGTCACCCGAGGCATTTAGAACCATCAGCGAAGTTTCAAAAGACCTTTCATTGCCTCAGCATGTATTGAGATTTTGGGAGACAAAGTTTGTACAAATTAAACCTATAAAAAGAGGCGGAGGAAGAAGATACTATAGGCCTGAGGACGTAATGTTGCTGAGAGGAATTAAAAGTCTTTTGTACAATGATGGTTATACAATCAGAGGAGTTCAAAAAGTAATAAAAGAGAATGGCACAAGGAATCTACTAAAATCTGAGATAGAAAATAAAGTCTTTACAGACCCAAAAAAAGATAATAATGACAATTCATATAATAATACATCATCACAGCATCCAATTAATGAATCAAAACGTAAAAAACTAATGAGTGTGTTAGATGACTTAATAGTTTTGAGGAAGAAACTAGATAATAAGTAATGGCAAAAAAATCGACAGTCAAAGTTCGTCTTGTTCCTGAAGAAAAAACTGATAGCAAATTTTATTACTATGCCAAAAAACCAACCTCAGGACTTAAGGCAAAAGATAAGTTAAGAATGAAAAAGTATAATCCTGCTACTAAGAAACATGAATGGTTTATTGAGAAAAAATTACCTCCACATAGCAAATAATTATTTTTTAAAATTTTTCTTTTCGTAATCAATAAAATTTTTAATAATTGATAACCAAATGTCACTTATCAATTTCGGGTTAGCGCCAAGCTTTTTTGATTTAATTGCAATTTTCTTTTTAATTTGATTGATCCTTTTTGAATCAACTATTTCAGATTTCTTTCTTTTAAGACTGAGTGCCTTGCTTACCAATTGTGATCTTTTAACCATTAATGGTAAGATTTTAGAGTCGATTTTGTCTATGCTCCTTCTGACTTCTCTCATCTCTGCTGAATTATTTTTTTTTCTTATCATCTCTTTTTAAATGGTCTTAAGATATACATTGATGGAAAAACCCAGATAATGCCCAAAATAAAATATACAATAAATTCTACTAGCCAATTATTAAAGTTGATTTTAATTAAAAAAGCCATAACTAATAAGCAGTAAAAAAACATCATTAGTATAAAGAAAACAATACTTAGTAATTTTTTTGTTTTTAGCATATTAAATATTTAATAATTATGACCAAGAAAATCAATATATTTTCAATTTGGCTATTTTCACTAATATTATCTATCTGTGCAATAATTCTTATTGGTGGCTATACAAGAATCTCCGATTCAGGTTTATCAATAACAGAATGGTTGCCAATTACAGGAGTATTATATCCCTTTGGTGAAGCACAATGGCAGATAGAATTTAGCAAATACCAAAAGATTGATGAATTTATGCTTGTCAATAGTTCTATGACAATAAACGAATTTAAAGTTATATATTTTTGGGAGTGGTTTCATAGATTTTTTGCAAGACTAATAGGGATGTTATACTTGTTGCCCATGATTTACTTATTAATTAAAAAGAAAATTCATAGTAATTACTTAATAAGGATATTCTTAATTGGTTTTTTTTTAGGAGTTCAGGCTACTATTGGCTGGTATATGGTCAAGAGTGGCCTAGTTGGAAGAATTGATGTTAGTCAGTACCGTCTGGCTATGCATCTAACTATGGCATTTATTATTTTAGGGATTACATTTCAAATATTTTTAGATGCTAATATGAAGTTTATTCATAATGAGAATTCTTACTACAAAAAGATTAATGAATCTTTATTTTTGTTTTTATTTTTATTAGTTTTCTTCCAAATTGCATATGGGGCCTTTGTTTCTGGAACCCACTCAGGGCTACTATTTAATACTTGGCCAATGTATAATGGCCATATATTTCCTTTAATTGAAAATAATAGTTTGAGCGGAATTATCAATTTTTTTGAAACAGGGGAATATATAATATTTACTCACCGAACTTTTGCGTTATTACTTTTCTTCTTAATTATATATATAAATTTTGTTTATTTTAAAAAGAACAATTTAATTAGTAAAAATTATTTATTACTGCTATTTAATTTTGCTTTCATCGTTCAAATGCTTCTTGGAGTTTTAATGACTTTTCAGAATATCCCATGGTATTTAGCGCTTGCTCACCAAGGAAACGCTATCATTCTTTTTTTGGTTTCTATGTCAATGTGGATGTTAAGCAGAAAGTCTCTTCAAATTAATTAAACTTAAAGAGACATTGATGCCTAGCTTATGCAGCATCCAAAGCATTTTTAAGATCTTCGATAATATCATCGATATGCTCAATCCCTATTGATAGCCTCACATAGCTAGGATTTACACCGGCCGACTCCATATCCTCGTCAGATAATTGAGAGTGAGTAGTTGAAGCTGGATGTATCGCAAGACTCCTGGCATCACCGATATTAGCAACATGATAGAACATATTAAGATTATTAATGAACTTTTCACCACTCGCTTTACCTCCCTTAAGTTCAATTCCGCATAATGCACCGTGACCACCTTTAAGGTATTTATTGGCCCTCTCTCCTGCTTCACCTTCGTCAAGACCAGCATATATTACTCTTGAAACCTTATTATGGTTAGATAGATATTCAGCAACCTTTGCTGCATTAGAGCAGTGTTTCTCCATTCTCAGAGAGACTGTTTCCAAGCCTTGAATTATTTGAAATGCACTTTGTGGCGGGAGAGCAGGACCCAAGTCTCTTAGCCCCACGAATCTAGCTCTTACAATGTAAGCTATAGGGCCAACAGCTTTAGCAAACTCTGTCCATATCATTCCATGGTAGCTTGGATCAGGGTTATTTAACATAGGTTGTCTTTTAGGATCTTTGGCCCAATCAAACTTGCCACTATCAACAATTATTCCACCAATTGTTGTACCATGGCCACCTATGAATTTTGTAAGTGAATGAACAACGATAGTCGCACCGTGCTCAATTGGTTTACAAATAACTGGTGCCGCAGTATTGTCTACAATTAAAGGTATATTGTATTCATCTCCAATATCTGCCACTTCCCTTATTGGAAAAACTTTAAGTTTCGGATTAGGCAAAGTTTCTGCGTAATAAGCGCGAGTATTGTCATCTGTCATTTTTCTAAAACTTTCAGGATCTGTAGGGTCTGCAAACCTCACTTCGATTCCTAAATCTTTCATAGTGTTAGCAAACAAATTCCATGTTCCACCATAAAGATCTGTTGAACTAACGATATTATCTCCAGCTTTAACCAAATTTTGTATGCTTAACATAGATGCTGATTGTCCAGAACTAACACATAATGCTCCTACACCACCTTCCATCGCTGCAACTCTTTTTTCTAGTACATCGACTGTTGGATTCATAATCCTTGTGTAAATATTTCCAAAATCTTTTGCTCCAAATAAGTTAGCTGCGTGCTCAGTATTATGAAATTGGTATGATGTAGTTTGATAAATCGGAACTGCGACTGATGTAGTAGATGGATCACTTCTGTAATCACCTCCATGCAATGCAATTGTTTCGGGATTTACAGAATCTGCTGGATTAAATTTGTTTTTTGCCATTTTTTTACCTCTATTTATATTTACCACGAGTTTTACAGTGAAAAAAACCGCATCATAAAACTATGAGCGACTGGTGGCTTAGCTGTTTAAGTCCGCAAGCTGCATTAAACTCGACAATATATTGAATAACACTCTAAGACTTATGTAAAGGGTTATAATTTAAATAGTACAATGATACCGTTATCTAAAACATTGAAATAAATCAATAAATATAGGTTATTGACATATATAATCGTATTCTCTATTAAACTACTAAATGACAACATCTAAGTTACAAAAGCAAACTAAGTCTCTGAGAAAAGAAGACATAAAAAAAGATTGGCTACTAATCGATGCAAAAGGCATTGTCTTAGGAAGATTGGCTACAAATGTATCAAATATTTTGAGAGGTAAGCATAAATCTAATTATACGCCTCATTTGGACTGTGGTGATAACGTAGTCATAATTAATGCTGAGAAAGTTAAACTTACAGGCAAAAAGCTCGATAACAAAATTTACTATAGACATACTGGATATCCTGGTGGAATTAAAAGTACAAATGCAAGAAAAATATTAGAGGGAAAATACCCTGATCGACTTGTTAGATTGGCTGTTAAAAGAATGATTCCTAAAGGACCCTTGGGAAGAAAACAATTATCTAACATGAAGGTATACATAGGCGAAAAACATCCTCATGAAGCCCAAAATCCTAAATTATTTAACATTCAGGGAGTAGTTTAAATGAGTGATGCGATGAATAATAATAATACAGATGAAAATCTAGTAAAACCTGATTTGGATAAATTAGGCAGATCTTACGCTACCGGAAAAAGAAAAAATGCTGTTGCTAGAGTGTGGATAAAAGATGGATCTGGAAAAATGGTTGTCAATGGCAAGGATGTAGATAAGTACTTTTTAAGGCCTGTTTTAAATATGCTCGTTAATCAACCGCTTGAGTTGACAAACAAAAAGATGAATGTTGATACTACTGTTACCGTTAGTGGTGGTGGAATGTCTGGGCAAGCAGGCGCTGTTAGACATGGGATTTCAAAAGCTCTTACGTTGCTTGACCCAAACTTAAGACCTATCCTTAAAACAGAAGGATTACTTACTAGAGACTCCCGAATTGTTGAAAGAAAAAAATATGGTAGACGTAAAGCGCGTAGACGTTTCCAATTCTCAAAAAGATAATTTTAGATTTTTTATCAAATCTCTTACTAACTTTTAAATCGATTATGAAAAATGTAGCTATATTAGGTGCTAGTGGGTACGTGGGGCATGAAATTATTAAAATTTGTCTTAAGCACCCCCATATTCATATTGAAGCCTTATCTGCAAATAAGTCAGCGGGTGAGAAAGTTCAAAATCAAGACTCCAATGATTTACTGGCCCCACTTAAATATAAGAAGTATGAAGATATAAATTTTAGCCATATTGATCTTATATTCAATTGTTTACCAAACGAAAGTCTTCACAAAAAAAGTGATCTATTGAAATTAGATATCAGTATAATTGACCTATCAGTCGATTTTAGACTTGATGACATCAAAGAGTATAAGAATTGGTATGGCTTTGAACACATCAACATGAAAGTAAACAAGGAATTCCAATACGGATTAACGGAGTTTAATAGAGACAAGATAAGAAAAAGTAAGCATATTGCAAACCCCGGTTGTTATGCAACTAGTATCCTGATACCGCTAATTGAGCTGATAAAAAAAAACGCAATTAAAACTGACGACATCATAATCGACTCAAAATCAGGGTACTCTGGCGCAGGCAAAACAAAGGGCAAAGCGGAATTGATTAGTGAGGTGAATGAAAATATCAGAACTTATGGGATTGGTGATCATAAACACATAGCTGAAATTAATCAAGAACTAACTAAAATTAAAAATACTAATACAGAAGTTTTCTTTGCGGCAAATGTATTGCCTGTTGAAAGAGGTATTTTGAGTAACATTTATATTGATACAAATGATACATCTCAAAATGAGGTATATAACATACTACAAAATAGGTTTAAGGATGAAAACTTCGTACATATATTACCAATGAATGAAATACCTTCCTCAAAAGAGGTGGTGGGCACAAATAACTTAGTCATTGGATTAAAAAAGGGATATAAGGAAAACAAATTATGTATTGTAAGTGCATTGGATAATTTATTAAAAGGTGCTGCTGGACAGGCGGTACAAAACTTTAATCTAATGAATGATTATGATGAAATTCTAGGACTAGTATGAGAAAAAAAATAAAAATTATTTTTAATTTATTTTTATTTATGCTGATTTTCAATGCATGTTCGTCAATACAAAATTTTTCTTTTTATGAGTTTTTTGTCAATCCAAACGCTTCAAAATTAATCATAGATTATGAAGAAAACGCGGAGAGACCTGATTTAGAAAGTGTTCCAGAAAAGGTTGAAATCAGTGAGTAAAACTTATGGTATCGGAATTGCAGGACTAGGAACTGTAGGATCAGGGTTTCTCAAACAATTAAAAAATTTCAGAACATCCTCTCAAAGATCTGCAAATATAAAGGTAATTAAAATTGCTGTTAAGAACTTAAGAAAAAAGAGAAGTTTGGCAGTCAATTCTTTACCATTAACTACCAACACAATGTCATTAGCAACAAATGATAATGTAGATATTTTAATTGAGCTTATTGGAGGTTCAAAAGGAATAGCATATAAGGTTGTTAAAAAGGCACTTCAAAATAGAAAGCATGTAATAACCGCCAATAAAGCTTTGCTGGCGGTACATGGTAATGAGTTATCTAAAATTGCTGAGCAAAATAATGTTTGTCTCAATTATGAAGCAGCTATTGCTGGCGGTATCCCAATTGTAAAAGCTGTAAGAGAAAATTTGCGCCTTAATAAAATAAGTAAAATTTATGGTATTTTGAATGGTACTTGTAATTATATTTTAACAAAAATGGAAAATAATGCAGAGGATTTTTTAAACGTATTAAATGATGCTCAAAAAAAAGGTTTTGCTGAGTTAGATCCAACGTTTGATATTCAGGGCATTGATGCAGCTCATAAGATTACGTTG
>MDTA01173917.1_pt1 | contig 16427 bp, 15 predicted proteins | sample 811151 | NCBI WGS metagenome assembly MDTA01 (sample SAMN05326648, study PRJNA326480) | marine metagenome | isolation source: seawater | place: Indian Ocean: South | collected 2010 | reverse complement strand
TTTCTATATATCTGTTTAAATAAAAAGCTTCAGCATACTTACAACCACTGCTGACCCCTCTAAACCTTGCTAGAGCTTCTACTGCTTTTTTGGATCTGCTATGAGGATATTTACGAAGTTCATCACTGTAGTAATTTAAACATTTTATTTTTTCTTTGAATTCTTTTGAAATGTCTATGAAGTAATTAGGCTCAAAACTTTTATTTTTAAAATTTCCCCATTCTGTACTTGATAATATTTCAAAACTTAATATTTTTTTAACACTTGAACCAGATAATGGTCGGCAAGCTGTAATTACAGCCTCATATGTTTTTCTGTGATCAATGTTTAAGCAATTAGAGAAATGTGTAAATATGGTATCTGGTTTAAATACTTTTATTTTATTTTCTAATTTCTTTACAATTTTTAACAAAGGCACTTTATCAATTTGGTTATCTGGAAAATTTAAAAATACTGGTTTTTTTAATTTCATAAATGAAAAAAGGTTAATACAATTTATTTTTCTTTTTAAAATTTTATTTTTGTTATTTTCTCTACTTGAAACTCCATCTGTTAAGAAAATTACCTCAATTTCATGTTTTTTTTTTAATTTTATTATTGTTCCTCCGCAACCAAGTATTTCATCATCCGGATGTGCAGCTACAATAAGAATTTTTTCTTTATCTTTTTTTTGTAATTTTAATTTCCGCATATAATTTTTTTGATATTATTTTAGCATTATAAAATTCTATCATAAATTTTCTATAGTTTTTAAAAGCTTTTGGGTAATCTTTAGCATCCGTTGCTCTAATAAAGTTATAAATAGAATTAATATCTTTTAATTTATTAAAATCAATTTGACTATCATTTTTTATTCTTCTTTTATAAATATTATTTGTTTTAGATTGCCTCCTAAAGATAAGTTTTTTAGAATTTGAAATTTTTAAAATCATTTTTAAGCAAATTTTTTCCATACGTTTAAAAATTTCTTCAGCACTCCCATTAAGATTAAGATTTTCTTTTAAACAAATTTCTCCCTGGTCTATTTTTTCAGATACTTTAAAAGCTGTGATCTTTGTCTTTTTTAAATTATTTAAAATTTGATGCTGGATAGGACTTCCACCTCTATATCTTGGTAAATCAGAACTATGGAACTGAATGCAAGTAAAATTATTAAAAACATTCTTGGTTATCTTTTTAGACCAATGTATAAAAAAAATAATTTTTGGATTTATTTTTTTGATTAAACTAAAATTATAGTGACTAATAATTTTAAAACTTTTATTTAATATAAAAAAATTATTTTTATTCCATTTTTTTTTTGTAATAATTAAATATTTCATTTTGCTTGATTAAATTACATTAAAATTTATATAGTGTTTGTATGAAAAAAAAAATTAATTATTTAAGCATCATCTCTAAAATTGAAAAAATAAGATCGAAAAATAATGTAAATTGGATGAATATACTTAGATTAGCATTTAAACTTGATCCAAAATCGGCAACGAAAATTATGAAAAAAATAAATTATGATGATAAAAGAATTTCAAACTTACTTAAAAAACTTTCTCAATAATTTTAAACTTTATAACTCAAATATAAAATGAAAATAATACCCTACGGTAGACAAAAAATTAGTAATCAGGATATTCATCAGGTTTCAAAGTCACTTAAAAATGACAAAATTACAACAGGAGATATGGTAATTAAATTTGAAAATAAGATAAAAAAATTTCTTGAATGCAAATACACTTCAGTTTGTAATAGTGGGACATCAGCAATTTTTTTGTCGATGCAAGCAATAAATTTAAAGCAAAATGATATAGTTATTATGCCCTCAATAAATTTCATTGCCTCTTACAATGTTGCAAAGTTATTTAAAGCTAAAATTTATTTAGCTGATGTCAATAAGAATACAGGACAAATGTCACCACGAAATATCGAAGAATGTTGTAAAAAATTTAATTTAAAAAAAATAAAAGCAATTGTTGTAATGTATAATGGAGGATATCCAGAAAATGCTGAAAATTTTTTAAAAATAAAAAAAAAATATAAGTGTTTTATTATTGAAGATGCTTGTCACGCATTTGGAGCCTCATATAAAGTAAAAAAAAAAAAATACATGATTGGTTCATGTAAGCATTCTGATATAGCAACATTTTCACTTCACCCACTTAAGACTATTACAACTGGAGAGGGAGGAATAGTTACAACAAAATCAAAAATTTTAGATAATAATATAAAAAAATATAGATCACTTGGAATTGAAAGAAATTTGGGTAAGCATTGGCATTATGATGTAAAATTAAATGGTTTTAATTTTCGATTAAATGATTTCCAGTGTGCGTTAGGAATTAATCAATTGAAAAACGTAAAAAAGTTTTTAATTGAAAGAAAAAATATTTCAGAGAAATATATTAATAAACTTAAAAATATTTCGCATATTAAATTTGTAAACCAAAGTGAAAAATATAAATCCTCAAATCATTTATTTTTGATTCATTTAAAAAAACCTAATTTAAAATTGAAAGAGAAGTTCATTAGATTTATGTTAAGAAATAAAATAATTATACAATTTCATTATATACCCATATATAAATTTACAATTTTCAAAGGAAATTTTATTAAAGCAAATTCAGAAATATATTATAAATCAGCGGTTAGTTTACCAATATTTTGTGGTTTAACTCTAAAAGAACAAAATTTTGTTATAAAAAAAATAAAATTTTTTTTTAATAACAATGTTTAAATTAATAATTGGAACAGCTAATTTTAGCCATAGCTATGGGTTTGAAAAATTCAAAATAAAAAATTTAGAAATTAAGAAAATTTTTAAAGAAATAAGTAAAAACAAAATAAGATACTTAGATACAGCAATAAATTATAATTTAAAAAAAAAAACATTTAGAAATATCAATTTAAATAAAATTAAAGTTACCACTAAAATAAAACTACCAGACAAAAATAAATTAATATTTATATTTAATTTAAAAAGAAAATTATTAGGAGAATTAGCTAAATTAAATTTAAAGAAATTCGATACACTATTACTACATAATGTGGAAGATTTAAGATTAAACCAATATAGATTACCTTTATTAAAAGAGATGAAAAAACTAAAAAGCGAAAATTTAATATCTAAAATTGGAGTTTCAATTTATGATACAGAAGATTTGAAAATTGTGCTTAAAAATTTTAAACCTGATGTTATTCAGTTGCCTGTAAATGTTTTAGATCAAAGATTTTTAAAAAAAAATTTATTGAAAAAATTAAATCGAAAAAAAATATTGATTCAAGCTAGATCAATTTTTTTACAAGGATTATTACTTAAAAAAAATACTGAGTTAGAGAAAGTTAATTGTAACGATAAGTTAAAAAAAAGGTTAAAAATTTTTAATAATTGGTGTGCATCTAAAAATATATCTCAATTAAATGCCTGTATCTCATTTATAAAGAGTATTAAATATCTTGATTTTATAGTGTTAGGAATTAATAACTCAAATCATTTAACAGAAATTTTAAAAAATTTAAAAATAAAAAACAATTATAATAAATTTGAAAAATTTTCGGTTAAAAGCAAAAAAATTGTTGATCCTAGAAAATGGTAAATAAAAACGTAACAGCAATAATACAGGCAAGATTTGGTTCCAAAAGACTCCCAGTAAAAATTTTAAAAGAAATTAAAAATCTTACAATTTTAGAGATTCTGATTAAAAGATTAAAAAAAGCCAAATTAGTTAATAAAATAGTTGTCTGCTGCTCTAATAATTTAAAAGATAAAAAAATAATTTCTTTATGTAAAAAATTAAATATTTTATTTTATGTTGGCTCAGAAAAAAATGTTCTATCCAGATACTACAAAACAGCAAAAAAGTTTAAAGCTAAAAACATATTAAGAATAACTTCGGATTGTCCTCTTATCGATAGTACATTAATAGATAAATTAATTACAAAATATTTTGAGGAAAAGTGTGATTATGCATCAAATGTTATCAATCCAACCTTTCCTGACGGATTAGATATTGAGATATTTAAATTTCAAATCTTGAAAGAAAGATTTAAAAAAACAATAAATAATCTTGAGAAGGAGCATGTTACAACAGATTTTATAAGAAATAATAAGTTAAAAAAATATAACCTAGAATTAAAAAAAAATTATTCCAATTTAAGAATTACTCTAGATACCGAGTATGATTTTTATATAATTAATAAATTGTTGAAGTATTTTGATTATGACTTTTACATAAGTTATAAAAAAATATTAAAATTATATGAAAAAAAACCAGATTTTTTTGAAAAAAATTCTTCTGTAAAAAGAAATTCAGAAATGAAATTAAATACAGGTCAAAAATATTGGATAAGGGCAAAAAGCATAATACCCGGTGGCAGCATGTTATTTTCTAAAAATCCAGATCTTCAGTTACCCAAATTATGGCCAGCATATTTTAAAAAAGCTAAAGCAAGTAATTTATGGGATTTAGATGGGAAAAGGTATCATGATATGTATTCAATGGGAATAGGCACGAATACTCTCGGTTACTCTAACAAATTTGTAAATAAAAAAGTTAAAAAAGTTGTCGATGAGGGAAATATGTCTTCCTTAAATTCCATTGATGAAATTTTGTTAGGCGAAAAGCTAATTGAAATGCACCCTTGGGCAAATATGGTAAGATACACTCGTTCAGGTGGAGAGGCCAATTCTGTTGCTATTAGGATAGCAAGAGCTTCTTCAGGCAAAGACAAGATAGCAATCTGTGGATATCATGGTTGGCATGATTGGTATTTATCTGCAAATTTAGCCAATAAATCGAACTTAAATCAGCATTTATTAACAAACTTAAATATTAATGGTGTTCCAAAAAATTTAAAAAATACGACTTTTCCATTTAAATTTAACGATTTTAAAAGTTTAAAAAAGATAATTAATAAAGAGAATATTGGGATAATAAAAATGGAGGTCCATAGACTAGAAAAACCAGATTTAAATTTTTTAAAAAAAGTAAGAGAGATTGCAACAAAAAAAAATATTGTGTTAATTTTTGATGAGTGCACCTCTGGTTTTAGAGAAACATATGGTGGAATTCATTTAAAATATAAAATTTACCCTGATATAGCAATTTTTGGAAAAGCTCTAGGTAATGGCTATGCTATTAATGCAATTGTTGGAAAAAGGGAAATTATGGAGTCTTGTCAATCAACATTTATTAGTTCGACTTTTTGGACAGAAAGAGTTGGATCAGTAGCAGCACTTGAAACATTAAAAATAATGAAAAAAACTCATTCATGGAAAAAATTAACAGAAATAGGAAAAAAAATAAAAAAGAATTGGCATGAATTAGCTAAAACTAATTCTCTTAATATAAATATTAGAGGAATGGATGCTTTACCAAGTTTCTATTTTGACTCAAACTTAAATAATGCTTACAAAACATATATTTCTCAAGAATTATTAAATAAACAAATACTTGCTTCAAATGTAGTATATACTAGTACTACTCATTCAAATATTATTTTGAAAAAATATTTCAATTACCTAGAAAAAGTTTTTAAAAAAATAAGTGAGTGTGAGAATGAAAAAGAAAACATTTATAATCTTCTAAAATCAAGAGAGTCAATTACAGGACTGAGGGATAAATATGATATATAAAAATAAGTCTATAATTATAACAGGTGCCACGGGGTCATTTGGAAAAGCATTTATAAAAAAAATTTTAGATAAAAAGTTTTCGTTTAGAAAAATAATTATTTTTAGTAGGGATGAATTAAAACAGTATGAAATGCAAAATTCGAAGGAATTTGATCCTAATATTTATAAAAATTTAAGGTATTTTATTGGTGATATAAGAGATAAAAGTAGGTTAATTAGAGCATTTCAGGATGTAGATTATGTTGTTCATGCTGCAGCTCTAAAACAAGTCCCTACGGCTGAGTACAATCCTTTTGAAACAATTAATACAAATATTATAGGAGCTCAAAATGTTATTGAGGCATCTCTCTCAACAAATGTAAAAAAAGTTGTAGCCTTATCCACTGACAAGGCCTCATCTCCAATTAATCTTTATGGTGCTACAAAGTTATGTTCGGATAAGCTTTTTATAGCTGCAAATAATTTCTCAGGTAAAAAAGATATAAAATTTTCAGTTGTAAGATATGGAAATGTTATGGGTAGTAGAGGTAGTGTAATTCCTATTTTCATGGAACAAGCGAAAAAAGGTGAATTAAAAGTAACTGATAAATCAATGACAAGATTTAATATCACTTTATCTGAAAGTATAAAGCTAGTTCAATGGTCTTTAAAAAATTCTTACGGAGCAGAAGTGATTGTACCTAAAATACCTTCTTATAATATTATGGATTTAGCAAAATCTATTTGTGAGAAATGCAAAATCAAAGATATTGGTAAGAGAGTTGGAGAAAAAAATCATGAAGAAATGATTAGTTTTGAAGAAAGTGCAAATGTAATAGAATTAAATAATTACTATCTTATTTTGCAAAGTAATAATCAAAAACAATTCAGATATTATCAAAAGAAATTTAAAGCTAAAAAGTTAAAAAAACAATTTTCTTACAACTCAAAAAATAATAAGGTTTATCTCAAAGTTAATGAAATAAAAAGACTTTTAACTTTGATTTAAAAATTTTGATGATAAGTTTTTTTAAATCAATTTTTAGGCATATTTTATTAAGAGACAAAATTAGAAATTTTTATTGTTTTTTGAGAGTATTTTATTTTTGTAAAATATTAAATAGGATAAAAGATTATGATAAAATTTCTAACGATACGTGGAAGAATACTTTAGAGTCAAATAAAAGAGCAATATACAACAAAGATATAAATTTACCTAAACACCCTAACGCTAAAAGAATTTTTGAAATTGGTAAATCTTTAGATGGCTCTAAAACAAAATGGTTGTTACAAGCAATTAATTTTAAATACAAAAAATCGAATTTTAAAAACTTAAAGATTTTGAGTATTGGACCAAGATCTGAAGGAGAAATTTTTTTACTATTCTCAAATGGATTTGAATTTAAAAATATAAGTGCGGTAGATTTATTCTCATATTCACCATTAATATCTTTAGGTGATATGCATAACTTAAAATTTGACGATAACAGCTTTGATATAGTTTTGATGGGTTGGTGTTTAGCTTATAGTAATAATAAAAAAGATGCTTTATCAGAGGCTAATAGAGTTTTAAAAAAAGGAGGATCGCTTATTATAGGACACACAATGTTTAATATGTCAGAGCAAGATATTGTATCAAAAAGAGGATATCTAGTTGCATCGCCTTTTGAAAAGATTAAAAGTAAAAGAGATTTAGATTTATTAATTAAGGAAACCAATTTTAAAGAATTTTATTCCAAACCAATAGAATACAGCGCGTCAAAAAGAATAATTTATGGAGCAACAACAGTTTAATTATCGAGAAAAATATTTAGAAAAAGGTTATATAGTATTTAAATCTTTTTATAGCAAAGACAGAATCAGAGAATTAAGACCAAAGCTTATTCAAATTGCTAACACTGAAAAAGAAATTTTATATCATGAGATTGTACAGGAATTAATATTGAATGATGATTTAATTTCAAAAATTAAAAATCTATTGAACTGTGATAAATTAATATATTATTCAGATAGTAATATTGTAAACAAACCAAATGCATTAAAGACTAAAAATGGTTTCCATAATGATGCCAGATTTGAGGACGAAAATATTCTTTATGAAGAGGAATATCCCATATTAAGATTTGCACTATATTTTGAGGATTATAAAAAATTTAGCGGAGGATTAAAAATAAAAGAAAAATCACATAAGTATTTTTGTTTTAACTTTAGAGCTATAAAAGAGAATTTAATTAAGTTGTTTAAAATATTATTTACAAAAACTAGATATAAAATTAATTCGTTGAAATTAGGTAAAAATATAAACATGGAATTGGAGGAAGGTGATATTATAATTTGGAATTTAAGAACACATCATTGTGGAGTTTCAAGAAGGCTAAAATTGTTCCCTAAATGGTGCTTACAACCTTTTTTTGAAAAACTTTTGCCTTTGAGTTTTTTTTTACCAACCCAATATAAAAATGATAGATGCTCAATTTTTTGTACATTTGCAAAAAATGACTTAACAAATAAGAATATTTTTAATTATGTAAAAAATAAAATGAATAAAACAAAGATAGATGAAATTAAAGATAATAAAATATTGTCTGAAAAATTAGAAAAATTAAATTTAATATTGCCTGATATAAAATAGATAGAAAATGGATTTAATATTAAGAGGTATAAAATTGTTACCTCAGTCAAGTAAAGATAAAATTTGGATCATATCACTGATACAAATTGTTAAATTTTTCTTGGAGATTTTTAGTATTGGACTAATCATTCCTGTAATTTATTTATTAGCAAAAGGTGAAAATGCTTTTCAAGAATTATTAGCAAAATATGACATTTTACATTTTTTTCCTATAGAAAATTTAAACCTAGAAAAATTTATTCTAATATTTCTTATATTAATTACTTTTATATTTTTAATTAAATTTATATTCACAATTTTCTCAAGTTATTTTGAGCAAAAGTGGTTAGAAAATTCAAACGCCAAAACAGCTGCAGATCTTTTTTTTAGTTATATACAAAATGTAGAAAGTTTGTCAGCTAGAAACAACCATGATGCTATCAGAAATATAACTTCAGAAATAAGCATTTTTTATAAATTTTTCATAAAAAATTTGATTATTGGATTTTCAGAGATTATTAAGCTCCTTGGGATCCTGGGAATACTCTATATTTTAAATCCTAAAATCTTGGTTTTTGGGCTTATAATAATATTTTTAACAACTTTTGTTATTATAAAAACATTGAAGAAAAAAATTGAGGATTATGGAAAAAAAAGATCTTATAATTCAGGTTTATTACTAAAATATGTAACCGAAGGTTTAAATTCAATAAAGGAAATTAAGCTTTCTAACAACCCAAATTTCTTTCTAAATAAATTCAAAATTTATGCTGATGATAATGCAACAGTACAATCTAAGTTTTATTTATTAGGAGTTTTTCCAAGGCAAATAATAGAATTATTCGCAATTATTTTAATTAGTGTTTTGATATATTATTTATCTATTTTATACTCAAATGATACCTCTGACGCATTATTTTTACTTGGTGTCTACGTGACTGCTCTGCTAAGGTTAATGCCCTCAATTAATATGCTTTACCTTTCAGGACAACATATCCTCTTTGGAAAGAGCTCATTAGAAATATTAGAAAAAGAATTAACTAATAAGTCTATTTTTTCAGATAAGAATATTATCTCAAGAAGAGACACTTTCGAAAATATTCCTAAAATTATTGATAATATTAATTTGAAAAATATAAATTTCAGCTATCCAGATAATGGCTTAACAATATTTAAAAATCTTTCTTATAATTTTAGTAAAGGAAAAATATATTGTTTAGTTGGTGAGTCGGGATCTGGAAAATCAACATTTATTAATTTAATTATGGGATTTATTAGACCTCAAAGTGGTGAAATTTCTTTTAATAAAAATCAAAGTATTTTTGAAAATTTAAGTATGTGGCAAAAAAATATAAGTTATTTATCTCAAAAAGTTTTTTTATTAAATGACACAATAAAAAAAAATGTTGCTTTTGCAGAAAATGATGAAGAAATAAATGAGACATATGTGATCGAATCCTTAAAAAAATCAAATTTAGAAGATGAGTTATTTAAATCTAGAGGTGGAATTAATACCGATTTAGGTGATGACGGGATAAGCTTATCTGGCGGCCAAAAGCAAAGAGTTGGAATTGCAAGAAACTTATATTTTAATAAAAAAATTTTAATTTTAGATGAGTTTACTTCCTCACTTGATAAGAAAAATGAAGATTTAATATTCGACTCTATTGCAAAAGAAAAAAAAGATAAAATCATAATTGTTATTACCCATTCTGAAAATATTAAAAATAAATGTGATGAAATTTTAAAGATTGAAAACTTAAATATTATCTAAAATTGTTTTATGATTGAATTTAGAGTAAATAAAGAAAATTTTTCAGTAAAAGGTATTGAAAATCATAGATATAAAAGAATTTATTTTGAAAACAAATATATTTTATATTTTTTTGGATATTTTCGAACTCCAATAGGTGAAATTGAAAAAATTATATTAAATTTTGGAGAAAAAAATTTTTCCGACAAAAATATAAGAAAAATATTTGAAAATGTTGGTGGGATATGTACATTATTAATACTGAATGAAAGTGAAATAAAAATTTGTGCATCTTTATATCACTCATATTTAAAGATTTTCAATCACCAGAATGAAATAGTTGTAACAGAGAATGAATTTAACAATTCAAAAAAAATTTCAAATGATAATTCATTTTTAAAACTTTTTTCTCATCATAGTTATTTTTTTCATCAAGGAATTTCAAATGATGTAAGTGATTTTCTTGGACCTGGCTCAATGATTACAATAAAAAAAAATGATATCAGTAATTATGAATTTAGTTGGTATTTAAATTTTGAGAAATTTTGTTCTCGAAACGATCACGACAAAATTGCTGAAAATTTAGCTTCTGAGTACAATAAAGTATTTGATAATTTAGACAGAAACAAACAATATTTTTTTGCTTTATCAGGTGGATTAGACTCTGCACTAGCAATGAGTGCAGCAGTTAAAAAAAATAATATACAACCATTTCATATAGCAAGAGGTATTTATTCAGATTAATTAGATGCTACAAAAAAAGTTTCTAAATTTTTTAATAAAGAATTGGATATTATTTATAAATATAATGGAAGATATACAGCTTTAGATTTTAATGATGATATTACAGAGACTTTAAATTTTAATTATGAATATATAAAAAAAGACTCAGTATTTTTTTTTCTTCATAATGATTCTTGCTTATTAAAAAAACATTTTACTAATGATCATATATTTACTGGGACTGGCGACCCATTATTATTAACTATTAACCATTTTATGGTTTATTCCGATCGAATAAAAAAAAATTTTGGTTATTCTGAAAATAAAGACAAAAGATTTTTTTATTCATTAGAATTTTTTGAGAATTTAAAAGATCGTAAATCATTTGAGGATTATTTTAATTTTGAAAAAGATTTTCCATTAATTGATAAATATTATTTTCCTTTATTAAGTTGTTATGTTGATCAATTAACTAAACAATTTGATTATAGAAGCAGATATTTAAACCAAGATAAAAATATTGACATAAAGTTGGCTTCTCCGATTAATAATATGAATTATGAACAAGTAGGCTTGTTCACAAATTTAAGACTTAGTAGAGCAAAATCAATTTTAAAAAAAATATTGAAATCAAAATTTTTTGAGGAAAGATTAAAAAACCCTGACCCTATCGTTGCACAAGCTTTATTAAAATTTTTTATGTTCTTAGGACAATATGGAAAAGAGACTCATCAAACATCTAGACAGCACGATAGTAAGGGAATTGTCGAATTTACTGCTATGAATACTGGTTTAGCACTTACAGAGTTATCAACTATAATTGATGAAAAACTTGTCAATTTTTCTAAATGGCATTCTTTTAAAGCATTCGAAATAATGAATGGGGTGAGTTATGAAAAAATCTATTATAGACCAAGTTTAAAAAACATTAATTATGTAATGAAAAGGTTACATTCTAAGTTAAGAAGTAAATTTAAAAGTTTACCAGAGCATGAAGATAAATATGCTCTTTTAAACAACAAATTTTTAGAACTTTTTTTAAAAAAATTTAAAATTGAAGAGAAATATAATGATTTTAAGTCATCTCATGATCATAGAAAACTAATGTATGAAATACCGACTAAAGAAGAGAGATTAAATTTAGATAATTTTGGTAGTAATCTTTGGAAAATCAATAATATTATAAACATTGTTTCTAAATTAGATTAGATGTCAAATATTTATTTACTACTTGAAATTCAAAAAAGAGAGTTGTTTTCAAAGGTTTTGCTGTCTTTAGAAGCTGCAGAAAAAGGTCACACGGTATATTTGGGAAAATTAACTCATTTTTTACTAAAAGATTTTTTTTCACCAGGTATTGTACATTTTAAATCAATAACCCCTGGCGAAACTAGAATTAATGAAATGAAATACTTAAAGAAAAAAAATTTTATTTTGACAAGTATTGATGAGGAGCATGGTGTAATAAATAATGATAGAAGTTACATTAATTATAGATACTCAGATTTGACTCTGAATTTGGTTGATAAAGTATTTACTTGGGGAAAATTTGATTACAAGAATCTAGTTAACAAATATAAGAAATTTAAAAAAAAATTTATTAATTCAGGTAATCCCCGAGTAGATTTTTGGAATAAAAAATTTAGAAAATTTTTTAGAAAAATTAATAACAAAAATTATGAAAATTATATTTTATTTAGTACAAATTTCGAAGGTTTTGGATATAAATCGTTTAGAGAAACCCTTAAATTTCATAGGCAAACTGGATATTTTAAAAGAGGAGCCTCATATGAAGACATGTTGAAAAGGTATAAAGATAGTAAAAAATTATTTTCAAAATATGAGAGAACCATAAAGAAAATGTCCCACTATTTTAAGGATAAAGAAATTATTATTAGGCCCCACCCTAAAGATGATATAAGAAAATGGAAAAAAATTTTCCATTCTTTTAAAAATATTCATATTTTAAATGAAGGAAATAATTCAGATTGGATAGCTAATGCAAAACTAGTCATTCATGCAGGGTGCACAGGAGGACTAGAGGCATCATTGAGAAATATAAATACAATTTCATATTATCCTATAAATTTAATTCATGGTCATAGATTTGCAGATAAATTTTCTATAAGGATAAATGATGAGAAAAAATTATTTCAGAAAATAAAACAGGTATACAGCGGTATTTCAAAATATAATAAAATTTCTGTCAAATTAGTAAACGAAAGAATATCAAATTATAATAAAAATTATTCACATAAAAGCATAGTTAAGGTTTGGTCAAATTTAGGAAAAAAAATAATTACAAAAAAAAATAATGATTTTTATTTAACTATATTATTTCTAATCTTAAAAATTAAACTTAAACTATTGAACATAAATACAGATAGTCATAAGTTTCAAAAATATGATAAGTTAGAATTATATAATATTATTGACAGGCTAGTAAAAGTTGAACCAAAATATAAATCAATCAATGTAAGTTTAATGAGTGACCATATAATCAAATTTGAAAAAAAATATTAAATTGAGATGCTAAATTTTATAATTAAACAATATAAATATAGTTCTGATTTAAATTTGACCAAAGAACGTTATTTGATGAATAAGTTTGTTTTAATAAATTTTGTAATGAAGTTATTTACATTTTTACCAGCTTATTATTTAAATAAGATAAAGATTTCTCCAGATCTAATTACTATTTTGAGTTATTTTCAAATATTTATATCAGCAATTTTATTTTATTTTGGTAATGAGTCATTGGGATGTTTATTTATGTTTTTATTTTTATTTTTTGACTCTTTAGACGGGGACTTAGCTAGATTAAAAAAATTTAAATCAAAACATGGTGAGACCATGGACGTTTTGGGAGCTGATTTGTTCTATATTATAATTCCTGTAGCGTTATCTTTTAATTTGTTTAAATTCCAGGAAATAAATTATTTTTTTTATGATAAAAATAATATTTTAATAATTGGTTTCTTAATTTCTTTTTTCTTAATTTTTTATAGAATTTTAGGATTAAGAAATTATATATTATTTAGTAAATTTAAATCAATTAAAGAAAAAAAAGAAAAAGAAAAAAAAAAGTTTGATAAAATAAAAAATTATTTATTTTTCTTCGATAATGAAATAATCAGAGGAAATTTTTTTAGTGAACCAGGTTTTATCCTAAATTTTTCAATCCTAATTTTTTTAGATAATTTTCAATTACTATATTACTATATGTTAATTATTTCTATTTATTTAGCTATAAGAGTATTTAAATTATTCGTTGGAACAATCATGGTGTATACAAAAAACTAATGTGTGGGATACTCGGACAAATAGCTATTAAAGGAACTCTCAAAATTAATAAAAAAAAATTTATTAAATGTTTGTCATATTTAAATCACAGAGGACCAGATGATCAAGGATACAAAGTTTATCCAGATGCCATATTTGGCCATAAAAGATTAAGTATTATGGATTTATCTAAAAAAGGACATCAGCCAATGTATTCCTCTGATGGAAATTATGTAATCATTTTTAATGGTGAAATTTACAATTTTAAAGAATTAAAAAAAGATTTAATTGAAAAGAATTATACTTTCATCAGCAAAACAGATACCGAAGTTTTGTTATATGGATTAATTGATCAAGGGCCAGATTTTATTAAAAAATGTAATGGTATGTTTGCTTTTGCGTTTTATGATGTTAAGAAAAAAAAAAGTTATATTTTTAGAGACAGAATTGGAATTAAGCCTCTTTTTTACTCAATAAATAAAAATAATATAACTTTTTCGTCAAATGTTAAATCAATTCATAAATATAATGGTATAAGAAAAAAAATTGATTTTGAGTCAGTGGCAGCTTTTCTTGCATTTAGACAGCCAATAAAAAACAAAACTTTATTTGAAAATATTTATTCACTAGAGCCAGGAAGTTATATAGAAATTAGCAATAATAAATTACGTATTAAAAAATATTGGAAACTTGAAACGTTTTTTCAGAAAAAAATTTTGAACAAAAAAGAACCTTTTTTTAAAAAGGAGATAAAAAAACTATTAAAATCTTCTATAAAATACAGACTGATTTCAGATGTAAAAATTGCATCTTTGCTCTCTGGAGGATTAGATTCCTCAATTATTTCTTCTGTAATAAATGATCATAGTGGAAAGAATTTTTTAGCATATAGCATTGGTTATAATTATTCAGGATACAATGAGTTTAAATATTCCAAATTGGTTGCAAATAAATTAAATATGCAGCATAAAGTTATAGTATCAAATCCTACAAGTTATTTTAAGGATATGATTAAATTGATTTCATTAAGAGGTCAACCATTAACAATACCTAATGAAGTTGCTCAATTTCAATTGTGTAACATAATAAAAAAAAGAGCTACAGTAATTCTCTCAGGGTGTGGTGCAGATGAATTATTCTGCGGTTATGGAAGAATTTTTTCTTCTGTAGAAGATTATAAAAGATTGAAGATTATAGATAAAAAGACAAAAAAATTTAAAAATAAGATATTTTTAAAAAACGCTTTAAATAGATATGGAAAAGTTAAGTTTAAGAATCATCTGGACCATTTTTTACAAATTTATCCATATGTCGATAATAAATTCAGAGAAAAGATATTATCAAAAAAATTTCAACATATTAAGATAAATAGAAGTATTAATAATTACTTTAGCAAAGTATTTAAAATGATTAAAAAAGATGATTATTATGATCAGATGCAATTTTGTTTTCAAAAATTTCATCTTAGAGGCATTTTAGAGAGAGAAGATTTTTCCTCAATGGCAGCATCTACTGAATTAAGAGTTCCTTTTTTAGACCACAGGTTAATAGAGTTCGCTGCAAAAATTCCCTTAAAATTTAAAATAAAGAAATTAAAAGAAAATTTTAATTTAACCTCTGATAAAACATCTGAAATTAATGATATAAGCAAATATATCCTAAGAAAAACTTATGAAAGCAAGATACCTAAACAAATTTTAAATAGAAAAAAAATAGGTTTTCCAATTCCTATTCATAAATGGTTAAAACAAAAGAAAATTCAGAAAATGATTTTTTCAACTTTATTAAGTAACAAGTCAAAAAAAAGAGGTTTATTTAATATTAATTTTATAAAAACATTGTTAAAAGATAATAGTTATTTAAAATTTGATGGAGACTCTAGAGTTTATCAAACGAGTATTGCTGCTAAATTGTGGATGTGTTTTAATTTAGAATGTTTTTTTTTAGATCAAGATAAAAACTAATTAAATTAAATTTTTGCAAATTAGTTTTTTTTTAAGTAAGTGTTTAATTGAATGATGAAAAAAAAATTAATTATTGGTTATACAACAGGTGTTTTTGACCTTTTTCATATTGGTCATGTAAAAATTTTACAAAAAGCCAAATCTTTATGTGATAAGCTGATAGTAGGAGTTTCAACAGATTCACTTGTTAAAAAATATAAAAATAAAAAACCAATAATTCCATTTAGCGAAAGAGTAGAAGTCATCAAGAATAATAAATGTGTAGACTTAGTTGTCTCACAAAATAGTTTGGATAAGCTTAAAAATTGGAGGAGGCTCAAGTATGACGTGATGTTTGTTGGTGATGACTGGTACGCTACAAAAAAATGGAAAGATTTAGATCAAGAATTTAGAAAATTAGGTGTTAAGATAGTTTATTTGCCATATACCAAAAAAACATCATCTACAAAAATAAATAAAATATTAGATGATTTTCGTAAAAAATAATGG
>MDTA01072337.1_pt1 | contig 16428 bp, 19 predicted proteins | sample 811151 | NCBI WGS metagenome assembly MDTA01 (sample SAMN05326648, study PRJNA326480) | marine metagenome | isolation source: seawater | place: Indian Ocean: South | collected 2010 | reverse complement strand
TGAGTTCTATATTTATTCATTGTTTCAACACTTTTTTTATTAAATTAATATTTATAGATTTACCAGAAGATAAAGATAAATCATCAATATCTTTAATAAATTTAAACATCTTCTCATAAGATCGTTCAACATTTTTAATTATATATTCTGATATTCTTGGACTCAAATTTATTTGTTTATCTGAGAATGATTTTGAAATGATCACTTGTAGTAATTCATCTGTAGGTAAATCAATGCCGATATGCAAAAAACTATTTAATCTTGATTTTAAATCTTTAAGTTTAAATGAATAATTTTTAATTGGAGTCTTGCTAGTTATTAAGATATATTTTTCTAATAGTTTTGACTGGTTTAAAAATGAGTAAAACAATTTCTCATCTATGTTTTTTTCTAAATTATCAATTATTAGACAGTCAAAATTATTCAAATCTTCAATAATTTTATCTCCTAACTTATTTGCATTTTCAAATTTTACTTTTCTAATTTTTTTTACCAATATTTTTGTTAAATGAGTTTTTCCTGATCCGGTAGCCCCAAAAACATTAAGCCATTTGCCTGGCCAGTTAGGCCAACTTTCAATTAATTTGTAGGCCGCAAAATTATTACTAGACACAAAAAAATCCTGCTCAAAATATTTTGTTCTAAAAGGAAATTTAAATGTAAGTTGACTCATTTATTTATTTCAAAATTCCATTGATCACCAATCAATTTTAATATTATCTTCTCATTTTCTAATTGTTTAATGATTCTATTGAGTTTTCCAAGATATTTAATCTTTAAGAAAACATTTTTCTTATTAAATTCTAATACATAAATATTTTCAATTAAATCAATTTTTTTTAATCTTTTATTAAGAATATCTAGGTCATTTTTGTTTTTAATTATTAGTTTACTATTCAAGAATGACGGGGTTCTTACATCTATTAAGTTTTCAGATTTAATTATATTTATTATTTCTTTTTTTACTTCAGAAATAATTTTTTCATTAAAATTGTTTATATTTGTATCTCTTTTATTTATCTTAATATTTTTAGTTATATTCTTATTTGAAATTTGAGTCTTTAAAAAAATCTTTTTTTCGTTATAACTTGTTTCCTCAATAATAACTAAAGCTAGATTTTTTTTTGAATATTCTTTAAAAATTTTTCCTAAGTTTATATCAATAAGAGAGTCCTTATTTTCTGAAATATTTTTAATTACTTCAATATTTTCTATTGGTAGAATAAATTCAATTAATTCGCTTTTAAAAATATCATTCCAATTATCATAAAAAATATTTTTGTTATATATAAAAATTTGGTCATCTTTTTTTAAAACGGGTAATAAAAAAATTTCTTTATCTAAAATTTCAGAATATGATATTTCTCTTTTAAAGAACAAATTATGTAATTTTTCTTTATCAAAAAATATATTAAATTTAACAAATTCTTTTTCTGTTTGATCGCTTTTTGCAGTTAATACTTGATAATAAGAAACTAATTCTTTTATCTCAGAAAAACTTAAATTAGATAATTTTTTTATATAATCATCCAAAAGTATTTTTTCCGTAAGCTCCTTAAACCCTTTTTTAATTGCTAAATTTGCTAATTGATCGTTAGTGAAATTATCCTTTTTTTCTAACTCAATATTATTAACATTAAAAATTTTATTTTCAGATAAAACGTTTCCTGTTTGAATAAAAACAATTAAAATAGATATTATAAAATAGTAAAATTTCATTAAAAATAAATATCATTTTATAAATGAAAAAAATGCAAAATAGTTATAAAAAAAGTGGCGTAAACATTTCATTAGCAAATAAGTTGGTAAAACATATATCCAAATTATCCAAAAAAGATGTCAAAAAAACGAAGTACTCTCTCAATAAAGAGATCATAGGTGGTTTTGGGTCATTGTTTGATATAAGTAAAATGAATATTAAAGACCCAGTTATTGTCTCTTGTACTGATGGTGTTGGAACAAAAATTGATTTAGCAAATAAATTTAAAAAGTTTGATACTATCGGAATAGATTTAGTTGCAATGTGTGTTAATGATTTGATAGTACAAGGTGCAAAACCTTTATTTTTTTTAGATTATATTGCCGTTGGAAAGTTAAATTTACCTAAAACAAAAAAAATTATAAAAGGTATTTTCAAGGGATGTAGTCTATCTGATTGTAAATTAATTGGAGGTGAAACTGCTGAAATGCCAGGAATTTACACTAAAAATAAATTCGATTTAGCAGGTTTTAGTGTAGGGATTGTTTCTAAAAAAAAAATTTTAAGCAAAGAGAAAGTAAAAAAAAATGACATTGTCCTTGCAATACCATCAGATGGAATACATTCAAATGGCTATTCATTAGTAAGATCTGTTATGAAGAAAAATAAGATTACCAACAAAATTAAAAAAGAACTTTTGAAACCAACTAAAATTTACACTCAAGAAGTTTTGCAACTTGTTAAAAGAAACCTTATTCACTCAGCGGCACATATCACAGGTGGAGGTTTATTTGAAAATTTATTAAGGTCAATTCCAAAAGAATTTTGTTTAAATATAGATCTTTCTAAAATTAAAGTAACAAATATATTTAAATGGTTAAGATCGAAAAATATTTCTGAGAAAGAAATGTTAAATACATTCAATTGTGGGGTTGGTTTTTGTTTAATTGTTTCAAAAAAAAATTTAGAAGAAATTAAAAAAAATTTTTCGAGAAAATATATGCCTTATCAGATAGGTCATATTTCGAGTAGTAGAAATCGATTAATTGTTTCAAATTCTATAAAATGGTGAAAAAAAGAACTTGTGTTTTTATTTCTGGAAAAGGTTCAAATTTAAAAAATCTCATAAGAAAATCTAGAGATTATAGTTTTCCAATACAAATAAAACTAGTGATTAGCAATAATAAAGAAGCTTTTGGAATAAAATACGCAAAAAAAAATTCTATTCCTTTTTTCTTAATAAATACTCAATCAAGATACTATGAAAATAAAATTTTTAATATTTTGAAAAAACATAAAATTACATTTATTTGTTTAGCTGGTTATATGAAAATTGTATCTAAAAGATTTATATCTAAATTTAATAAAAAGATAATAAATATTCATCCTTCCTTATTACCAAAATTTAAAGGCCTAAACACCTATGAAAAAGTTCTAAAAAGTGAAGAAATTAAAACTGGATGCACAGTACATTTTGTAAACGATAAATTGGATGATGGAAAAATAGTGGCTCAAAAAAGCTTTTTTATTGAAAAAAATGACACTGAGGAAACTTTAAAGAAAAAAACTCAAAATTTAGAATACTCAGCTTTTCCAGAGGCTATAATTAAAATTTTTCGGAATAATTAGTTTAAAAGAAAAAATCTATTTCTTTTCTTGCATTATCTATCGAGTCAGACCCATGAACAGAGTTTTTATCAATCGAAATTCCATAAATTTTTCTTATTGTATTTTCATTGGCTTCTTTAGGATTAGTGGCACCCATAAGCTTTCTATTAGCTGAAACCGCGCTTTCACCTTCTAAAATCATCACTACGATTGGTCCTGAAGACAAATAAGCACATAAATCATTGTAAAAAGGTTTTGATTGGTGGACTTTATAAAATTCTGACGCTTCATCTTTAGTTATATGAATTTTTTTACTCGCCTTTATTGTCAAGTTATTTTTAGAAAAAATCTCTTTAATTTTTTCTACTAAATTTCTTTCTACTGCATCTGGTTTTATAATTGAGAGTGTTTGTTCAATCTTACTCATAATTTTCTTCAATTAATTTATTAAGTAGTCTGACACCAAAACCGGTAGCACCTCCAGAATTTAATGCGCCACCATATTTAGAAAAAGCCATCCCAGCAATATCTAAATGAGCCCATGGAGTTTTGTTCAAAATAAATCTTTGTAAAAACTGAGCCGCAGTAGTTGATCCTGCTCCACCAACATAATTTATATTTTGCATATCTGCGTTTTTAGAATTTATAAGTTTATCATAATTCTTATGCAAAGGCATTCTCCAAACTTTTTCCTCCACTTTTTCACCTGCTTCAAAAATTTGTTTTGAAAGTTTATCATCATTTGAAAAAAGACCTGCGTATTCTGAGCCTAAACAAACTATAATTGCACCTGTTAATGTTGCTAAATCAACAATAAATTTTGGTTTAAATTTTTTTTCAGTAAAAGTTAATGCATCAGCAAGAACCAATCTGCCTTCAGCATCTGTATTCAAAACCTCCACAGTTTTACCACTGTATGACTTAACAATATCACCTGGTCTTTGTGCATTTCCGCTTACCATGTTTTCTACTAACCCTACAACTCCAACAGCATTTACTTTTGCTTTCCTTAGCGCCAAATTTTTCATCAATCCAACAACAGTAGCTGAACCAGCCATATCATATGTCATGTCCTCCATAAATTTCGCAGGTTTTAATGAGTAGCCACCAGTATCGAAGCAAACTCCTTTTCCAACAAATGCTAAAGGTTTTGAATTTTTATTATCTCCATTCCACTCCATTGTAACAAGGTATGAACCTCTGATACTTCCTTGTCCAACTCCGAGCAAAGCATTCATACCCAGTTTTTTTAATTTATTTTCATCGTAAATATTTATTTTTAGTCCATCTTTCCTTAGTGCACTTATTCTTTTTGCATATTCGTCTGGATGCAAAATATTTCCAGGTTCAGAAACTAAATCTCTTGCATAAAATGTGCCTTGCTCTAATGACTCGAATTTTAGCTGGTCTTTTTTTGAAGGTTTGTTCTTATTTCCAAAGACGACTATAGATAGAATTTTTTTATCTTTTTTAGTTTTATACTTCGTAAATTCATATGATTTTAGTTTCAAACCGTGTAGAAAATAACCAATAAACTTCTCTTTTTTACTTTCAATACTGTCTGAATTTATAAAGTAATCAATTTTTTTTTCACTATTAATAATTCCATAAAATTCTGCACCTAAATTCTCAATATCGAAATTTTTTAAGTTTTTTTTAATTGAAATTAAAATAATTTTTTTTTTTGAGCTGACTTTAAAAATGAGAATATTTTTTTTTAAGTCACTAGCTTTAAGTAAATCAGAAATGTAGAAAAGTTCATCGTCTGAAAGATATTTCTTAATGTTTTTAATATCAAATTTTTCATTTACAAACAAAACAATATTAGCAGATTGTTTTGCATTTGATTGATTTGAATAACTAATTTTCATAGACATAAATATTTACACTGATCCTTAAAGGATTTCTGCTATATATGTCCAAATGTATCATATTTCAACGGAAAATTTGTCATTGTTCACTCTAAAGTTGAATTTATTTAATGGATGAATTAATTATATACAAATTAAAAAAATGCTTCAAAATAAAATATATCAAAATTTTTTAACAGAAATTTTCAAAACTTTTCTTGTAATATTATTTGCATTATCAATTATTGCTCTTACTGTTAGAGCTGTTAACTTTTTAGATCTTATAGTTGATAATGGATACCCAGTTACAACTTATTTTAAATACTGCCTTTTAAATTTATTTGGTATCGCGCCAAAATTTATACCTCTTTCATTTCTTTTATCTTTAACTATTTTCATAATTAAACACATTGATGATAGTGAGCTTATTATACTGTGGACGTCAGGAGTAAAAAAAATTCAAATCGTAAACTTATTTTTATTTGCTTCTTTGGGTGTATTCTTATTTTATTTAGTCCTCTCCTCATTTTTAACACCTTTAGCATTAAATAAATCAAGACAGCTTTTAACTAAAGATAATTTAAATTCTTTTTTGCCAACAATAAGAACTCAGCAATTTGGAGACTCATTTAAAGGTTTTACATTTTTTGTAGAGAAAAAATATAATAACGAAATTCAAAATATTTTTCTACATGATACTGGAGATAATTTAAAAAATTTGTCGTCTAATATTAAAAGTACATCAGATACTACCATTATTGCTGAAAAAGGGATAGTTGATGAAAGAAAGATGATTTTATTTAATGGTCAAATAATTTCTTCAAAAAAAGAAAATCAAAAAAATGAGATAATTAAATTTGATCAGTTAAATGTAGATCTAGGCGATCTTACTACGACAACTATAAAAAAGCCGAAAATGCAAGAAACATCTACGTTAAGTCTTTTAAGTTGTTTTTTTTCAAAAACATCTAAGACGGATTTTTGTAAAAAGGAGGCCGAAAAAGAAATTTTACCTAATTTAATCAGAAGATTGATTTTACCATTTTATATTCCAGTTATCTCGATAATTTGCTCTTTTCTTTTAATTAAAAATCGTACAATTTTTTGTAACAAAGTATCTGTGTTTATTTATGGATTTTCAATTTTAGTATTTACAGAGTTGGCTATTAGATATACTGGCTTAAATAACCTGTTAAGATTATTCTATATTATTTTTCCATTTATTTTAATTTCAATATTTTATTTTTTTCTATCTCATAAATTTACAAAGGAAACAAAAATATCATGAGTAACATTTTATTTAGCTATTTACTTAAAAGCTTTATTAAAACTTTTATTTTCGTTTTACTAATAATTTATAGTTTTGGTGTAATTCTAAATCTATTTGAGGAGATAGAGTTTTTTAAAAATATAGATGTAACTATTTTTACACCTTTAATGTTAACAAGTATTTTCGTTCCAAGTATGATAATAAAGCTAATGCCTTTTATTATCTTTCTTTCAAGTATGTGGTTTATGCTAAAGATAAGAAATAATAAAGATCTCTTAACATTAAAAGTTTATGGTTTTTCTAATATAAAAATATTTTTTATACTTGCATCAACATCTTTTGTTTTGGGTTGGTTAATTTTAATAATCATAAACCCCATCACATCATCTATGGTCAAATTTTATGAGAAAACTAAATCGCAATATGCATTAGATATTGATCACCTGGTTACGTTTAATAAAAACGGTTTATGGATAAAAGAAAATTTATCAACCGGGGAAAGAATGATAACAGCTAATAAACCCTCTGGTACAAACTTAATAGACGTAACAATTTTTCACATGGACAGAAAATACAATCTCAAAGAAAAAATTTTTTCAAAGAAAGTAGATATTAAAACTAATAATTGGATACTTAATGATGTTGTTATTTTTCAATTAAAAAATAACGTTTTTGAGAGAAGTAAACTGGAAAAATATGAAATAAAATCGATTTATAATCATGATAAAATAACTAGCTTATTTAATAACTCAGACACGATGTCTTTTTTGGAGCTTGTTATTAACTATAAAGAGTTGTTAAATAACGGATATAATCATAGGTTCCTAAATAAAAGTTTACATTCTATGCTGGCTTTACCTTTTTTTCTTTTTTTAATGACAGGTTTGGCAGCTATAGTAACTATGCATACCTTAAAAAAATCAGACAATTTTAGATTTATCATTTTAGGTTTAGTGATAAGCGTTATTGTATACTACTTTAAGGATCTGTCTATCGCACTTGGCCAAACTGACCGGATCCCTTTAACTTTAGCTATTTGGTCTCCAGTATTAGCCTTAAGTTTATTCACTTTTATAGGTTTATTGCAAATAAATGAAAAATAAACTTTTTATACTTTTTTTTTCAGCTTTGTTTAATTTTAATGTCTTCGCTGAAACTTCAGTAAATATTCAAGCAAGAAATATTACTTTAGATAAAGATAAAATAACCTCAATTTTCGAAAACGATGTTGTAGTAAAAACTGAAGACAAAACCTTTTTTTGCGATTTTGTTAAGTACAATAAAAAGGCGGGATTTTTAATTCTAAAAAAAAACGTTATAGCGAGAGACTCAAAAAATAATATTATAAAAACCCAACATGCGGAGTTTGATGAAAAAAGTAAAATTTTTAAAACTATAGGATTAACTTCAATTATTACCTCAGAGAATTATGAAATAAATGCTAAAGATATAATATTTAATAATAAAACAAATACAATAATTTCAAAAAAAAAATCAATAATTAATGACCAAGATAAAAATCAAATTTTCTTAACGAATTTTGAATATAATATTCCCCAAAATATTTTCAAATCCATTGGTTTGGTCAAAATAAGAGATAAAAATGAAAATGTTTATGAGTTTTCTCAACTTTATATTGATACAAAAAAGAAAGAAATTCTTGGTACAGATATTAAAGCTTTTTTGAATGATAAAAGTTTTAAAATAAAAAAAGAAAATAAACCTCGTATATTTGCAAATACTATAAATTTAAGTGAAAAACTCAGCTCTTTTAGTAAAAGTAAGTTTACATTATGTGATTATAGAGAAAATGACAAATGCCCCCCTTGGACAATACAAGCAACTGAGATGTTGCATGATAACAAAAAAAAAACTGTTTATTATGAAAATGCAGTAATTAAAGTTTACGATATTCCAATTTTTTATTTTCCTAAATTATCTCATCCTGATCCAACAGTTGAGAGAAGATCTGGTTTTTTACCCCCATCTCTATCAGACTCAAAAAACTTAGGTTCAGGAATTACTATTCCCTATTTCTTTTCTTTAGGTAAAGATAAAAATTTCACACTAACAAATAGACTTTTTACAACGGAAAATCCTTTATTTTTAGGAGAGTATCATCAAGCATTTAAAAATTCTGAAATTTTAGCAGATTTTGGTTTTACTGAAGGTTATAAAAATACATCAGTATCAAAAAGAGGAGGAGACAAATCGCACTTATTTTCAAAATTTATAAAAAATTTTAAAAAAGATGATGATTCTAATTCGTCTTTAGTTGTCTCATTACAAGATGTTTCAAACGATAAGTATTTAAAATTATATAAAATAGAGTCAAATCTTGTTGATTATAATACTGACACACTAGAAAACTCAATTAATTTTACCCATGAAAATGAAGATATTTTTTTTGGATTGAATGCAAGTGTTTATGAAACTTTAAAAGAAAATTATGATGACAAATATGAATATATTTTACCTGAAATCACTATAGATAAAAATTTGTTTAGTGATAATAAATTTGGAAAGTTAGACTTACAAACAAATTTTAAGGTACACAATTATGAAACTAATAAACTCACAAGTTTTTTAATAAACGATTTTAATTGGAGTTCTAGAGATTCATATTTAAATAACGGTTTAAAGACTAAAGTTTTAGGAAACATAAAAAATATTAATTACGAGGCAAAAAATGTAGGAATATATAAAGATAGCCTGACCAATGAGTTATTTGGTTCTGTAGGAATAATGTCTGAGTTAAAAATGGAAAAAATCAATTCTAATTCTAAGCATAATTTTATACCAAAAGTTTTATTAAGGCTTTCACCAGGTAGTATGAGAAAAGAGTCTTCAGGGTCCAAGCTAGACCCAATCAATGCATTTAGTTTAAATAGATTAGATAATATTAACAATTATGAAACAGGTATAAACGCAACATTGGGATTTGATTATAATATTGTTAAAAAAGATAAGAATTTTGACTTTTCTGTAGCGCAAATCATTAATGAGAAGGAAAATAAAAAAATGCCTGATGAAACTAGTTTAAACGAAAAACTTTCAGATCTCGTGGGAACTGCGAATCTAACTTTGAGTAAAAAATTCAACTTAAATTATAATTTTGCATTAGATCAAAATTATAGTGATTTAAATTATAGTGATATAGGAACTAGTATTAATTTTGGACTATTAGATATGAAACTTAATTTCCTACAAGAAAAAAAACATATCGGTAATCAAGATTATTTTAAAACAAAAATTAACCTTAAGAACAAGGAAAAAGGAGTTTTTGCGTTTGAGACAAAAAGAAATTTAATTACGAACTCTGCAGAATTTTATAATTTAAGTTATGAATATATAAATGATTGTTTAAGAGCAGGTCTTGTTTATAGAAGAGAGTTCTATAATGACTCGGAAATTGAGCCAGAAAATTCTTTAATGTTTAAAATCACTCTTACACCATTTGGAAGTATCAATTCACCAACTTTCAGCAAATGATGAAAAAAATCTATAGTTTATTTTTTTTATTTTTGTTTTTATATATTAATGAGCCTTGCTTTGCTAAGATTGAAAATAAGATTATCCTAAAAATTGAGAATGAAATAATTACGGATTATGAAATTAAAAATAAGATTTTAACTACATTATTCTTAGCAAAAAGAAATGTAAGCCAGGAAAATATAAATGATCTCAAAAGGCAAGCTTTGGAGTCATTGATTAGGTTGAAATTGAAAAAAATTGAGTTAGAAAAATATGATATTCCAAAAGATATTAATAAGATTAATGGCTATCTGTTTAATTTATTTCCAAATATTAAAGCTCCAGAAATTAAAAAAAGATTTGAAATTAATAATTTGAATTATGACATTTTTATTAAAGAAATTGAAACGCAAGTAAAATGGCAATCTTTTATTTATCAATTATATTCAAATAGAATTGAGATAAATGAGAAGATAATCGAGGAAGATTTGGAAAAAATATTGAGAGAAAGCTCATCTCTTAAAGAATTTAATATTTCTGAAATTGAAATTTTAATTGATAATATGTCAGAATATAATAATGAAATTCTAAGAATTAAAAATCAAATTAAAAAATTAGGCTTTGAAACTACTGCTACAAAGTTTAGTATTTCTTCAACTTCTCAAAAAAAAGGGAATTTAGGTTGGGTGAATGCTGATTCTCTTTCAGCTGAAATTTTTAAAATGGTAGAAAATTTAAACCCTGGTGATATTACAGAACCAATTAAAAGACAGAATACTATTTTAATTTTAAAGCTAAATGACATAAGATCTGTTGAGAAAAAAAATATAAATAAACTAGATCTTAAAAAAAAATTAATTAATCAAAAAAAAAACGAATTATTTAACTTATACTCTAACAGCCATTTATCTAAGTTAAGAAATACGAGTTTAATTGAATATAAATGATGAAAAATAAAATCTTAATTGTCGCTGGCGACCCTAATAGTATTAACTCTGAAATAATCTATAAAAGCTTTAAGAGTCTTAAAAAGAATGTAAGAGAAAAAATATATGTTATTTCGAATATAGAACTTTTAAAAAAGCAATATAAAAAATTAAAATATAAAATTAAAATCGAAAATGTAAAAAATATTAATGAAAAAGGTAAAAGTAATAATTTAAAAGTATTAGACGTAAAATTAAAATTTAATAATCCGTTTAATGTATCAAAAATAAATGCATCAAACTTCGTAAAATCCTCTTTAAATTATGCACATAATTTAGGTTTGAGTGAAAAAATAAAAGGAATTATTAATTGTTCTATAAATAAAAACTTGCTTAGCAATACCGGTATAGGGGTAACCGAATATCTTGCAAAAAAATGTAGAATAAAAAATAATTCTGAGGTGATGCTCATTAGAAATAAAAGACTTTGTGTAAGCCCCGTAACCACTCATCTCGATGTAAGAAAGATTTCTAAAAATTTAAAACCTTTAATTATAATTAATAAGATTAAAACTATTAATAATTGGTTTAAAAAAAAATTTGGTAAAAAACCAAAAATTGCAGTCTTAGGTTTAAATCCACATAATGCAGAATTAAGAAAAAACTCCGAAGAAAAAAAAATTATAATACCTTTGATTAAAAAAATTAAAAGATTAGGATTAAATGTGGAAGGTCCTTTAGTAGCTGATACTATATTTATAAATGAATATAAAAGATTTGATGTGATTGTTGGAATGTATCACGATCAAGTACTAGGGCCCTTTAAATCTTTATTTAAATTTAATGCTATTAATATAACTCTCGGTCTGAAATATCTAAGATCATCACCTGACCACGGTACAGCGAAGAATTTGATTGGAAAAAATAAAGGTAATCCAATAAGTTTAATCGAATGTATAAATTTTACTAATAAATTTGGAAAATGAGATTTGCTAAAAAATCTTTAGGCCAAAATTTTTTAATCGATAAAAATATAATAAAAAAAATAGTAAATTTAGTTAACGTTAAAAATAGAAATATTATCGAGATAGGTCCTGGAAATGGTGCTTTGACAGACGAAATACTAAAAAGGAATCCTAGTTCAATTTCAATTATAGAAAAAGATTATAATCTGTACGAAAAACTTAAAAATAAATATTCCGATAATAACATAATAAAAATTTTTAATGATGATGTTCTCAAATTTAATATTAAAAAAATAATCAAAAAAAAATCAATAATTTTTGGAAATTTACCCTATAATATTTCCTCTCAAATATTAGTTAAAATGCTGAGGTTGAAAAATAAAAGTTCAAAATTTGACAATATCATTTTTATGTTTCAAAAAGAACTTGGAGACAAAATTATTGGTAGATATTCAACTCCAAATTACAGCAGATTATCAATATTAACAAATTTCAAATTTATAGTTGATAAAAAATTTTTAGTTTCGGCTAATTGTTTTTTTCCAAGACCAAAAGTAACTTCTATGGTCATTCATTTTAAACCAAAAAATATGATTAGCTATAAAATTCAAAATTTAGAAAGTCTTGAAAAAGTAACAAATATACTTTTTTCAAATAAAAGGAAGATTATAAAAAAAAATTTAACTAAAATTATCTCAAAAAATGAAATTCATAAAATAGGGAATATTCAACTCACACAAAGGCCTTCTGAACTAAAACCAGAGATCTATTACAGAATTACTGAGTTATTTGAGAGAAAATAGTAGCTCCAGTTTTATTATTCTTGATTATTGTTTCTATTTGTTTGAAACATACGTCTAAATTTTTATTTATAATAATATAATCATAATCAACCCAATGTTTAATATCTTCCTCAAAAGCTTTAAATCTTTTCTCAACTTCCTCTTTAGTATTTTGATTTCTTTTCAATAGTCTATTTTTTAATTCTTTCTTATTATCAGTAATTAAGAAAATCTTGATTAGCTTTAAATTTTTAAATTTTGAAAGCTGTTTAGTTCCTTGCCAATCAATATCGAATATAATATCGTTCTTGAGTATTGTTTCGTCGACATTTTTTTTCAATGTTCCATAATAATTTTCGAAAATTTTAGCATACTCATAAAACTTGTTCTCTTTGATTAAACTTTGAAATTTTTTGTGACTTACAAAATGGTAATCTACTCCATCAACTTCGTTAGATCTTGGCATTCTTGTTGTGTGAGATACTGAGATTTTGAATGATTGATATTTTTGCTGAATTTTTTTTGTAAGTGTAGTTTTGCCAGCGCCAGATGGAGATGACAGTATAACCATGATATTTTCTCCACCATGCATAATCTAAAATTAAGTTTTAGTCTTAACTTGATTTACTCTCAATAAATTTAATTGCATCACCTACTGTTAAAATTTTCTCGGCTTCACTGTCAGAAATCTCTGATCCCAATTCTTCCTCAAAAGCCATTACTAATTCAACAGTATCCAAACTATCTGCACCTAAATCGTCAATAAAGCTTGCCTCTTCCGTAACCTTCTCTTCTTCTATTCCTAAATGATCTGCAACTATCTTTTTTATTTTTCCTTTAATATCTTCTGACATGAATACCTTTCTTATTATTTTAATTTCTTATTAGATTAATAATTAGAATTGTCAAGCCATATACAAACCTCCATTAACATGAATGGTTTCTCCATTAATATAATTGGCCATATCAGATGCTAAAAATGCAACACAATTTGAAACATCATCTCCTGTTCCAAGATTACCTGAGGGAATCTTAGCAATTAGTGAGTTTCTAAATTCTTCGCTAATTTTATCTGTCATTTCTGTCTTGATAAATCCTGGAGAAACACAATTTACATTAATGTTTTTTTTGGCGTATTCAATAGCTAAGCTTTTTGAAAAGGCCACAATACCTGCCTTAGACGCTGAATAATTTGCCTGACCAATATTTCCCGTGTGTCCTACTACAGACGTGATATTAATAATTTTTCCTGATTTTTTTTTTAACATTTTTTTTATAGAGTGTTTACACATTAAAAAGGTTGAGGTTAGGTTTATATCCAATACTTTTTTCCAATTTTCGTCTGTCAATCTTATGGATAAATTATCTAGAGTTATGCCAGCATTATTAACTAAAACGTCAATTCCATCTAATTTTTTATTAATTGTATCTATAAATTCTTCAATTTTATTATGTTCATCAAGTTTAAACTTTTCCACAAAAATATTAGGAAATCTTTTTTTTAAGTTATTTAATTTATCTTCGTTAGTTCCAGTTGCAACTATTGTTGAACCTAAACTATCAAATTTTTTAACAATTTCGTTTCCTATCCCACCAGTGGCACCTGTAATTAAAATTTTTTTATTTTTTAAATTTATCATCTAAATTTTTAATATCAGCTATTGAGTTAATTGAAAAGCAATTTGCATTTTTAATAGTTCTTTTTACCATTCCAGATAGAACTTTTCCTGGACCAATTTCTACATAATTAATGACACCTTTTTCCGACATATTTATGATGCTTTCTCTCCATCTAACTGTTGAGTAAATTTGATTTATTAAAAGCTCTTTGATCTTAATAGGATCAAATTCAGATTTAGCAGTTACGTTATTGATAATTTCAAATGTGGGTTTGTTGAAAGAAATCTGGTTAATTTTTTTACTCATTTTTTCTGCTGCAGGTTTCATTAACGAACAATGAAAAGGCGCGCTTACTTTAAGTGGAATGGATTTAATTTTTTTTTCTTTAAATTTTGATTGTAAAGATACTAAATTATCTCTTTTCCCGCTCACAATAACTTGTCCAGTAGCGTTATCATTTGCAACTTCACAAACAAAATTATTACCCATTGAATTTATCAATTGATTTATTTCATCAATGTTTGAGCCAAGGACTGCTAACATGCTTCCATGGCCAACAGGTACTGCTTCTTGCATTGCATTGCCTCTTTCGTAAACTAAATACACTGCATCGCTAAAGTTCAGTGCCTCAGAACATACTAATGCACTGTATTCACCTAATGAATGTCCAGCAAAATATTTAAATGATTGCAAGTCAAAGTTAAATTCTTCCTTTAAGACTTGGAAAATTGAATAACTGACTGTTAAAATTGCTGGTTGTGTATTTTTAGTTAAAACAAGCTGGTCCTCAGGGCCCTCTAAAATAATATTAGATAATTTAAATTTAAGTTTTTCATCAGCTTGATGAAAAATATTTTTTACTATTTTAAAATTATTATAAAATTCCAATCCCATACCAACTATCTGAGATCCTTGGCCTGGAAATAATAAAGCGCTCATTTAAACAAGTTTAATCGATAATTATTAGTATTGCTATAATTCTTCATTATAGTATAACCCATGTTTTAAAAACAAAAATAATAAGACATTTACACAAGAAATTATGGCGTTTTACGAGAATACAATAGTAGCAAAACAGGATTTAGCAGAAAAAGAAATCAAAACGATCAAAGACAAATATAATGATTTGATCAATAATTCATCAGGTAAAGTAATTAAAATTGAGGAATGGGGTTTATTGAACTTATCAAATAAAATAAAAAATTATAAGAAAGGTTTTTATATTCATTATAAGTTTGAAGGTGATAACAAAACTCTTTCTGAAATAGATAAAAAAATTAAAGTTGATGGATCAATTATAAGATATCTTACAGTAAAATATAAAAAACTGGATATAAAAAATGAATTTTTTAAAAAAGATAAATAATTTAAATGAAAAGAAAGAATAGTAAATTTAATAAAAAAGGTTCAAATTCTTTGAACAAGCTTAGCTTATTTCAGAAGAATGATGGAAAGTTTTCTAAAAAATGTCCCTTATCAATAAAAAATGCACCTGTAATAGACTATAAAAATGTTAATCTTTTAAGGAAATATGTGTCAGATAATGGAAAAATTATGTCATCAAAAATAACCTCAGTTTCATTTAATAAGCAAAAAAAACTTACTAGAGAAATTAAAAAAGCAAAAATTTTAGGACTGATTTAATTGATATGGAAATAATTTTATTAGAAAACATAATTAATTTAGGAAATATAGGCGACAGGGTTAAAGTGAAAAATGGTTATGGGCGAAACTTTTTGTTAAAACAAGGAAAAGCCCTTAGGTATAACAAAGAAAATAAAGAATTTGTTAATAAGAAGAAAGATGAATTAAATAAAAAAAATATTGAGATAAAAAATAAATTCAAAGAGATTTCTAAATTAGTTAACAATAAAACATTCACATTTTATAAAGAGAGTAAAGAAAATGGTGAGATTTACGGAACTATTAAACCTAAAGAAATTACAAATTTGATAAAAAATAAATTAAATGCCGAAGTGAGCCCTTCTCAAATAATTTTAAAAGAGGAATTAAGTAGAATAGGTAGCTTTAAAGTAGATATAAATTTTCACGCTGAAGTCAAAGCCCAAATTTCCGTAAAAATAGATAAGGTACAATCAAAGTAACTTCTCCACAGTCGGGAAAAAACAGTGTGTAACTTTTTTCTTTAACATAAATCTCTCATTATCTATGATCCAAATGTGGAAGAGATCAAAACAATCATTAACAAATCTGAAAACAAACAGCCTTCAAAT
>MDTA01060549.1_pt1 | contig 16429 bp, 10 predicted proteins | sample 811151 | NCBI WGS metagenome assembly MDTA01 (sample SAMN05326648, study PRJNA326480) | marine metagenome | isolation source: seawater | place: Indian Ocean: South | collected 2010 | reverse complement strand
GCTGGCACCAAGATGGTACACCGCACGTGGTGGGATAATTCTGCACGCAATCCAGCAAATCCTGATGCAAGTCGCGACGTCCCATGGGGTCAGCAGTCTTGGGATGAAATGCTGTTTGGTTCGGTTCGCTACCGAGTTGTGGAGTCTACCCTAGGGCCCTCAGTCGCAGCTGCAGGACAGGACTAGCTCCGACCCGCCCACTTTCCGGCCACAGGCAACCCGGCAGATCTAGGCGCCTGTGGCCCCCACTTGGCGGCGTCTTCGGCTCGGTCCAGAACTTAGTGGGTTAAAGGGCATCTTTTGCGTTGCGTTGTTCTTGCAATGCGGCTTGTACGACTTCGAAGTTGCTTCTGGTGAGGTTGTATTTGCTTATTAAATAGGCGGGGATCACGAGCAATGAGTTAACGATGATCGCATCTGTGATCGCTAGACGGAAAAGCACGTCCTCGGTGATCTCGGCCTGCCCCTGACCTCCTGCCGGGAAGCCAATAAAGAACTCCAACAAAAATCCTCCGATGACAACTCCAAGGCTGCCTACAGCCTTTGTGGAGAAGGCAACACCAGCCGCAAATACGCCTTCCTGACGCTCACCGGTCTTCAGCTCTTGATCATCGACTAGGTCGGCAACCATCGAGATGAACATAATCCCTGCAAGTGCGGCGAAGAATGCGTTCATCATCGCAAGTAGAGCAATCAATGGAAGAAATAGGCCACTTTCGTATTCCGGAAAAACGCCGCTCAACCTTGCCGTGACCCCGACCATACTCATGATCATCCCGCCCACGAGGGCAAATGTCAGGGCATGATGCTTTTCGAACCGCGCTTGAAATTTCATCACCGACAGCACGGCGGTTAGCGGACCAATCCAGATAAACGCGGTGATCAGGCCAATGTCCTCCCCCGTAAGCCCCCAAAAGTAGGTGCTTATATAGATGTCAAAAAAACCAAGGACACCGATGACGCCGAAGTTTATCAGGCAGCCAGAAAGCAATAAGGCAAAGTTACGATTGCTCAGGGCACCCCCAATTGATCGCAGCATATAAACCAAACCAAACGATTGGGCATCGGTGCGCTGATAGAAATATTGGATTTGGTCGCGGGTGTAGTGAGTGGAGACTAAACACCAAAAGGTGACCAGAGCACCCAGCAGAGGTGCAAACATCACGTAGTTATCAGGATCAAGCTGACCTTTCGGAAACGCCTCGGATTGTGCGAAGACAAAGGTGAAGATCAAATATCCATACAGAGCACCGAGCAGGTTGCTGACGATCATCCGCCAACCAACGATCTCAGAGCGTTCAGCATAAGAGTCCGTCAACTCCGCCGTCATTGCACTCCAAGGAACACTGAAGACCGTAAAGGTGAGACGAGTCAGTATCAGGAACGTGAACAGCCACAGGATTAACGCCCCATCATCCAGTCCCGATGGTGGGGCAAAAAGTAGCGCGATAAAAACACCCAACGGCAGGGCAGCTGCGTACATCAGGGGATGTCTACGCCCCAGCTTGGACTTTAGACTGTCGGAATAAGAGCCAACCACCGGGTCAGAAATGGCATCCAGCAGCAACGCCAAACCCATGCCAATTGAGATTGTGCTCGCAGAAATGCCAAGGACTTGATTGTAATAAAGCGCCAACAGCACACCGATAGCACTGTTCATGTGGCTGCCGGGCATCTCTCCAAGACCGTAAATGAGTTTGGTTCTTACAGAGACCTTGCCTGTTCTATCCTGCGCTCGTCGAAATCCCCCCGCCGCCATATCTTGCCCCCAACACTGTTCGGTTCAGCTCTCTAACGGCTCCAAGGGCGCAAGCCCTAACGCTTCCCGATGCACGCTGTGGTAATGCTGTAAAGCCGGCTCGTTCTTTCCGAAAATGCAATGATCCTGGGCGCCAGACGCAGCGCCGGCTTGAACCGTTGTTGCCGCTGCGTAGTCTTCATCGACAACGATCTTATTGAAATCCAAAAACCTGCTTTGATCTGGCACCTCTTTGCCTTCTGATCTTAAGTGCTCAAGCAGTTCTGGTCGCAAATAGTAGCTGTGGTGGGTCTTCGATTTTGCCGGATCGTTCGGGTCTGGATACATCTTGAGAATATCAACACCCGCAGGGTCCACCAAAAATATGCAGTTCGGGTACAGAAAGTAAACATTCAGAGTGACGTCTCGATAGGGCCACTTGTCCATCGATATGTCGTGCTCATGCAAATATTTAAATGGCTCCTTGCTCGCAAAGACCATCCTGCTGTTTCTATCGAAGGTGTCCCAGGTCTGTAGGTTGCCGACAATATCGTTTGCTAATGAGGATTTGTGCAACACATCAAAGTGGTAGTTCTCACCAAAAGTGTCTATTGCTAACTTCCAGTTAATGTCCGCTTCTATGACCTGCTCTTCTGCAAAGGGATGCTCAGCTTTCAGCCAGCTGCCAAATTCGGCTGAGAGCCCGCCCAAAACATCGCTTTCGGTAAAAGAGCCGCCTGGCGATGGTTTGACCCAGAGCATGCCGCTGGCCTCGAGGCTTGGAAGTTCAGTGAGGCCTAAGTGTTCTTTGTCGGAGCAACCGAAATGGGATTCTCTATTTATGGCGATCAGTTCACCGGTGTTGTCAAAGTTCCATGCGTGAAATGGACAGGTAAAGCGTCGCTTTTTTCCACGTCCCAAGGGGGCAACCTGAGCACCTCTGTGCCTACAAACATTCAGGAACGCGCGAAACTGGCCGTTTGCGTCACGAGTAAGCAGCAGCGGTTGCCCTGTTTCATTGGTTGCGAGGTAAGTGTCATTGTCTGGTAGATCCGTACTTAAGCCCAACAGCAGCGGTGTGTCTCGGAAAAACGTTTGCTTGTCCTGCTCCAACCGCTCTTTACATGTGAACTCTGTGACAGGCACTTTGACCGCATGGGCGGCAGAAGCACTAGAGCGATCTAGAAAGCCGCTGGAAAGTTGCAAGAGCATTGCTCTCTGCGTTTGCGTGTCCATAAGAAAGCTCCAAACTCTATTCAATGTCATCCGATAGAAGCGCGGCCTGATGGTCGGCAGATATTTAGCTTCGCTCCTGAAAAAGCGTACGAGTTAATATTTTCTATTGCCAATGGCAAAGATATTACGACATGGATCAGTCACTGAGTTCTTCCTGCTCGGCAGGGAATCTATTGCTAATCAGAAACTTCCCAAGCTAAGGCTGCACCAAGCGCAACATTATATTGCCTTCGCCACGGGTATCAAAGTAACGACTATTACCATCCGCAGTCGTTCCAAGCCATGCCACGCCCTTTTCTTGCAAACGCGCTGTTTCATATTCCAGATCCGCCACCGCGAATGAAATGTCATTAACGCCGTCGCCGCGCAATTCAAGGGACTGTGAGTAAATACTTGCATCCGAGGCCGCCGCAAAAAAATCAAACGAAATCGGCCCAACTGAGACACTTTGGCTGACGCTGCCAATTGCCTCATCTGTGATCTCCGCCGTGGCTTCGGGAAAACCAATATCAGCATAGTACGCGACGGTCGCAGCAAGATCTTTGACACCAATGCCAACGCCTAGAAAGCGCCATGGGTTCACTAAGGGGTGGGCCTCGTTGTTGGCTTTCCAGGCTTTTTCCCAGTCGGTTGCTGGTGGACGTAGTGAAATCATTAGATCCCCGTGGGTTCGGGTGTCGAGATAATTTTCCACAGTTTTCCCGTTGACCAACGCGTTGAACATGAGCGCACAGCCCTTCTGCAAGAAGAATTGGGTGTCGGCCTCTACAGAGGCGGTGTTGAAGCAAATGTGATTTATACCCGGGCCTTTGCGAGCTAAATACTCGCTGAGAAACATGCCGGGGCCGGGGCGCATTGGATAGCACTCTAACTGACAGTCGCCAATTTGGCTTTCGCCGTCATTAAATGTGTGTGCGCCACCGGTGGTGTAGGTATTGGTTACCGGATCGCCTTCAAGGGTTCGATAAAACATCAGCGACCCCTCGCCAGGTTCATAGGGTAACAGCGGCTGGGGACCGACGCTGACACCGACGCCGATGGATTGAAAGTGCCGTAATGCGGCATTGCGATTACCGATCGTCATGCCTACATGATTTACTTCCCAGTCCTCCCCCATACCTAATCTCCGCTTTCCATGCGCTGACGCAAGTCCTTAACCCCTAACCACCTGGCGTTGCCAATAAGCTGCCTGGCTATCAAATACCTCGATGAGACAGCTAAGCCATGTAACCACCGTCAACGCAAAGTATCGCGCCGGTAACATAGCTCGCTGCGTCAGAGGCTAAGAACACTGCCGCATTGGCCATTTCCTCGAAGGTCGCTACTCGACCCAATGGCAGGTTCTGTGGCCCTGTGGACCATTCCTCAAACTTTTCTAGTTCGCTCTTTTCCGGGCGCGGTGGCGGCGGTTGCTTAGGCGCTCGATCGGGATTGTCACGGTAAAAGTCACCCGATGGATGCTGTTCCCATTCGACCAGGGACGGCGCGATGGCGTTAACCCGGACATTGGAAGGACCAAGGTAGCGACTGTATTGACGCGTCATCATCGCGACACCGGCTTTGAGAATAGCGTAGTTACCCATACCTTTGTCTGCATGAGCCTTCAGGCCGCCACGAGAGGTAAGGTTGATAATGCTGCCACTACCTTGGGCCTGCATGATGGGCGCAACGGCTTGATGGGTATGCCAATACCCCTTTAAGTTAACGTTGGTCAATTCATCCCAGTCCTGATCGTCCAGATCCAACACCGACTTTCGGTGATAACGAACCGCCACGTTCATAAGGATGTCGACACCGCCCAACACATCCATCGCTTGCGTCACCAACTCGTCTACTTGAGATTTTTGCGAGATGTCAGTTTTAACCGCAAGCGAGCGTCGACCCATGCCCGCTATTTCATCAGCGACAGACTGCAACGCGCCGTCTTCGTTGTTCACGTCTGTAACAATGACATCGGCGCCGGCTTCGGCCAAACCAAGAGCAAAGCCTTTGCCCATGTTTCGCCGGCCACCGACGACAATTGCCCTCTTTCCTGCTAGCGAGAAATCTGCAAGCGCCATAGCTCCCCTTCTATTCTTTTGCTCATTTACGGTATGAGTATCACGCGCCCCACGGCTTGTCGAGATTCGATGTAAGCGTGAGCAGCCGCAGCCTCTGCCAGAGCATATGTTCTATCGATCGGCATACTGAGGCCTCCATCAGCCATTTGATCAAGCAGGCCGCGGATCATTTCTTGCGCTCGAGGCGTTGCCACCTCGGCGCCTAAAAAGACTCCGGTAAGACTCTTATTCCCCGGTGCAAGACCAGCAATGTCTATTTTGCTGAAGTCCCTACTAGCAGTACCAACACTGACTATGCGTCCGCGACGCCCAGCTGAGGCGATGCTCTTTTCCAATACATTGCCGCCAACAGGGTCGACCACCAAGTTCACACCATTACGATCTGTTAGACGCATGACTTCCGTCGTCAAATCCTCTGTGGTGTAGTTGATGCCTGCGTCTAACCCAAAGTCAGTCAGCTGGTTTAGTCGCTCATCCGAAGAAGCTGTTGCGTACACCGTGGCACCAGCTTGTTTCGCCAGCTGAATACAGGCGATGCCCACACCACCTGCACCACCCTGAACAAGTACTGTCTCGTCAGCGCGCAGTCGCCCAAATTCAAACAATGCATCATGCGCGGTACCGTAGGTAACCGGTATGCAAGCGCCCTGCTCAAAAGACACACTGTCCGGCAGCGCCCAACAGGTGAAGCTCGATACCACACGCTGCTCCGCATGAGACCCCGCCCCGCTCAGAGTAGTTACCCGATCGCCGACCTTGAAACCATTGACCTCAGCGCCCAGTTCTGAAATGACACCCGCAGCGCTGTAGCCCACCACTTGATCTTTGCCACCGGTTTCGATGAAGGCGCGGGCGAGTACATCGCCGCCCTCAATTGCGATCGCCTTGACCTCGATCTTGACATCTTTCGGACCACACACCGGATCCGCAACATCTTCATAGCGGAATACTTCTGGCGCTCCAGGTTGGCTATAGACTATTGCTTTCATAATTAAATATCCTTGTTTGTAGAAGAGCGCATTCGAGTGTCAATAAACCACACTCTGCTGTACTTATAATTACAACAACTTGCGGGGGAAAAGATAATGGCTCACGACATCGTTATTCGAAACGGCCTAATTGTCGACGGATTACTAAACCAGGCGTACTTAGGAGACGTCGCTATTGATGGCGACACGATCAGCGCTCTCGGCAAAGTCGACGCAAAAGGTCATCGAGAAATAGATGCCTCAGGCGCCGTTGTCACACCAGGTTTTATAGACCTGCATACACACATGGATGCGCAGATAGGCTGGGATCCCCAGGTCACACCAGCATCGTGGCACGGGGTCACATCAATTCTTATGGGCAATTGCGGGGTATCTTTCGCGCCAGTACGTCCCGACGACAAAGAACTGCTGGCAGAAATGATGGAATCTGTAGAGGACATTCCTCGACAAGCCATTCTGTCTGGCCTGTCATGGCAATGGTCAAGCTTTGGCGAATATCTAGACGCGATTGAGCAATGCAAACCTGCGGTCAATGTCGCCGCATTAGTCGGTCATGCGGCTACGCGTTTCTACGTCATGGGCAGTCGTGCCGTAGAGGAGGCGCCCACCCAAGACGACATCATGCAAATTGCTAAGCTCGCAGGAAACTCCGTAAGAGAGGGTGCCGTTGGATTTTCGGTAAATCGTTTACAAGCTCATCGGCTGCCAGACGGGCGCTGCATTCCAGGTACCTTCGCACCAGAGGAAGAACTTGTTGCCATTGCAAAAGAAGTAGGCGCTGCCGGCGGAATAATGCAGAGTGTAATCGAAGCGCATCCGTTAGATGAAGAAATGCGGATAATGCGCAGCCAGCTCGAAGCCGCAGGCACCCACATGTTATTTAGCGCGCCTTGGCTACCGGGCGAAAACGGCGCCAGCGCCTACCAGCCAGCCATCGACTCAATGCGTGCCGCTGGGCTTAATATCACAGGAACCACCCAACCCCGTGCTGCCGGGTTTTTGTCCGGTCTAAATACTTTCATCCTATTTAGCTTGCGCTCAAAGAGTGAGAGTTGGCAGAAGCTACAGCGTACGCCCGTGCCTGAGCGACTCGCGCTGATTAAAGACCAGGCTTTTCGCGAGCAACTCATTGCAGACGGCAAGGCCATGCAGCTCGCGGAGCACATCGGCCAGACCCTTTCCTCGCCAAAGTTTGGCCTACCGTGCGAAAAAACATTCTGGATGGGCAACGCGGAACGACCAAATTACGCCCATCAACCGGACCAATCGTTAGCTCATCTCGCCAAAGCCGCTGGAGAGCACCCGGTAGAGACCTGGCTGCGTTTGCAACTCGAATCCGACGGACAGGGCTTCTTTCACGTACGCTTCGTAAACGAGGATTTGAGCGTACTGCCAAACTATATGGGTGCCGATTGGGTTGTGCCGGGCGTCGGCGATGCCGGTGCTCATGTCAGTATGATTATGGATGCGGGCTGGACCAGCTTCTTCATTTCTCATTGGCATAGAGATACGGGTACTTATTCGATAGAAGAGACCATCCATATGCTGACCGCAAAACAAAATCGCGTGCTTGGGCTGCCAGATCGTGGCGCACTGGTCGTCGGCAACAAGGCGGACATCAACGTATTGGATATTGATCGGGTCGAAGAACGCCAACCACGAAGGGTCGAGGATTTTCCTGGCAACGCACCCAGACTGATCCAACGTGGCGTCGGCTATCGGCAAACCCTCGTTAATGGCGAGGTTATATTGGAAAACGACGAACTAACAGGAACCCGCAGCGGCGTAATGCTGCGAAACAAACCAGGCGCTTAGTCCCGTAGTTGATTTAACGTTCGCCGCCGCTGGGTTGACTATGTAGAAAGCTTAGAGCCCGTTCGCCGCTTACCACGTATCAATGTACGGATATTTTTTCTCCGTGCGATGTGGTTTCGGCGGCACGCGCTTTAGGCTTTCGGCGATCCAAGAGCGCGTTTCGGCGGGATCAATAACGTCATCAATACCGCCACCTGCTGCCGCATTCACTGCTTTTGCAGCTTCGTAGGCACGATCCACTCGACTGTTAAATTCGTTGGCACGTTCCTCTGGATCCTCTATCGCCATCAGCTCCCTTCGATAGCCCAATTTGACCGATCCTTCGATGTTCATACCGGCAAACTCCGCAGTCGGCCAGGCGACCGTGAAAAAGCCCACCAAGGCGCCAGCGCCACACATGGCTTGAACGCCCAGCCCATACGCTTTGCGCACTACCACACCAAACAGCGGCGTGGTCAAATTGGCGCCTGCATTAAACATACGCACACAGTGGCGCACCAGAGCGGTGGCCTCGACATCTGGGCCAACCATCATTCCAGGGCAGTCCATCAAACTAAGAATTGGGATATCAAAGGCATCGCATAACTGAATGAAGCGGGTGCCTTTATCAGCCGCATCAGAGTCGATTGCACCCGCCAAGTGATGTGGATTATTCGCGATAACCCCCATTGGCCGCCCTTCTACACGAATGAAGCAGGTGATTACCCCAACACCGAACCCGGCGCGGATTTCCAGTACTGAATCCTTATCGGCCAAGGTGGCAATAATTTCTCGCATGTCATAAAGACGCAGCCGATTTTCCGGCACGATATGGCGTAATTTACGTTGATCCGGCGCTTCCCAGCTGTCGGTCGAACCCTGAAAATACGAAAGATATTGTTTGGCTACCTGAACCGCTTCAGCTTCGTCCTCCACCAGAATATCCACGACGCCGTTTGGTACCTGAAACGACATCGGACCGACCTCCTCTGGCGTATAAATACCTAGACCACCGCCCTCAATCATGGCCGGCCCGCCCATAGCAATGGTCGAGTCCTTAGTCGCAATAATGACATCACAACAAGCAAGCAACGCTGTATTGCCAGCAAAGCAACGACCGTGGTTAACACCCACCATGGGCACCGCACCGGAGAGCTTGGAAAACTGGGTGAACGTGTGGGTATCAAACGCCACTGCGGGACCCGTGGAGTCGTCGCCGGGGCGACCGCCGCCACCCTCGCCAAACAGCACGATCGGCATACGAAAACGCAGCGCCAGTTCAAACATCCGATCTTGTTTGTAGTGATTGCGGGCACCCTGAGTGCCGGCGAGAACCGTATAGTCATAGTGCACCACCATGGCCCGAGCTGCTTCTTCTCCGAACAGGTCAGCGTTTATCGTCCCCGTACCGGCAACCACCCCGTCTCCGGGGGTGCGCTTACGCAACGTCTCTATGTCCTGCCGCTTGTGTTGACGTGCAACCACCAATGGCCAGTACTCCTTGAACGAGCCAGCATCCATCAGCTCAGCAATGTTTTCGCGCGGCATCCGTCCACCCCGGCTATGCCGCTTGGCCACCGCTTCTGGTCGATTTTCATCCAGCGTAAAGGCGTGACGATCGTAGTTCTCCTGTAAATCATCGCGAATGTGGTCTAAATCGACAGTTTCCTCAGTAACGGCCTCGCCACCGCTAACAGAAGCCTCTTCAACGAAAATCATAGGGTACGCCTCGCGCACTACATCACCCGCAGCCATTGTGACCTGTCGCACAATACCGTCGTGTGCGGCCGCAATGACATGCTCCATCTTCATCGCTTCCACCACCGCTAACTGCTGACCCGCTCGCACCTCATCTCCAACAGCAACGTCAATACTGACAATGGTGCCCTGAATCGGCGAACTTACCGGATTTGATCCGTTAGGGCCGACCACCGCGGGAGCCGCTTCTACTGCTGTCTCTTTGCGGGACTTCACCTCAGCATCGTGGGCGAATAACGCCAGGGGATCTGATGTATCCACCTTTGCGCCCGCAAAGCCGCCTTCAGCAGTCGCAGGCTGCATGCTCACATACCTTTGTCTGGCCTCAGAGGGTTCGGCCAGCGGCGCCATATTTAAATCGACCCAACGGGTATGAATAACGCCTTCTTTGAAATCAGCGTGGTCAACTACATTCATTAGAAAATCGATGTTGGTATTCACCCCCTCGATTCGAAATTCCGAGAGTGCCCGAACCGTTTTCGCGCATACCGCTGAAAAATCCGGCGCGTTATGAGCAACGATTACCTTTGCTAACAACGAATCAAACGCGGTAGAAGTCTCGTAACCCACGTAGCCAAAGCCATCGACCCTGACCCCAGGACCACTGGGCGGCTGATAGGCGCTCAGAGTGCCAGAGCCTGGCCAAACACTGCCATCCGCATTCAGCGTTTCCATATTCACGCGAGCTTGCACGGCAAAACCTCTAGGGATCGCCGGCTTGTCTAAACCCAGGGATGCCAGGCTCGCACCCATCGCCACCTGAATCTGACTCTGAACTAAATCAAAACCCGTCACCGCTTCGGTTACCGTATGCTCGACCTGTAGTCGTGCATTGGCCTCGATGAAGACAAATTCCGGGCCAGTGGCCGACGAATTCACAAGAAACTCGAAGGTGCCGAGACTTTGATAACCCTCTTGTTTTGCCAGTGTGGTCGCAGCGTCGATCATTCGATCTCGCAGCCCAGAGTCCAGAGCCGGTGCGGGGGCTATTTCGACCAATTTTTGGTTGCGGCGCTGGGCGGAGCACTCGCGCTCACCTAGATTGCTCACGGCACCGTGCTCGTCGCCTATGATCTGCACCTCGACATGGCGAGCCTTTGCCATAAAGGCTTCGACGTATACATCTGCAATACCAAAAGCCGCCTCTGCCTCAGACTGACAGCGATGGAACAATGCCTCTAGTTGCTCACTATCCGCTACTGCACGGGTACCACGACCACCGCCGCCTGCCAACGCCTTGATCATTATCCCATCGGGGTGTTGCGCGAAAAATTCCTGGGCCTCGCTTAGGGTCACCGCACGATCCAGGCCAGGCATGACAGGCACTCCCGCTGCAATCGCAGCAGCACGGGCGCGCGCCTTGTCACCAAACAAACTCAAATGCGCAGCGCTTGGCCCTATAAACTTGATTCCCGCATCGGCACATAAATTCGCGAAGGCCTCCTGTTCTGAAAGAAAGCCATAGCCAGGATGAATCGCATCACACCCAGACCCTTGAGCGGCTGCGATGATGCCCTCCATGTTGAGGTAAGCAGCAGCGCCCATACCCTCTAACTGTATCTTTTCGTCAGCGATCTGCGTATGCAAGCTTAGTGCATCGTCCTCAGAGTGCACGGCCACAGCACGTATCCCTAAGTCTTGAACCGCTCGAGTAATACGAATCGCAATCTCACCCCGATTTGCAACCAAAATGCCGTTAAAACTCATAGTTATCCCCCAATAATTGTCTTCTTATTCTGCTAGTAGTATCCGAGCGTGCCGGTAATTTGAGCTTCTACTAACGCATTGTATTCGTCTTCGCTTAAGCCGAGTTCTTCAACAAGGACTTCTCGACTGTGCTCTCCCACCCGCGGTGATGGCTTCAATGTAAGCGCTTCTGTCCCAGAGAAATGCCAAGGTTCAGTGGGTAACAAAGACGCTCCCGCTTCATCATGATAGACGCTCTTGATAAAGCCGCTTGCACAAAGTGCACTCTGCGGGTCGGTATAGAGCTCGTACAAGGGCATCACTCGGGCGGCGATCACGCCGACCTTAGTCAAACTCGCCTCTAACTCGCGGGCATCCTCGGTGGTACACCACGTTGCCAGCAACGCTTCAAGCTGCTCCTCGTGCTGTTTTCGATAAGCCGATGATGTCCACCTTGGTTCGCTTAATTCTCCGCCTACCTTATCGGCAACGACACGCCACTGGGCATCCGTCTCGACGCACAGCGCCAACCATTGATCGTTTTTGCATTGGAAATAATTGTACGGCGCAAACCGAGGATGCCGATTTCCCGCTGGCCGAGGCACTTCACCGAAAAGCTGATATTCGATCAAGGCATCGCCACAGACCGTGGTCATCGCCTCCATCATTGAAAGATCAACGCGCTGTGGTTCCCCAGTTTTGTCACGATGATGCAAGGCCGCCATGATGCCACTGGCGACCATATAGCCAGACAGCGGGTCAGGAAAGAGCCCGGCAGTGTTCATCCCTGGGTCACCGGAGTATCCGTGCAGCGAGGAAAATCCCGACATTGGCTCGGTGCTTGCGCCATTAGCCGGATAGGCGCTGAATGGCCCGCTACTGCCGTATCCGGAAATGGACGCCCAAATCATGCCAGGGCGCAGTTCGTGCAGTTTCTCTAACGTCACGCCCCAGGAAGGCATGACACTGGCGCGAAAATTGTCCAGTAGGACATCGAACTTGGGCAACAGCTGCCAAAATAACGCCATGCCCCGAGGATCTTTCAAGTTAAGGGTTACTTCGCGCTTATTTAGGTTCACTGCATTGTAAAGAGACGATGTATTTAAGGGGTGCTGCTTACGGTTCTGATCGACAACACCCGCGGGCACTTCGTTGCGCACGCGCCTCCAGACATCTGGACGCTGTAGTCCACCTAGTTGCACAACATCTGCGCCAAGCAACGAAAAAATCTCTGACCCAAACGTGCCCGACCAGGCCTGACCTAAACTCAATACCCGCAAACCCGCTAGAGGACCGGCGCCCTGGACCCTGGCTTTACCCGACGGACTTGGTTTTTGTACGTTTACTTCGGAGGCTGTCGATTGCGCCAACGGTGCATCAACCTGTGTTGCCGCAAAACGCGATGGCGAGTTAAAAGCGGCACTTGCGCTAATCGCGGTGGGCGCTGGGAAACGTAGTTGCCACGGCGCCGGGGACAGCTTAAACGGCGCACCCGCTGCCTTAACCGATTTACCTTTTACCTCGGTCTTTACTAAGTATTCACGCGCCGCGTATTGGGGATCGACCAGCAAATCGGCTGTGTCTTGCATGACACCCACCACGCAACGCAGATCAGCCAGTTTAAAGAACACGTCCCACCGATCCATTTTTGGCAACGTCTCAGCCACCGCCGCAAATACCGGCAGTAAATTCTGGCCATGGCGTCCAAAGTCGGGAATGAGCTCCGGCTGACGTCCAATATCAGGTAATCCCAGAATATCCATGGCTTCGGTCCAATGGTGAAAGTCACCAATGGCCAAATGCATGCGTCCGTCGCTGGTGTCCCACAATGGACTCGGAGCTCCGCGCGGCCGCCAGCCAGCAGGCCCGTAAGAATCATCCATACCGGCGTAGATGGACATAATGCCCCATGGATGAACCGTGTGGGCAAATGCTTCTACTTCGCTTACATCCACTCGCTCAAAGTTGCTCTGCGAAGAGCGCCGCAGCAACGCCGCAGACGCCGCAATGAAGCCAGCAATGCCGCCAACATAACCCGATTGATAACGCGGCATTTGCAACGGCGGCTCATCCCGCAGGCGGTTTATATACGACCATCCCGTGCGCGCACTTACCGTCAGATTGTTGCCCGGCAGCCCGGCCAAAGATCCCTCTGCCCCGTGTGCTGTTAACACCAACAACACCGCATCAGGACGCAGCCAAGCACTGACTGTGTTGGCTGTTGCTAGTTCGGTGCAAATGACCAAATCGGCTGCCGCCACCAGCGGCTGCAAGTCCGCCAGCTCAGCATAGGCCGTCGAACGTTTATTCCAATTGACATAGGCATGTAAAGGGCTTGGGTCAGAGTCATCGCTATGGGCAGGGTGAGAAAAGGGCACCTCGTGCCGCAGGCAATGCCCACCAGGCGGCTCGGCGAGCAATACGTCTGCACCAAAGTCGCCAAAAAACCGACCAGCGAAGGCGCCTGATAGACGCTCAGAAATGTCGAGAACGTTTAACCCCTCGTACGCACTTACGGCTTGACTCAAACTCCCTCCCTAGCTGCCATGCGCGTGGTGTTGACTCCGTCGCTAAGCGCATTGCTTGACGCAGCGAAACACCGAAAGGCTTATAATTCCAGAAGCAGCGAAACGACTCAAATTGAACCAGCCCAAATGGCGCTGAAAAAATTCCAACGGCGGTGCGCTCACGAAAAAAGCGCTAGTTTCTGTCCACCATATCTTTGTCCAATCGACGCCAGGTCAGCAGGAAAAACAACGCGCTTGAAGCGTACAGCATGGCCATAATGATCATGGCCGACTGCAGACTTTGGGCATAGACCGCGCCACACACGTTTTGCAGGTTTTCGCTTAACTCGCCGACTACGCGCGGATGACATTGGTTACGCGCCAACTCCTCTGCTGCAACCCCCAATTCCGCCAAACCATTGGCAAAGAAAATATCCGAGGTAAAACCAATAAAGAGCGGACCGCAGCCGTAGCCTATTAAGTTGGCAATAAACAGCAGCACCGCGGTTGCGGTCGCACGCACGCGCATACTCACAACACCTTGGCCGATGGTGTACTGGGCGGCGATGTAGCCGTACTTTACAAACCCACCAATGATCAGACCCAGGGCAGCGTACAGTAGATTCTGTGTCGTAAAGGCGAAGACATAAAAGGGAATCGACAAGGCCAGACCCAGTGCCGGCACCCAGGCGATGGCACCCGGATGTTTTTTATACAACTTAGTGGCTAGCCAACCGGTGGCAAAGGTACCGATAGCCGATGACATCGACACGGGTGCGTTAATCCAAATCGCCGCTTCACCTGTGGTGATTTCATGCATGCGCACCAAAAAAATCGATTGGAAAGAAGATATCCCATAGCCGCAAAACGCAGCAACGGTGGCACCGGCCGTCATCCACCAAAACGCTGGCTTGGTCATCAGTTCGCGAATCGCCTCGCGCATTTCCACCGGTTGTTTTGACTGCGTGCCCTGAGGGTCGGTGTAGCCCCGCGGTGGCTCTTTAACCGTCAGCTTAAAGACCGCGGCAATCAACACACCCGGCAAGCCGACAACAAAGAACGCTGTTCGCCAGTCAAATACATCGGTCACCCAACCACCAATCAGATTGGCAAACATGGTGCCCAAGGTAACGCCCATGGAGTAAACGCCCAGCGCCTGGGATCGGTCTCGGGGCGCATAGTAGTCTGCAATCAACGAGTTAGCCGGCGGGGTACAACCGGCCTCGCCGATACCTACGCCAACACGACACATCAACAAAATCCAGAACGCACCGATGGTCACTGAGCCTATGGTGACGTCAGTTGCGAGGCCACAGAGCACGGTCATGAGTGACCAGAGAGCCACGCACACCGTCATGATCCACACGCGATGGCCGGCATCGGCATAGCGCGCCAAAGGAATGCCCACAATCGTGTACAAAAGCGCAAAGCCGAAGCCCGTCAGTAGGCCGAATTGAGTGTCGGAAATACCCAGTTCTGGAACGAGTTCAGGACCAACCACCGCGAGCAGGCCGCGGTCAACAAAGTTTAATATGTAGATAATCGTTAACGCTGAGAGCACATAGGTGCGGTAGCTTTGTGAACCAAATCCGGTATTTTGCGCCGATGCCGCGCTATCTAATGCAGCAGCACCCGCTAAATCTTTTTGTTTGTCAGTATCGAACGAAGCCATATGTATCCTATCGTTTGTGGGCGTTGGCCCAATGCTTGGCTAACTGAAGCGACGAATCCCACCCATGCGTTACTCAGTGCTAGGGAATTAACGCGCGATGCCCTTGCGATCAACCTCGGCATCACGTTTGTCCCGGCGGCGACTCGAAACATACCGGTGCTGCGTCCGCCAGCCGTTGTCGGTCTTAACGAGGGTATCGTAATAGCTGGCCGTTGATGTAAGCCCCTTACCCAATAAGGCAACGATACGAAAACACAGGGTAACGCCCTCTTCACCCGAATCGGCATAAATGTTGGTCATCATGTGCGTGCGCGGGTGAGCGGCCTCTGATTCCATGAACGACTTAATGTCATCTAGCCCATTGCAGATTCGCGAACCGACACCCGTCAGGTCAAACACTGCATCTTGGGTGAACACAGTATCCAACGCTGCCCAATTTCGATCATCAATGGCATCGCCATATCGGCCAGGCAATTCGTGGATCTCAACTCGGTCCGCTGTGGTCAGCGAATAATGTGTGTCTGTCATCTACCCTCCCCTTTAACGCAAACGTTAACACGTCCGCTCCATCGCTCGTAAGCCAGCTCAATACACCCAGCCCTTACCAATGCCAGGTGAACGTTGCGCGGATACTGCGCGGTTCAAGCGGGTGAAAATGCACATCTTCGACACCCTCAGCAATTTCTCCTGGTAACCGCGACGCATAGAAATAGGCGATATCGTCGTCCTTGCTGTTAGCAAGATTGAAGACATCCAGCCGCCATTCGGCGGCGCGGCGCCGATACATCACACCTGCATTGATCAGCAGCGAAGCGTCTGAACGAACTGAGTTATCCTCGATCAGTGGCGCCTCATCCAGCCAGCGGATCCGCAAACTGCTCGAAAATCCATTCGGCCAAGCCGTGTTGATACCGAGTGAGAATGTGGACCGGACAGCCCCTGGTATTTCACGACCACCACCTTGATCCTGTTTGAATTTCGAGTCTGTG
>MDTA01106225.1_pt1 | contig 16434 bp, 3 predicted proteins | sample 811151 | NCBI WGS metagenome assembly MDTA01 (sample SAMN05326648, study PRJNA326480) | marine metagenome | isolation source: seawater | place: Indian Ocean: South | collected 2010 | reverse complement strand
CATTAAACAAGCAATTGTAAATATACTTCTGACCAATAGGGGAGAAAGATTATTCAACTCTCGTTTTGGATATGATATTAGGAATTACTTATTTGAACCTCTAGATTATGCAACTGCTGCTCAAGTTAATGGCAGTATTGCAGATACGTTATCTAGATTTGAACCTAGAATTGAGGTATTATCTGTCGAGACCATTCCAAATTTTGACGATAATGGATTTGATGTTGAAATGACTTATGAAGTCCGAGGATCTGACGTTCCTCCAGTAAACGTAGAATTCTTCCTTGCAAGGACGAGATAATGCCATACACACAGTTAAATAATTTAGATTTTAACGAAATTAAAACTGCTCTCAAGGATTATTTGAGAGCGCAGTCGGAATTTACTGACTATGACTTTGAAGGATCTACTTTAAGTCAGTTACTCGACGTGTTGGCATATAACACGTATTACACCGCGTTCAATACGAACATGGTGGTCAATGAACTATTCTTAGATTCAGCAACGCTTAGAGACAACGTAGTAGCGTTAGCAAAGCAATTAGGGTACACTCCCAAGTCAATTACCACACCAACAGCAGCAGTTGATTTTGATATCTCATTTCCATCAAATGCTCCAAGTGCAGTAATCTTAAAAGCAGGAAGTGGGTTTATCACCAATTATGATAACGGCACATATCGTTATATTGTAAGATCTGATGAAAGAGCAGAAGTAATAAACGGAACAGCATCGTTCAGTGGCATTTCTATTCACGAAGGTTCTTTAATTACTACCAGAACTACAGTTGATGGTTCGTTATCAAATCAGAGATTTAGAATTGAAAATTCTTCGGTTGATACTAACACTCTAAAGGTTAGAGTATATCAATCCACAACTTCTAGTGCTTTTACAGAATATAAACTAGCTAACAATATTTTAAATGTTGGCAGTGATGATAATATTTTCTTCCTTAATGAAATGGAAGATGAAGTGTATGAGTTATTTTTTGGTGATGGAATCTTAGGAAGAAAACTTCAAAATGGAGAAGTTGTTGAAATTAGTTACATTGTGACTAATGGTGTTACGACAAATGGTGCAAAACAATTTAATTACAATGGTATTATTGTAGATGAAAATGAAGTTAATATAACCGTACCATTCAACATCGACAATATTACTACAACTTCAGTCGCTTCTGGTGGTGCTATTATTGAGAGTATTGATAAGATTAAGTACAATGCTCCAAAATTTTATGGATCGCAAAATAGAGCAGTAACTCCTTCCGATTATTCTGCTATTGTTAGAAACTTATATCCTGCTATTAGTGATATTATTGTTTTTGGTGGAGAAGATCAAGAACCACCTGCATATGGAAAAGTTTTCATTGCATTGAAACCAACAAATGCTAATAAACTATCTTCATATACGAAATCTGAATTATATAAAGAATTAAAAGAATATACCGTTGCTTCTGTAAAACCAGAGTTTATCGACCCATCTATTCTGTATATTGAAGTAAGTAGTGACATTTACTACACTGGGACAAAAACACAAATGTTGCCAGCGCAGATGGCAGCAAAGGTAACTGCTGGGGTGCAAGAATATTTAAGAACATCTGCTGTCGAAAAGTTTAATGGTAAATTTAGATACAGTAAATTAATTGGTGTTATTGATGGGTCTGATTCTGCTATCAATTCAAATATAACTGATATCACGCTTAGGAAAGATTTCTACGCTCAGATAAACAGTTCTTCATTCTATGAAATTTGTTATCAGAATAAATTTGACAAAGATTGTGATGGTCCTGTTGTATCATCAACAGGAATGACTGTATTTGAATATCCAGAGTATACCAGTTATCTTGAAGATAGGTCTGGTAAAATGGTTCTATATAGAATAGATTCTGTAAATGGAGAAAAAATTCTTCTGAACGATTCTATTGGTGATGTTGATTATGAAAAGGGTGAGATCAAACTGTATGACTTTACTATCTTAAAAGGAACATTCTCAGACAATCGTATTGAATTGAGAGTAAAACCTGCTGAAAAAGATATTGAAGTAAAGCGTGAGGTATATCTTGACGTAGATGTATCAAAAAGTAAATTTGTAGCATATAAAGAGTAGTTTTAAATGCAAAGAACTGCTAATCAAATCTCATTTCTGGTAGAATCGCAACTTCCAGATTTCATCAACGAAGAGTACGAACTTTTTGGTAAATTCGTACAAAAATACTATGAGCAATTAGAGCTTCAGGGACAACCGTTGGATATTATTAATAATATCCAAACATATCGTGATATTGATTTTTATGAGAAAAATATTCTCAAACAGTCAACATCTTTGGTTGGATTTGTTCAGAAAACCGATTCTACAATTACAGTAACTGATGCGACATCATTTCCAAAAAATGGTGGTTATATCAAAATTAATGATGAGATTTGTTTTTATAAGCAAAGGACAGACAGTCAATTCCTAGAAGTTAGTCGTGGTGTTAGTGGAAATACTACTATAGGAGATCTTTATGGTAGTGGTGACTTTATAACTACCCAAGCAGCAGACCATGTTGTTGGTTCTACTGTACAGAACATTAGTAATCTATTCTTATATTCTTTAGTAAAGAGTTTTGAGAAGCAATATCTTTCCGAGTTTCCAGAAGCATATTTACAAGGAGACATCGATAAAAGAACTTTAATTAAGAATATCACATCTTTTTATCAATCTAAAGGCACTGATAATTCAATCAAGTTTCTATTCAAATGCTTGATTAATGATGATCCTAATCCAGAAGTTGAATACCCTAGAGAATTCACACTTAAAAACTCTGATTCCAATTGGATAAATGTTTATGCACTAAAAGCAAGAATTGTTTCTGGTGATCCTAATGATTTAATAGGAAAAGAAATCACTCAAAACGTAGTTGGGAACTACGCTTCTGCTGTTGTTGATAATGTTAAATTCTCTGGAAAATATGATGGTGAAGATCTATATGAATTAATTTTATCAGAACAAAGTGTTAATGGCACATTTTCTATTGCTGCTAAAACAGTATTGACTGAAGGCATCGATGCAACGGTAACATCTGGTGATAGGATTAATGTATTCTCTACTATGGCATGGGATAGTAAAGGAGAGTTTAGGATCAATAATGAGACATTTACATTTGAAGAAAAAAATGTAAATCAATTTATACTAAAGTCACGTACTGGTACTGGAACACATAATTCTGGAAGTACAGTAACTTTTGGTGCAAATGTTTCTGGCGCTGGTGTTAACATTCTTGTTTATGGTATTCTTTACGGATTAAAGAATAAAATTGCAACACAATATTCAAATCCTGGAGAATCTGTAGAAGTTTCCGAATCTGGATTTTTAACAAATGATACTAGGATTGTTGACAATCAAAATAATCTGAGATGGTCTCTAACATCAGGAATTCCAAATTCATCAAATAGTGTTGGATTGAGCAATACCATCAAAGATTTAAAATCTAATGTTTCTGCTATTTTTGAAGATGAAACAGGATATTATATTACATCTTCTGGATATCCATCACATGATATTATTGCTTCGGGTGTAACTATTCCCAGTGATGTACAAGACCAGAAGTTATTAAAGATTATAAGAAAGGCACCAATTCAAACGACAGAAATTTATCAAACTCAATATAGAGACGTTGGTGTTGCTCTAAATGGAATTCCATATCTTTCTTACAAGGACGAAGATATTGTTCTTTCTGGCGCTATTGAAAAAATTACCGTTAATAATAAAGGTAACGGATATCAAAAAGCACCATATGTTTTGATAAATGGTGTTTCTGATTTAGCAAGAACACAACTTGCTGGTCAAGTTGTAGAATCGGTAATTGTAGATACACCAGGAAATTATAGTGAAACACCTACTGTTGAAATTTTATCTGGCAGAAATGGAAAAGCAAGGGCAGTTGTAACTAATGGTGAAATCACGAGTATTCTTATAGAGGATGTTGGTGAATTCTATTCATCTCCACCAGAAGTAAGAATTACTGATAATGCTGGAAAAGGAAGATTTGCAGATTACAATGCTATTGTTTCTAATACTGGCGAAATCACTGGTTTTGAAAAAATTAATGGTGGCAGTTCATACACCCAAGAAAATGTTGTTGTAGATATCATTGCTGTAGGTTCTAGAGCATCTGCTACTGCATCAATTAAAGAATGGAGAAAAGATAGATTTAATAAAAATAAATCTTCTCTAGATTCTGAGAATGGATATTTCTTTAAGAATTATATTGATTCGCGTGGGCATGGATATGCATATTATGGTCCACCAACTACATTGAGGGCAAATGACAATGGATCTTCACACTCTCCTATTCTGGGATTTGCTTATGATGGCAATCCCATTTATGGTCCTTATGGTTTTTCTGATGCTGTAGATCCTCAGAGTTCTATTTCTAGAATGACAACAAGTTATTCTAGAAATGCTTCTAGAAATTTTGGTCCTGATGTCGCATCATATCCTTTAGGGTCATTTATCAATGATTACACTTATATTGATAAATCAGGAACTCTAGATCAAAATAATGGTAGATTTTGTGTTACACCAGAATATCCGAATGGAACTTATGCTTACTTTATGACTGTAAGTGCATTAAACATTCCTGAGTTTCCTTACATTATTGGAGAAAATTATTATTCTCTGCCATTAGATTCAAATTACAATTCTGAAATTTCTCAAGACGATTTACCGAAGTTTGCTAGAAGATTAAGAACATCAGATATTCCTTCAAATGGATCTTCTGTAATTGCACAGATTGAAGATGTTATTGGAGGAAGTGTTTCTTCTGCCACAGTTTATGGTAGCACACCAGTTTATTCTGTTGGATCTAAATTAATTATCGATGATAAATTAACTAATGGATCTGATGCTGCAGCAGAAGTTGATTCTGTTGTTGGAAGAAATGTAGAATCATTAGAATCGCAAGAAACAAAATCCCTGCTTGTTCAATTAAGACAAACAGCATATCTTTTTGATGGCGACACAATTACACAATCAAATTCTGGAGCAACTGGAATTATTGTTGGAAATGTTTTTACAGCAGATAAATTTGCACTTAGAAATGTTACTGGTAATTTTAATACTGCAGATACATTGTCTTCAAGTACAGATGTCATATCTTTAATACTAGATCAGAATTCATCATACACCAAAGGAGCAATTTTATCTTTGGGTGATGGTCTAACTCCACCAGTTGCGAAAGGTGAAATTTTAGAAGAAACTAACTCTCAAAATTCTGTTAAAATTAAAATCACCGAAGGTACATTCACCCCAAGCAACAATTTATTTTTATCAAGTTCTAACTTAATTGATACGACTGGTTCTAAGATTTTTTCCGTCACTTCTTTAAGCAGTAATTTACCAATTTTTGAGATAACTGATAATGTTGCTTTATTAAAAACTTCGGATGCACATGGTGTTGGAATTGGAGAAAATATTAATGTTGACATTTTTCCTGATGATTCCAAAACAACCACGACTTACTATGTGAGAAAAAGAATTTACCAAGAAGCAATTTTACAAACTCCTGGAGTTCAAAGAGAGATAATTGATACTGGGGTAGGTAGAGTTGATATTCTTAATGGAGGAGAAGATTATACTCAAGGCACATATCAAGATATTGCTTTAGTTGGTGGTAAAGGTCAAAATGCAAAAGCCACTTTGGTTGTCAATTCTTCTGGGCATGTAATTGATGTAACTATTACAGACAAAGGTTCTGCATATGAAAGGTTTGATGTACTTACCGTAGGAGCATCAGCATTAAGTAAAACAGATACTACTACTCCAGATTTACAACTCAGTGTTGACCATGTTGGATTTGCGTTACAGAATTCTGTTCTTAATGTTGATAGTGGTATTGGGATTACTGTTGATGACAATTTGCTAATTGGTAATGAGATTGTCAAAGTATTATCAAAATCTGGTAATAACATCACAGTTCAAAGATCACAAGAAGGAACTGTTGCTGTAGATCATTTTAATGGTGCATCTATTACAATATTCGCTCCTGGGTATAATTTGGGAGTTGGGTATCAAGTAGGAACATCATCTAAAGATGCACGTATTCTTAGTTACGATCCATTAACACAAAAAACAGTTTTTGTGTATGATTATGATGAAAATATTGAAACTATTAATACCTTAGCTTTAAGTAGTGTATTTTTTGATCAAAGTGTAGACCAAAAATTAGTTAAGTTTTCATCCATTGAAAATCCTATAATTTGCTTTGAATTATCAGAAGACAATTCTACATTCATTCGCAATCCAATTATCGATATTAAAAAATTCTACAAGTATAATTTTGACGTATCCCATTCATCAATGAGTGGTGTTAATTTTGATATTTCTCCAAGTATTAACTTAAATTTAATTACCACAGAAAAAACAGATAATGGTAATGTTGTTGACTTAAAAATTGGTTTTGGTCCTAGAACTAGTTCAAATAACTATAGTACCAAAAAAGATGTTCAGTATACTAGGTATTTCTATTTTGATAAAAATGGTTTAGTTTCATCAGAAAGATCATATTTCAATTTAGTTAATGATCCTTTACAAGGAGAAAAAAATCCACTATATGTAACTCCAACTACTATTGTATATTCAACATCTGTAAAGGCACCACATGATGGTAGTGGTACTATTGTTTATAGTACCAAGTCAAGTTTTTCTGTAGGAAAAATCAATACAGTAAAAATTACTAACATTGGTGGAAATTATAAGAAAATACCTATTGTTAGAGGTGCTATTCCAGCAAGTCCAGCAAAAGCAATATCTACCATTGAAGATGGTAGAATTTCCAGTATTACTGTTACCGAATCTGGTAGTGATTATGTAAATCCAATTGTTGTTGTTGAAGGGAATGCACAACTTAGTGCAGTTTTAGATTCGGGAAGAATTACAGGTGTTAATATCGATGATTTTGGATCTGAGTATACCAATGCCCCATTAATTACTATTGCAGAATCTGATGTAGATTGTTTCTTGAATAGTAATGATATTGGAACACCAAGAAATATGAAAGTTATTTCAAATGGTGGTGGATTTTATGGAGATGAAACATTAAGATCTTCATTTAGATCAAATTATATTTTTACTCTATCTTCATTCAAAAAAGATGGATTTATCATTGGAGAAACTATCATCCAAAAAATTGGTGTAAATGAGGTAGCGAGAGCAAGAGTTTCCTCATGGAGAAAAGGTTCTAATATTTTATCTGTTGATAGAGTAACTGGAATTTTTAGAGAAGGTGTTGCTATTATTGGATTATCTAGAAATAACACTGCAATTCTTGATAGTATTGACTATTCTGAATTTGATTCTTCTATAAGATCATACTACGATAATATGGGATATTATCAATCTGATTATGGAAAAGTAAGTGATTCTAATCAAAGAATTCATGATTCATTCTATTATCAAGATTATTCATACGTAGTAAAATCAAAAACACCTATCAATGTCTGGAGGAGTTTAATTAAGGAAACTACGCATCCTGCTGGATTTAAATTGTTTGGAGAAATTGATGTTGAGTCATCTTCTGTTGCAAGAATGAGTGAAAATTCCTTTAGCAAAGGAACTAGCATTATTCAATTATGGAATCCAGAAGTAAATAAGGTTACTGTAGAAAGCACTAGAAAAAATATTACTCAAAATATAGTTCTTATGAAGAACTTGAATGTTGAGAAAGGAGTGGGTTCTGTTTCTGTAGATGCTACAAATAACTCAGAAATATTAGCAAAACAAGTATTTCTGACTGCTGATTTTGATGGTGATTTCTCTGATAAAGGAAATCTAACAGGGACTACAATTTTTAATATTGTTGATGCAAATGGAAATCTGGTAAGACCATATAACGATCAATCGTTAACAATTACTTTAGATGGTGTTCTTCAGGAACCTGGAGTAGCATATACAGTACAGAATGATAAAATTGTATTTGCACATCCTCCACTAGGTCCATCAACAAAAGATGGTCAACTAGTTCCTGGTGTTACTTTCTATGGTAGGTTATTCCAGTTCAAAAAAGATTCGTTAAATCAAAAATATCTTAGAAAAATTAGAAATATTTTCCAGAGAAGTGGTACATGGATTGATGCAGCAAATCAACTTGGTAGAAATAGAAGATTCATTCAATCGGAAACTCTTGGTTATATCAAAGAAAAATTCCCACTATTGACATGGGGATCATTAGAATCCAAATGCTTCCGTGATATTGGTCTTATTGTTGATGCATTAGAGCATGATTTAAGATTTGGTGGTAATCAAAAAACTGTCCTATCTGTTGAATCATATTTTAGATCTGGAGTGCTTGACTACATCTCTGGAGAAATTGAAGCAACTATAGAAGCATTTGCATTTGTTGCTAGATTATCCAAGTTGGCAATGAGAAATTGGGATTTCATTGACAATGGAGCGTCTTGGACGCAGGGATCTAATGAGGTTACAATTAGCAATACCGATAATATTACTATCGGCATGAAAGTATCTTCTGGTAGGTCTTTCCCAGCAGGAACAAAAATTACTGAAATTGTTGATGGAAGAACCATTAAAGTAAGTAACAATGCATTAGTTACTGGTAATAACCAGATGACTTTTATTTGGAGTGGAATTAATACAGGATTCTATGTTGACGCTGCAGAATTGATTGAAAAGAATAGATCTGCGATGATCACTTCAACAATCAATGCTATTGATGCTAAGTATCCAAACTTAAACGCCATTAATTATCCATCTAAATGTTCTAGAGATCTAGGATTATTAATTGATGCTGTCAAGGAATGTTTAATTTATGGCGGCAATAGAAAAGTTGTTGAATTTGGTGAAAGTTATTTTGTCAATAATGAATTGACATTTATTAGGAATGAATTGATGCAAACTGTATTTGCACACAAGCATCTCAGAGATCAAATGATTCTTGCTATGAGGAATCAGGGGGCAGTTACTGACGATAATGTTACAGATGATTCAGTTAATCCAGATTGTGCGGAAGTAGAAAGCAGCATTACAACTTATATTGATATTGTCGAATCTATTCTAGAGGGTGGTCCAAGTAGAATTGCTATCATAGAATCAAATGAAAATTCAAGAGGAAATTGGACTACTATAAGAACATATACAAATATCAACATTCTTCCAGATCCAGAATTATCTAATGGCAATTTCAAAGAATGTGAGGAAGTTGCTTCGGCTATTGATTCTTTATATGACAATATAAGAGAAACTTTGATTACTGGTGAAGGTACATCTGATATTAGTTATCCCGACTATATTGATAATGAAAATACAATATTTGAACTATATTATGAAGATGGCACTCCATTAGTTACAGATCCTAATGAGAATTTGTTTATAGGTTTAAATGGAGTTCTCCAACATGATGATGCGTATTATATTGATAGAACATCATCTCCAAATAAAGTTGTTTTCTCCTCGCCACCAATTTGGGATCAGGGAGAAAATGTCAGAACAGTACAAGAACCACTAGCAGTAGAGAAATTCTTTGCTCATAGTGTAGGTAATTACACTAGATGTGAAATTGATAGTTCTGGGATATTGACTGGATCATCAGGTCCTTTCTTGATTATAGATTCAGAAACAGATGAAGTAAAAACTTTAAATGATCCTAGATTTGCTTATGTCTTTATTGACGGTATTCTTCAACGAGAAGGAGTATCATACACAATAACTGGTCCTGCCATTAGATTTACTAGAAAGATTTTCATTGACAATAAAGTTGAGATTATCCTTCTTTATGGAAGAGATATTGAACAAACTATCACACTTTATGATTTTGAAAGGAATTCTTATTACAATAAAATAATTCTCACATGTGACGCTGGATCTGCAAACAATTTTGATGATTGGAAATCTTGGTATGGAAATTCATATGATGGTTATCAAGTTGCATATCAAAAAGATGGTATTAAAAAGAAAATTATTGGTAACATAAAGGGTTATACAACTACAAATCAATCACTAATCGTTACTTTTGCTGGTGTGAACCCACAATTAGATAATTCTTCTATCTTTTTTGCTGGAACCAATGATTATAGCGATGAATATGAGTTAGATTTTACAACAAACTCTTTAGAAATTTCTAGAGATGGTGACAATAACTACAAAATGCAAAGAAATTCATCTAAATGGTTATATGGAACAAAACTTGCAGAAGAATCTTTCTATGAGAAGAAGAAACTTTTAGCAAATTTGAATGCTGGTGATATTATTAAAATTTCTGGAGAGGATGAATTTAGAACTGTTACCGAGTTACCACAATTTGTCTCACCTAAGAATTATAATCCTGGTGAAGATGTATCCAATAACTTCTTTGGATCTATTATTACTACCAATTACAACGGTGAAACACGTGGCGTTGGACTTAGTGTCACTTGTAACATAAGTGATGGAAAGGTTTCTTCTGTAAACTGGAACAGGAAAGATCTTCAATTGCTTTTTGATGAAGGTATTATTCAACCAACTACTGCGTATGGATATACCACTCCTCCAGTATTACACTTTGTTCCTGTAAATCAAGAGGGTGGCGGTGCAAGAGCTGAGGTGATTGTGTCTAGAGGGCAAATTATTGATATTGTCATTGTTAACTCTGGTTCTGGATATACAAAACCACCAAAGGTTATTACTGCGAAACAGTATGAAGTTATTAAACAAAGGGGAAGAAAGTTTGACAGTTTTGTGACCCTAACGTTAGGATCACAAATTCAACAACAGTCACCAGTACAGGCACAATCTTTCTTCCAGTTCTTTAAAGAGTTTGGTAGTGCAGAGAGTTTTGCAGATTCTTCTGTAGTGTCTGTGGATGCTAAGATTGATTTAGAACTATACAAACAAATTGATTTCTCTGCAACATTTACGGTTTCTAAAGAAATTGCATATGAGAGAATTAGATCAGAACTTGCTGCTTTTGCTCCAGAAGTTCAACCAAATCCAACAATATTGACTACTCTTGAATTAAATCATACTATTCTTTCACAACCATCTCTTGTAGTAACATTTGAGGAGATGAGAGGATACTTTAGTATTGGTAGCATCTCATATAATTTTGAACAATATGAAACTGGCAAATTTATGAATACGGGTGATATCCTTTCTCCTGGTGGAGAACCAGTTTCTAAGGTTACTATAGAAGAACTTGGATATTTTGATATTAATTCTGATGGATCGTTGCTAGATACTGACAGACCCTTTATCTTGGCATACCCATCTATTAATGATTACATTACACAATTAGATACTGACGATTTACCTACACAAGGAGATGCAAGTTTTATTGCTACAGGGGCAATTGTGTATGCTAATACTACAAACTTCGCTTCTGCTGGAACTATTCTCATCGGTAAAGAGCAAATATCCTATACAGGTAAAATGAATGATCGTTTTACTGGATGTACACGTGGCGTCAATGGATCCCCTATAAGCAGTCATGTTATAGGTGACTATATCAGAAACGCCCTATAAATAAATATAAATAACTCGGATTCAGTCTTACAATACAGAGACAAGTGCTATGGCGGCTATTATTTCAGAAAAGTTTAGAATTTTTAATGCGAAACAATTTCTAGAATCTTTGGGTGAAGGTGCGAATGACGCTGACACTGACAGAACTAGAATGTATTTCTTTGTTGGAAGATCTGCAAGGTGGGACTCGTACCTTGAGATTTTCAATGTATCTGGTTCCTTCCAAGTTGGAGAAACTGTCAGTGGTGGTGGATTTAGCGGCGTAGTTGCCGAAGTTCATAGCAACTGTCTTCTACTGAATAGTATTCTACCAACACCAACCTCATCACCTGCTTTTGGTACTACTATTACTGGAGGCACTTCTGGAGAAACTGCAAAATCTGGTGTATACAGATATGCAACTGAAGAAGCACCCCCAGCACCTCTTGATAATCAGTCCGAGAAAAAGGATATCTTCAACGAACTGATTGCCGCCAAGCGTATCACATCTCCTTTTGCACGTCTCGTAGTTCCTCGCTACAACTGGAACTTGACTCTGAATCCAAAATTTGACATGTATCGTCCAAACTATTCACCAACTCCTGGTGGTGGCGGTGCTATTGGTAAGCAAACTGCACTTGGATCTACTTCTCTCTCAGGTGCAAAATACTATGTAATGAATTCTCAATATGAAGTATTCAAGTGTCTATACAATGGAGAAACTCCTGGTTTCCCAACAGGACAGAATGCTACATATGAACCATCTTCTCAACCAGTAGGTGGTCAAGGAACTTTTGCTAATGGCATTTACAAAGAACCTTCAGGAACTGCTGGTTATATCTGGAAGCATATGTTTACTCTCCCAACTGGAGATGTTCTTTCATTCCTATCTTCTGACTTCATGCCCGTTGCTGCAGTTGGAGAATCATCTAGAGTTTCTGTAGAAGCTGCAGCAGTTGATGGTTCAATTGATGTTGCGGTTGTAAGAGACGCAGGATCTGCACTACCAGCTGCTGCAACTTTGTACACAGCAGTACAAGGAGATGGATCAGGTGCTATTGTTAAGTTTACAACAGGTAGTAATGGCGAAGTTACTTCCGCAGAGATCGAAGCAGTCGGTTCTGGGTATACTTATGGTAGTGTAATTCTAGAAGATGGTAAAGTATTTACTGATGTTGCTTTAACAGCGGCTGCATCTTCATTTAATGGAACAGCATCTATCGAAGCAATCATTTCTCCTCGTGGAGGACATGGAGCACATGCTGAAGATGAACTCTTCGCGAAGAGAATTATGACCAGTATTCGTCTTACTTACGACGAAGGACAAGGCGATTTCCCTGTAGACAATGATTTCCGTCGCATTGGAATTATTCAAGATCCATATGAGTATGGTTCAACAACATTTGCCAGTGCTGGTACTCTTCGTGGAACAAAAGTTGCAAAAGTAAATGGTGCTACGGCAGATTACGTTGTAGATGAAGTTATCACACAAACAGTTGCTGGTGGAACTGCAAAAGGAACTGTTGTTTCTTGGGATTCATCAAACGGAATCTTGAAGTATTTCCAGACACCTACTCTACACGCAGATAGCGGCGTTGTAAGAGCATTTGAATCAAATGCGGCAAATAGTATAGATGGTGGTATTTCGACTGCTTCAGGGACTGTAGACACCTCACAGAGCACACCTCTTGCTGATATCTCCTTTACTGGTGGACTGGCTTCACCCGAGCTTGAACCAAACTCTGGAGAGGTCGTATACATAGAGAATAGAAGACAGATTACTAGAGCTCCTGACCAAATCGAGGACATCAAACTAGTAATTGAATTCTAATTACCACTAGTTAGAACCACGGTTTGAGATGCCCCAAAAGACGAACCTTAACGTAGATCCATACTACGACAATTTCGACCAGGAAAAAAACTTTTATAAAATGCTCTTTCGACCTGGATACTCCATCCAGGCGAGAGAGTTAACGCAGCTTCAGACGATTCTACAGAATCAGATTGAGCAGTTTGGTAAATATGCTTTCAAACAGGGAGAACTTGTTATCCCTGGGGAAGTTGGTTTTAATACAAAATTAAATTTTGTAAAATTATCTTCTGTTTCAGAAATTCCTGTAAACCAAGATGGTCAGGTGGTTTACAAGAAATATGACATTAGAGAACTCAAAGGGGAAAAATTAAGGGGTTTAACATCTGGGGTTATTGGAAGTGTTGTTGATGCTGATATTGCTTCCGAAATTGAATCTGATGTAGTATTTGTTAACTATACTAACAGTGGTAATTCTGGTAATGAAAATACTTTTAGGCAAGGTGAAACTCTAGAAGTCGTAGATGGTGTTAATACACCGTTACTAGTTGTTGGAACTGATGGAAGTGTTCTTCCTACTAGTATTCAAGTAACAAATCCAGATACTTCGGAAGTAACTTCGTTAGAAAGTTCTGCGATGGGATATGCTTCTGCTGTTCAAGTAGAAGAAGGTATATACTTTGTTAATGGTTATTTTGTAAGAAATTCTGAGCAACTTCTTATTGTTAATAAGTATTATGATAAACCATCAGCAAAAGTTGGTTTCAAAATTAATGAAAGCATTATTACCCCAGAAGAGGATGAATCTCTATATGATAATGCTATTGGTTCTAACAACTATACTGCTCAAGGAGCACACAGATTAAAGATTTCACTAGATCTGGTAAAGTACGAATTAGAACAAACAACTGATAAGAACTTTATTCAACTTTTATCTATTAGAAGTGGATCTGTACAGAGTCAGATTGTAAAGACAGATTATACTCTACTAGAACAAACTCTAGCTAGAAGAACATTTGATGAATCTGGAGATTATGTAGTTGACAATTTTTCTCTTGATGTTAGAGAATATCAACAAAAAAATGGAAATTTTGGTGTGTATTCCAAAGATGAGTTTGGTCTAATTAATGGCATTTCAGAAACCGAAGCAGGAAATAAATTAGTAGCAAGTGTTGGTTCTGGAAAAGCGTATGTCAAAGGTTTTGAAATTGTCAACAAAGAAACAAAATACGTTGAAGTAAATAAAGCAAGAGAAACTTTAAACCGTGAAGACATTAGGTTAAAAACTCAAGGACTGCCAACCTATAAAATTACAAATACATATAATTCTATTCCGCTAAACTCAGAAGGTTCTGAGTTGACGGCATATCCAAATATCTTTATTTGTTCAACATTTAACGATGGATCTATTGGTCTTAATAATACAGAAGGTTCTAACGACTTTAAACAAACCCTATCTCGTAGAGGTTTGATTCTTGATGAGAATTCAGGTGTAAAAACAATTTATATTAATGTTGATACGTCATATGCAAACCTATTTTCAACATTAGATGATTCAAATTTTGTTTCCTCAATTGGAACATTGTATTTTGTCCAAACAAGAACTGATGCTGGAGAACCATCTGTTGCAAATAGCGTAACTTCCATTGCATATTCTAAGGTTAATAGAATTGAAGTAAACCCATCTTCTGGTGTTACTTTCTTGGAATTAACGATTACTGCTACCAAGAATTTGTTGGATCAGTATTTCGTGGAATATGATGCTGGTTCACCATCTGGATATAGAGAATTATTCTTAACAGAAAGTGACGCTAAAAATCCAAACGCGACTCCTTTCGGAACAATTGTAGATTACAATGAAACTATCACTCCAGTTATTGGAACTATTAAACCAAGTAATTTTACTTTCATTGAATCTGGTTCTGGTTTCAATCCAGACACCGATGTAGTTCTGTCTAAAGGAAGACAGGAAGATGGTAGTTTTGTATACAATAGTACATTTGGATTATCATATTTTGATCCTCAGTTTTTCACCAAAATTCTTTTGGATGAAAGAATTACTGTAGTTGGTAGTTTTACACCAGGACAATATGTTTATGGTATTGAAAGTGGAGCATATGGTGTTGTAGAGGGATCTTCGACAGGATCTTTTACAACTACAAAAACTTTGATGATCAAATCTCTGTTTGGAAATTTCAAACCAGGAGAAGCAATTAGAGATGAGAACAACAATACACTAAGAATTGCAAAAGATAACACTATTTCTCACTTTGTTGTCACCAACAGAGGTAGTAATTATGTAGAATCTTCTAAGTTGAGAATTGATGGTGTAGAATTTGATTCTTCAAAAGTAAAATTAAATATTTCTGGTGGTGGAGCAATTATTTCTGCTACTGTAGAAAATAGAGAATTAGTAGATACAATTTATTCAAAACCACCTCTAGTAGAAGTTATTCAAGGACAAGGTGGTGGATCTCCAAACGCTGCAGTTATTACGCCAATTCTTGTTAGAAACGCAGTAACAACATATACCCCACAGAATGCAAAATCTTTCTTCTGTAGATATGGTTCTGGTAATTCAAATGTATTTACCAGTGACATCGAAGTAAACAAAGAAAGATTTGCTGAAGTTGTTCCTGTAACTGATTTTACTTTCAGTGGAGAAAAAGGACGAAAGTATATTGAATGTAATGGATTTGGAGGAAACGCTACTAGATTCCTACAACAGGGAGATTTGATTCAATTCAGTACTACATCAGATACTATTTTAAGATGTATTGTTCAGCAAGCAACAAATCCAGAAGGAGTATTGAAGTCGAGAATTTATTTTGATAGATCTTTACCAGAAGATGTAAGTAATGCGAGTGTTGTAAGGGTAAGACCATCTATTGATAATTTCAATAAAGGAACATTAATATATAAAACTGGAACTAATCAAGTAAGTTCTATTGTTGCTGATAGTGAAGATTCTAAGATTGTTTACTATCAAAGACGAGATTTCGTTAGCACTGGTGCAGGTGGTCAAGGAGTAATTACATTTGCTGCACAACTTCCATTTGGAACTCAAAGGTTTGTTTCTTTCGATAGAAATAATTTCATAGTTACTGTTTTAAATCCAGGTGATGCTCCTAATATTGCTGTTGGTGATGTTGTTT
>MDTA01083163.1_pt1 | contig 16434 bp, 16 predicted proteins | sample 811151 | NCBI WGS metagenome assembly MDTA01 (sample SAMN05326648, study PRJNA326480) | marine metagenome | isolation source: seawater | place: Indian Ocean: South | collected 2010 | reverse complement strand
TGTGAAGATACAAGACAAACAAAAAAAATAATGAATAAATTTGAATTTAAAAACAACCTTATAAGTTTCAATAAATTTAATTCCTTCAACAAAATCTCAAGAATAATCAATGATTTAAATACCGGAAAATCAGTTGCTCTTGTAAGTGATGCAGGAATGCCAAGCATTTGCGACCCAGGAGAGGATCTGATCAAAACAGTCAGATCTATTGGATTAAAAATTATTTGTATTCCAGGACCTTGCGCCGCAATAACTGCCGTTGTATCTAGTGGCCTACCTTGCTCAAAGTTTATTTTTGAAGGTTTTCTACCCAAAAAAAATTCCGAAAGGGAAAAACTTCTTTTAGAAATAAGCAAAAATGATAAAACAACAATCTTATTTGAATCGCCTCATCGATTAAAAAAATTATTATTCGAATTGAAACAATATTGCGGTGGAGAGAGAGAAATTTTAATCAATCGTGAATTGACTAAAAAATTTGAAGAACATATTGGAAATAATATTGACCAAGTTATTAATTATTTTGTAGATAGGGAAGTTATAGGAGAGATTACAATAGTCATAAAGGGAATAAAAGAAGCAAATAAAATATATCCATCTAATGAATTGCAACTAAAAAAAGAGCTTTATGAGTTAGTGGATGCAGGTATGACATTGCCTGCCGCTTCAAAATACTTAGCAAAAAAAAATAACTTAAAAAAAAGTACAATATACAATATGTATTAAGATCTACATAAGTTTAGTTTAATCAATGGTGATTTTCTTAAAAAAATTATTCTTTACTTTAATTTTTAATTCTGTTTTATTTTTAATGTTAATAATTGGTATTCAAAATAGTGCACATAAAAAGAAAGTTAACCTACTATTTGGCGAAACAGTAAGTTTACCTATAAGTTTCATAGCTGGAGTGAGTTTTATAGTAGGATCAATCACGGGAAGTGTTATAACAAATAGCTTGGATTATAAAACCGATAGTTTTTAAAGAGCTATCAATGTGTCAGAGCTTACAATTCTTGTAATACCTCTTGAAGTTAAAAAAGATGAAGCTATTTTAAAAACATGCGTATTTGGAACTTTTATAACTTTTTGTTCTTTATCACAGAAACTTTTAGCAGTTTTCATTTCAAAAAAAATTTCAATTGTTTTCCTCTCTAATTCATCTTCTGAAAGAAAGTTCCATTTGGGATAATCCTTAAGATACTTTATTTTCAATTCAATTTTTTTATCAACTATCATATATACTGTTTTTGGAAGATCAACCTCGTTAATGGGAACTGATGTTAAATCTTTTTGAGATGCACTATCTAGAGAACAATTTAAAGGAGCTACTTCTATAAATTGCGAGGATATAAATGACTCTTCTTCTAAAGAAAATCTTGATTTATTTATATTTGCATTATTTTTAATTGAACTATCTGCAGTTATTTCTTTTGAAAAGTTAATATTTTTATTTTTATTTTTAATTAATTTATTTTTTGATTTGCTTTTAATAAATAATTCTTTATATTTTTCTTCCCCAAGTGATTTCTTTAAGTTTCTAGATATAGTAATTTTATTGCAATAAAATTGATTAGATAAATCATCAATATTAAAACCAGACTTAAAAAGTTCAATAATCTCTTTTTTTTGTTTTTCAGAAAGCCTTTTTGCCAAAATCAATTCTTAATTTTTTTAATTCTATTAGATTTATTTGATATTTAATATAAAAGATAACTTTTTAATAGAGTAAAAATATAATGATTGTTCTAAATTTAACTTTCAGATATAATAAAAAAATGCTTCCTTAGCTCAGCTGGATAGAGCAACTGCCTTCTAAGCAGTGGGTCGCAGGTTCGAATCCTGCAGGAAGCGTTTTAATAAATATCTCAATTGGAGTAATAATTGGAAATCAATATTTTTAAAAAAAAAATAAATAAAATCACAGATTTCGGATCAATATGTTTTGAATTAGGTCTTTTTTTATTGCCAAGTGCGTTTTTAATCTCTGGAATTTTATTATTATTTGCTGGCACCATAGGATTTATAAATCAAGAGGGTTTTTTTAAGGATGGTTGGAATAAACTTTTATTTACGGGAAGCCTCCTTATAGTAATAAGCAGCCTTATAAATACTCCTAAACTTTTTGAATTTAAATTACAAAACTTGAATTTAGGTTTTTTAAATTGGGTACCTTTATCAATAGTTTTTTATGGCTTCCAATATTATCTAGATTCTTATCTATTAAGGAGAAAATGCTGTTTATTATTATTAGCAGGAAGTGTACCTGTTATTATTTCGGTCGCAGGACAAGTTTTATTTAATTGGCATAGTCCAATACAAACATTAAATGGTTTAATTGTTTGGTATCAAAGTCCTATTAAAGGTTTCAATGCAGTATCTGGATTATTTAATAATCCAAATTATCTTGGAAGTTGGCTGAATATAATATGGCCTTTTGGTTTTGCATATTTATTAAATCAATATAAAATTAAATTGAAAATGGTGTTTATATCAATTTTTTTAACATTTATAACTTTAAGCATTGTCTTCACGGCCTCTAGAGCAGCGTGGCTTTGTCTATTATTATCAGTTATTCTTTTTTTCATTCGAATTACAAAAAAATGGTTTATTGTTTTTTTTATTGCGATAGCCAGTATATATTTAATTAACTCAAATACATTTATTTTTGAAAATATAAATCAGTGGATTTATAGACATTTACAAATAGAATTACTTGATAACTTTAGCAAAGAAACTTACATTAACGATATCTCAAGATTTGACATATGGAGTATTGGAAGTAGTAATATTTTGCAAAGACCTATTTGGGGACATGGCGCATCTTCCTTCCCAACCTACATAAATGAAATAACAGGATCATGGAAAGGTCATGCTCATAATCTTCCAATAGAATTAATATATAGTTTTGGACTGCCCGCAGGGATTTTTATTTTAATACCATTTACATATATATTATTTATATCCTCAAGAGAGATACTTCTCGATAAAAAATATCTCAATTATGATTATATATTTGATAAGGCAATCATAATATCACTTTTACTTCTAGCCTTTTATCATTTGTTTGACATGACTTATTTTGATGGAAGAATAAGTATTACTGGATGGATAATGTTCGCAGCGATAAAAAATATCTATAGAGAAAAAAATGATAGATTCAGATTAAAAGGAAATAATTAATTTATTTTGAAATTAATAAAACCATCTCTAGTATTTATTTTGCCTAGAAACATTTGGCCTCCTTTTGCTGGACAAGCAAGACTTTGCTTTTATCGTGCTAAGGAATTAAAAAAAAAAGGTTATAAATTAACTTTAATATATTTTTGTAATCAAAATAAATTTAATAATAAAAATAAAAAAATATTAAAGAGTACTTTTAATGAAATTCATTTTATTAAAATAAATAATTATGATTTTTTTATTATATTTTTTAATTCATTATTATTAAGAGTTTTTAAAAAACTACCACTACAAGCATCATGGTTAAATTCTCCAAGATTAAAAACAATATTCAAAAATAAAATAAATCTAATAATAAAAAATGACAAAAAAATTATATTTCATTTTTATTCAATTAGAAGTCATGCTTTATGGTCTTTAATTGATTTTTATAAGCAACCATTTGTAATTGATTTAGTTGATTCAATGAGTTTAAATATCCAAGGCAAAATTTCTAATTTAACAAATAAATTTTCAAGGATATTTTGGTTTTTCGAATTAAAATCTATTAAATATTTTGAAAATAATTTGCCATATTTTTCGTATTGTAAAAGATATTTTACAGTTTCAAAAATAGATAGAAGTTTTTTAAATACAAATCCATTAAAAAATAAAATCAAAATAAATATTCATTCTATCGGTTCAGAAATATCTGAAAAACTATTTAAATCAAAAGGAAGTCAATTTAATAAAAACATTATTTTCTTTGGATCATTAGATTATGAACCTAATTTAAGCTCTATTTATTGGCTTTTAGAAAAAGTTATGCCAAAAGTTTGGGAAATTGATTCAAATATAATTCTTAATATTGCAGGCAAAAATCCCCCCCAAAGATTAATTGATATATGTAATAGAGATAAAAAAATATTATTAATTCCTAATCCAGATAAAATGAGTGATCATATACAAAAATCAATGATTGCTGTTCTTCCTCTAATATCTGGTAGTGGTCAACAAAATAAGATCCTAGAAGCGATATCAAATGGTTTACCTGTTATTACAACTAATAAAGGTGCACAACCTTTTGGTTTTATAAATAATCGAGAACTTCTGGTTGAGGATAATCCAGTAAATTTTTCATCAGCGATAATAGATCTATTTAGAGACTATAAAAAAATTAATAAATTAAGAGAAAACGCATTCTCTAAAGTTAAAGAAAATTATACTTGGTCTGCAGTAGTAAATTTATTAGATAAAGAATATAAGAGACTATATAATAAATAAAAATATCAATTAGTTTAAAATTTTATCTTCAATAATCCTAAATATTGTTTTTGAAGATTTATACCAAGTTTGATTTAAAGCTTTATTTTTAGAATTAATAACAGGAGGCAAAGGATAATTTGATATAATTTGAGATATTTTTTCAGATAGTTGATAAGATGAATTAGGATCAAAATATATACAATTATCCCCACATATTTCCTTAGGGGAACCTTGTTTAGATGCAATAATATGACAACTTGTTTTCATAGCATCAACTAATGGTATCCCAAATGATTCAAAGAGTGATGGGAATAAAAGACAATATGAACTTTCATATAACTTAGAAATTTCTTTGAACTCTAAATATTGTCTATATATTAGTTTTACACCTGAGCGATGCTGAATTGTTTTATTTTTTTTTAAACCTATTAGATAAATTCTCCATCCTTTTAAAGATGATTCCTCGAAATAGTTTAATGAATTTATTATACAGTTTGAATTCTTTTGATTATTTTCACCAGTAATACAAAGAAAATTCTTGGATTTTGAATAACTTTTAGTGGATTTAATTTCTGATGCATTATAAATTACTTTAATTTCTGGGTAATTTTTTTTTCTTTTGAATATTAACTTTTGAATTCCATATTTTGCAGTTTTGGAAACAGTAAATATAGTTTTGGAATTTCTGATTATTTTATAAAAGGAAAAGATCCTATATAACCTTCCCAAAATTGACCTTAATTGAAAATTAATTGGACTATATCTAAAAGACATAAATGCAGATACGTCATGAATAGTTGAAAAAATATTTTTCCTACTTGAATTATAATTTAAGCTACAAATTCCAGAAGGGAAAAATATATATGGATCTTTTATACTATTCAAAAACCTTGGGAGAGTGAATTCATACCAAACAAAAATATATCTACAATTAATAATTTTTATTGAAATATTTTCTGGCAAATAAGAGAGTTCAATATCATTTCTAGGAACTAATAAAATATACTTCAAAGAATTATTGTCAACCTCTAAATAAGTTAATAAATTTTTTATATAAGTACCTACACCTCTTAAAGGTGGTTGGAGAAACCATCCATCTATATAAACTACTTTATTTTTCATAATTTTAATTTAAAAATCCAACAAAATTACTAATATTTATGAAATAAGCTCTCAAGTTCAAGTTTGTTTTTAAACCTTTTACATAAATCAAAATATTCTGATGGAACCCCTGCAGACAAAATCATTTTTGAATCAACACTCCTATTATAGATAGGCTTATTTTCGTCAATTAATATTCTATACATAGGTGCTATATAGTTTTCCTGAAGTTCTAAGGAATGACTATTATTTATTTTCTCATAGAGATTCTCATAACAATAATTAAATATTTGATAATTCCTGAAATAGTATAATCCATTAGAACAGTTATCAGAAATTCTATTTTTCTCTTGTACTTCATAAATTAAATTTTTTGAATTAACTTTTGCAAAAGACCAATGGTTACCTTCAGCATAAAAAGTTTCCATCATCCCATCAAATTTAAAATTAAATACAGGATTTAAACCTAGATGTATTGTATCAATATTAAAAATTAAAATCGGATCATTTCTTTCACAATATTTAAAGGCTAGCCTAACACTATCTGCTTGTCCTTTTGTAGACTTTTTTACTTCAATAATCTTAAAATTTTTTATTTTTAAAATTTCACAAATTCTTTTTATTTCCTTTTCAGGAGAATATTTAGTATGATCAAATCTAATTAAAAAAATAAATTTATTTTTATTCAGTTTTCTAAAACCATACAAAACAAAATAAAGTATTTTTTCTTCAGCTAAATTTAGAAGATATTTTGGTATTAGAAATCCAGCATTTTTAAATCTTGATCCAAGTCCTAACATTGGAAAAATTATATTCATAATAAAAATAAAGACTCATAAATTCTTATTGCATTACCTAGTAAAGTAATTTGCTTGATTTCATTGTCTGAATGCAAAGGTAGCATAGATAAAAATAATAATATAGAAATAGGTAGATATTCTTTTAATTTTATACCATTCAAAAAATTATATTCAAAAGCTTTTTCGTAAATCATATTATGATAAAAATCTACGACATAATTGCACTTAATATTAACAACATTATTTTGAATATTAAAATCTTCAGCTTCAATTTCACCTACATTTATCAAATCATAAAATCCCAATAAAGAATGCGATAATTTTGTAAAGTCGTACTTATGAGATTTAATCATTTCAAAAAAATTATCATTAGTTTTATGCCCTCTAGGATCAACTAATTTAATTATATTCAAACGGGAATCATAGAGAATATTACTTAGACAAAAATCTCCATGCATATAAATTTTTTTATTTTTTATTTTCTTTAAATTCTGGGATAAGACTTGAATTATATTTTCAACATTTATTTTATCTTTATTATTAAGTGATACTTCAAATGGATAATTTAATTTTTTTGTTTTAGAAAATAACTTTAATCTATCTATTGTTTTATTTATAAAAAGTTCATTATCACTATTATCAAGATCTTCCTCTTTAATAGACAAATTATTATCTTTTATTAAATCTTGTGCACATTGTTGCATATCTTTTAATAAAGATGAAATCGCATCGAAAATTAAATCCCAATAGTCAATATCAATTTGGCCATAGGTATAAATCTCAGAAAGAGAAACCATTGGAAGATATTCATAAGTATAAGTTTTCTTATCTTTCGATATATCTATAATGACTGGAGAAATATGTGGCAAATATTTCTTTGTATTTAAGAACCAATTAGCTTCCTGTAATCCTTTTTGGCTATATTGAACTGTCTTAGATATTTTATTTTTTTTTATCTTTAAACTATTAAAAAATCTTAGACCTACCAATTCTGCTCTTAATTTGAAATAATGTGTAGTTATTTTTAAATCAATTGTTTTCAATTTATTAGTATTTTCAGGATTGAATAAATATAATTGATAAATTGTTTCATTTAAATCTTCAAGTGATTTAAATTTTTGATTTTTTGTTAAATAATTATTTTTAAACTCAGAATTAAAACTTAATCCAAATGATGGCAATCCAGAGGAAATTTTTGCATATTTCTCAGACTCGGAATCTTTGAAAACTGGGAAGGCTAATCTATTAATATATTTAATTATTTCACCTTTATTTTTTCCAAGATCATTAAATAAATCAAAAATCTCAATAAATTGACTTTCTTTAATAAAGATTATTTCTACGAATGAGAAATTAGAATATGATACTTTTTCTTTATTAAAATCATCTGGAATAATTACAAATACACTTTCACCATGTTTGTTCAGTCTCTTTATCAAGATATCAACCAATCTAGTATTACCTATAGGCAAAAATGCATCTGGTATTTCACCAAATTCATACGCAAAAGATTCAGGAATATAATTAGAAGAATTAATTATTAGCATTAGTAATTTCTTGTATTTCTGAATATGTAAGAGTTACAAACTCATCAGGCCTTATAGCTTTATCATCAACATAAAAGCCTCCAAAAGATGGCCATGGCTTACCTACTACAATTTGGTCATATGGCACATTGAATCTCTCTAGCCATCTAATAATAATTGGAAGCGTATTTGCCTTTATAAGTTCAACATTTCCCTCATAAGTTCTCATGTTTCTAGAGGTATAAATTATTATCTCAAATCCTAAACTCTTGTATTCTTTAATCTTTTGAATAACCTCTTTCTTAGGAATTGAATTTTCATAGTCTCCATTTTTTGTATTACAAATAGTATCATCAAGATCAATGATTATTTTATTGGTATTCATATCCCACCTCTTAATAAAGGATCAATTTTATATTTATTAAATAATTTTTTTAATTCAAGAGGATACTCTGATATTGTCCATTTACCCTTAAATAAAGCAGTAGCGATAAAAGGATAATATTCTGAATCAAAATGAAATTTACCTCTTTTTTTGCCATTTCCAGCCAATACACCGATATTTAAACCTAATTTCTTAACAACTTTTTGACTTCTATATTCCAATTGCCAGATATTAACATTCAAATTCTTCTTTAATAAAGATATTAATGAATCACGCCTCCAAATACTAGGTTGTATTGAGAAGATCCATTCAGATTTCATATCAATTATTTCTACTTTACTTTTATAAATTTTATTATATTTAGCATTTATATTTTTAATGAATCTAACGGAATCTAACTTATTATTTTCTATTAGGTCTAAAGCATTATTTATTTGATCTATATTAGCCTTATCATATAAGATCATATCTTCATGATCTAGAACTATAATTTCTGAATTAATATTTGATAATATATTCAGTAATCTAAGAGGATAAAACAAATCATCTTCATAGTAAAAGAATTTACCAGAAAGTTTTAACTCTTCCTTTTTAGATTTATACTCTGAATTAATTAAATAATAATGATTATCCCAAAATTGATCTCCCCATAAATATAATGGCATCTCCCCATCATAAATTTTACAGACATCGTAATAGTCAGTATGGGTATGAGTAATCCATGTTAAATCTTGAATTTGCATTTTTATCTAAATTTTAAAAAGGATTTAACTTCTTTTAAAGTTAAATCCCATGGAGATTTCTTTTCTTGATGTACTTTCTTATACCATTCAATTGCTTTAATAATTGCCTCAGAACTATCAAAATTTGGATTCCCAAAGATTTCTGTATATTTTGTATTATCAACTGCCAATAATATATCCTCTGGCAAAGAATTTTTTCTTGGTTTAATATCATCTATATGAAAAACTTTTGTAAACAACTTTATTACGTCTTCTACTACCATAACAGTATTATTTTTTGGTCCTAAATTCCAACAATCTCCAAGATAATTTTCTTCATCATGTTTAATATTATTCATAAGTATTGAATATATCCCATTAACGACATCAACAACATGTTGAAATGGTCTAGTAGCTTGAGGATATCTTACTTCAAAAGTATTTTTATTTAAATATGATCTGATTAGATCTGGCAAAAGTCTATTCACACTATAGTCTCCTCCTCCAACAACATTACCCAATCTTACAACTTCAACTATTTTAGACTGATCAAAATGAATCTTTTTATAACACTCTGCTAAATGCTCACATATAACTTTTGATGTTGAATAAATATCCTTTCCAGCAAGTACATCATTTTCAGAAAATCTCTTATTTTTATTTTCATTTTTATAAACCTTATCAGAAGTTATTATGCAGATCTTTTCTACGTAATGAGCCCTTCGAGAGGCTTCTAAAACAGAAAAAGTACTCATCACATTAGAATCGAATGTTAAGCCTGGATCGATAAATGCTCTTGGCACAATGGCCTGACCGGATATGTGGAATATTTGATTAATATTATTTTCATTTAATATTTCTATTAATTTATCAGTATCAGAAACATTATTAAAAAATTGTTTTTCAACTATGTTATTAGAACCTTCTTTTAGATCAATTAATCTTTCACCATAAGAAGATCTGTTATCAATTCCATAAATCTTATTATCATCAATTTCTTTTATAAAGATATTAAGCCAACAGCCTATAAATCCATGATTACCTGTAATTAAGATTGCCATTCTATTCTTATTTTCTTTTTAAAATTAATTTCATCTTACATAATAGTTCAGTTAACTATTTATAGGAATAAGGTAATTGTCTTTTTCCTAAACATATAGATAAATTTTGACTTAATTCCAGAAAATAATTCTTTAAATCCTAAAAGAAGAATGTTTTTATAATTAGCAAATAAAAACATTGAAAGAATTGATTTTTTTCTTGAGATGAATTTCAACTTGAAATCAGTTTCATTAAGCAAGAAAAAGTATTTTAAGAAAGCATGAATATTAGGTAATTCCCAATCATGATATTGCATTAACCGATAGTTTTTTTTATTAGTAACAAGTATATTAGAAAATTGTCTAATGTCATTTGTATCAAGCAAATCAAAATATTCCGAGAAAGGCCAACCTTCAGTAAGTAATTTTTTATATTTAGAATCTTTTGAAGTAATAACATTTATATATTCATCATAAATAAATCTCATTTTATAAAGAGCCTTTGTGTTTAGATAAAACCACATATCTGGCATTCCTGCATTTAGTTGATTAAATAATGGCAATATTACTTTAGGAAAACTATTTTCAGAATTTAAAAACTTATAAATTGAGGGTGATATTCTTACTGGGTTTCTAATATAAGCACCACCTCTACAGCTAATGTCATATCTTGTAAGAATTATTATATCAGGATTATATGAAGTTTTATTGATAAATTCTATGGCTTCTTTTATTACAATCTGTCTTGAATAAAGCTGACTTGCAATTCTAAAGGAAGAACTAACAAGATTGTTTTTTATATTTTTCTTTTTTAGCCAGGCACCTCTTTTTTTTATCCTCTTTGATTCATAATCCCCAAAAATTAGTTTTAATTTTTCTTGCAATTCTTCCTGGGAAGATGAAATACATATTTCTGGATTATAAATTGTGTTTACCTCTTCAAGTCCGATATCATTCCACAAACCACAAATAGTTTTAACTTCATGATTTATAAGCAATTTTTTTAAATAATTTGATCCATCAAAAAAATCAGACATATTGTTTTTTTCTGGTGTACCTTTATCACCAAATCCCCAAGGAACTCTTTTACAAGTATATCCTGATAGTAGAAGTAATATTCTCATTAACTTAATAAAGAAATTATCATTTTTATAAAATCACAACATAAATCCAAAAAATAAGATTTACATTTGTTTTAACATCCCTCTTTCAATTTTTAAAATCTTATCACAGAATTTTAAAGTTGATAATCTATGAGCGATTAAAAAGATGGTTTTTTCTTTACCTAAGTTTTTTATTGAATCCATTACTTCTTCTTCGGTCTTTCTATCTAGAGCACTAGTTGCTTCATCAAAAATTATCAATTCAGATTCTTTATATAAAGATCTAGCTATTCCAATTCTTTGTTTTTGACCTCCGCTCAAATTTATACCTCCTTCTCCTACACTGGTATCATATCCTCTTGAACAAGATTCTATATAAGAATCAATTTTTGCGATCTTTGAACACTCCTTAACTTTATCAACGTCGATCTTTTCTTTTCTTACTCCAAATGCAATATTCTCTAAGAAAGAATTATCAGTAAGATAAATATCTTGTGGAACATGTGCTAATTTTTTCATCCATCCCTCAAGATTTTTTCCTGTATGTATATTTATTCCATCAACCAAAATTTCTCCATAAGTTGGTTTTAATAAACCCATTAAAATATCAATAAATGTACTTTTTCCTCCACCAGTAGGACCAATTATTCCTATCTTTTCACCTTTATTTATATCTAGATTGATATTGTCAAGAATTAAAGGAGAGTCTTTTTGATATTTAAAACCTATTGATTTAAACTGAATTTTATTATTAGACATATTACTGTTATTTTCTGAATATATTTTTCGTTCTTCTTCTAAATCTATAAAAACCTTCTGCTCTAAAGACTCTATAACGGTAGATATCTCAGAACTATATGAATTTATAGTTGCCCATGAATTATAGGACTGCTGCATTGCAGGTAATAATCTTTGAGCACCTAAAGCAAAAGCACCGAGCAGAGGCAATATATCATTAATACTTGATTGACTAGTAAGATCCATCACTAAAACTATTGAGACGAGAAAAATTAAGCCAATAACTTCCAAAATATTCCTTGGATATATTGCTAAAAAAATACTATCAGCATTTCTAATACGCATTTTTATATCAGTTTTTTTATAAACATCAATAAAAGTTTTATAAGATTTATCTAAGATAATATCTCTGATTGAACCAAATCCCTCCTGAATATATTTAATTTGTTTTTGATTAGCTGAAGCAATAAAGTTGCTATTACCTTTTAATCTATTTTTAACCTTTAACATTAAAATTAAATAAGCTGTTCCAAAAACGGCAAATAAAGTCAATGCAATATTAATATTTATAGTAAGTAAACTAGTTAATATTAATATTGAAATTACAGTATTTGAAATAAGCCATAATGTTTGATGAAGTACTAAAACAGTAGCATTTAAATAAGTAGTACTTGTAGTAATAATTTGACTTGTTTTCTTCTCAATATGTACAAAATAAGGCTGCATGAGATTATTTGAAAATGACTTTGTACTTATTTCACTACCTACAGTTGCTGCATATCTACCATTTATCCATACTGTCGTTAATTTTATAATTGCAGCTAATATTGCTAAAACAATAAATAAAAAAGCCACTGGTATTAATAATTGAGATTCATTACCGATATTAAGATATTGATAAATAAATCCAAATTTCTGTATTTTAAATAATCTTTCAGGTTCTATTAAAACTGTTAATAATGGAATTATTGCTGTAAAGGATATCATTTCAGCCAATCCACTTAAAAGAGTGAATAGTAGAATAATAAAAAATTGAATTTTTCTTTTTTTAGGAAAAAAATGCCAAAGTTTTTTAAGAAGAAATAATATTTGATATTTATCTTTTTGTTTTTTTTCTTTCAATTTTTGTAAGACCTTAATTAATTTTATAAAATTAATGACATTGAAAATCCTGATTTTTTGAATCCAATTTTTTCATAAAATCCTAACTTATTTTCCTTACATTCTAATACTAATTTATAACAAGATTCTTCCTTAGCTTTTCTTATTAAATTTTTTAATATTAATTTACCAATTCCCTTTCCTCTATAGTTTTCTGTTATCGCAATATCTTCAATAAATCCTATTACCCCACCTCTTACTTTTCTTGATAAATGCAAGGTACCAAATCCAACTAATTGTTTATCAAAATTTTCAACATATGAATCTATAGCAATATATCCATAAACTCCTTTTTGATTAATAAAACTTTCCCAATTATTTTTTTCAATATTCTGGTCTGGATAAAAATTACTAATTACTTGAAGTAATTCTACAATTTGAGATAAATAGATTTTTTCAGCCTTTTTGATTTGTATATTCATAAGATTTTATAAGTGTATACCAGATTTTTTTAATTTATTATTAATTTTCCTTGATAATAAATTTAACCAACTATACCTTCTTAAAAATTTTTTTAACAAAGGGAAAGAACTCAATCCTTGACCGATTATAAGTTCTTTTTGTGTATTAATTTCATCTTCTAAACATAATTTAAAACCCTTATCTGTATAAAATTTAAGGGCTTTATTAAATCTTATTATTGATTCATCTTTTGATGAGATACCTTTATTATCATTACCCATTGAAATAGCATACTCTGGAATACTTCCCCACAAATCTTTATCATCATTTGGATGAGGAGGAACAAAAGTATTGAGACCGAAATATTTCTGTAGAGTATAAGAAAAATGAATATCCTCTCCTGCAATATGACTACTATCAATTGAAGGCAACTCTCGCCAAAAAGCTGTAAGCCATTCTCTTTTAAAGAACCAAGAGTGTCCTACAATATCAACTCTTTTAATATCATTAGATGGATTATCCCATCCAAATCCATCATTAGGAGAATATCTATATCTTGATTTAAACCTAAGTCCTCTAGTACCTAAAAGTCCTTCACAAGTTTCCATAGTAGTTAAACAATTTTCAAACCATTTTTTACCTGGAATCGTATCATCATCAAAAATACATATATATTTTGTCTTAGCATTTAAGGCAAAAGCAAATCTTGCCCAAACACCATAATTATAATTATTTTGAGAAACTATAGCTTTAGTTAAAATTTCAGGTGGCAGATCTTGGTCGCTATTATTTTTCCAGATCAATATATTATCAGGTTTAATGGTCTGAGAATTTAAGGCATCAATTTGTTTTGCAAGATTATGTAATCTTTTATAAACATTTAAAACTACTGTGATTTGAGTCTTATTTTTCATTTTTACCATCTTATATAAAAACTAGGACGAAGTTTTCTTAAAAAAGGTTTAAGGCCTTTGGAGAAGTATGTAACATGATAACTTCTGGTAATCTTATCTAAGCTCAATAAGTCATTAATAGAAGTACCTACATCTAAAAAGGTAATATCTTTTCTTATCTGAAATATTCTATGACCAACAATATTTGAAAGAGAAGATGCAGATGAAAGAATTAATGACCCTGTTGGAATATACAATAATTTCTGAATTACTTCATCTCTAATTTCTTTATAATTTTCAAAAAAATTATCAGGAATTTTTATATGTTTAGACTTCTTTAATATATGTATTGGTTTAGCTCGAAAGTTAGCTATTAGATAAACATGCTCATATTTGGAAATTAATGGTAAAATCTTTTCTCTAAAAAATTTATAATTTGAATTTATTAGAAGATCCGCAAAGGTAATATTTTCATCTAAACCTCCATTTAGAGTTACTAACAAATCCCTATCTTTTATAAATCTTTTATGAGGCATCCCCTTTAAATAATTTGGCATTCTTGAAATTGAAGATAAAATCAATTCCTCTCTAATATCACAATTTATATTTGGATTGAATTCTTTTGAATCTATTTGAGAAAAATTATTTTTAAATTTCTTGCCTCTAAAATAAGTCATACCACTCGAAATCTTTAAATATCTATTCCTAATAATCTCTACTTCTCCATCACTAAATCTTACAAAACAAAATGGCTCCTTATTAAGAATTCTCTTATAAAAATCTTCAATATTTTTCTTGGCTGATGGTTTCATTTTTGATTATATAAACTAATTATTATTTTTAGAATAAAAAATATTTTCATAATATATTTATAAATGTTTTAAAATTTGTGTCAATTTTTCTACAATATATTCCTGTGAATTTATGTCTAGACCAATCCATAAAGGAAGCCTTATGATGGATTCAGATATTATCGTAGTCCTTTTTATAGGGGAATAAATTTTGCCATATTTTTTACCAGCTATTGAGGAATGTAATGGAACATAATGGGAAGTAGCCTCAATATTATGATCCCTTAATTTTGATATTACCTTATTCCTAATAATAGGATTAACAATAATATAGTAGATATGCCCATTTTGAGTACATTCTTCTGGGATAGTAGGTCTTCTAATAAAGCCTTCTTTTTCTAAAGGATGTAGTAATTCATCATATTTTAACCAAATTGTTAATCTCTCTTTAGTAATTTGTTTTGAAAGATTTAACTGCTTTAATAAAAAACCTGAAACCAATTCAGAAGGTAAATATGAGGAACCAATATCACACCAAGAATACTTATCAACTTTACCTTTTTTAAAAAGTGTTCGATTGGTTCCTTTTTCCCTAATTATTTCAGATCTATCTAAAAATTTCTCATTATTAACTATTAATGCCCCACCTTCTCCAGATATTATATTCTTAGTCTCGTGAAAACTAAAAGCACCCAAATCGCCTAAAGAGCCTAAAGGTTTCCCCTTATATCTTGAAAGAATTCCTTGAGCAGAATCTTCCACAACAAATAATTTATAACTTTTAGCTATTGCGTTAATAGTATCCATTTCGCATGAGACACCAGCATAGTGAACCGGTAAAATTGCTTTTGTTTTCTTGTTAATACTTCTCTCTATAGAATTCTCATCAATGTTTAAAGTATCTTCTCTTATATCTATAAAGATTGGAACACCTCCCCTTAAAACAATGGCATTTGCAGTAGATACAAATGTATAGGAGGGCATTATTACCTCATCACCTTCCTTTATATTTAATAAGATCGCGCTCATTTCTAGTGCAGCAGTACAAGAGTGTGTCAAAAGAGCTTTTTTAGCTTTGCAGTAATTTTCTAACCATAAATGCACCATTTTTGTATATTTACCATCTCCAGACAAAGAGGAATTATTCTCCGCACAATCTAAATAAAAATTAGGATCAAGAGGTGTTATGAAAGGCTTATTAAATCTTATTAAATTCTTCATTAAATTTTAGAACCTTGTTCTGATCCTTTTGCATTAATTACTAATTTTATAGTCTTTATGAAAATTATAAAATCGAGAAAGAAAGAAAAATTTTCAATATAAAATAAATCATAACTTAGTTTATTA
>MDTA01045301.1_pt1 | contig 16439 bp, 16 predicted proteins | sample 811151 | NCBI WGS metagenome assembly MDTA01 (sample SAMN05326648, study PRJNA326480) | marine metagenome | isolation source: seawater | place: Indian Ocean: South | collected 2010 | reverse complement strand
TTCAGCGTGACGCCTGCCTCGCGCGCATGTCGTTGTAGCGTCTGCAATAACGTGAGACGCGCGATCGCGCTGAAGGTACTGCCATCGATCGCGATGTTGGTGCCGGCATGCACAATGTGCAGTTCTTCCCAACGCTCAAGTTCGCGCAGCAGATCCGTGTACAGTTCGGCGGTGCGGGTTTCCAGGAAGTCCAGAGCACGACCCGAAAATACGACCCCCCAACCGTAGGTTTGGTCCGCCGGTCCTTGCTCAAAGACGGTTACGTCCGCATCCGGTAACGCCCGGCGCAGCAACAGTGCGCTGTACAAACCTCCTGGGCCGGCGCCTGCAACAGCAATTCTCATGAACATCCTCCGGTATGCGGGTCAGTTTTGAAAGCGCGCCAACGCCTCGCTCAGGTTGGTTATGCAGTCTGTGGCTGGCATCTGATCTGGCGCTCCGCGATGCACCAGCAGAGCCTGCAATCCGGCTGCCCTGGCGCCTTGATAGTCGGCGACCGGATGGTCACCGAGATGCAGGCAGTGCGCCGCAGGCAAGTCGAGCAGCGCAGTCGCCTGCCTGAAAATACCCGCGTCAGGCTTGGCAGAGTTGGCCGCGGTTGAGTAGACCACCCCACCCACGAGTTCGCTAACCCCCAACCCCTGCAGAATCGGTAAGAGCCTTGAGTCGAAGTTGGAGACAACAGCGCTGCTGATGCCGCGTGCGCGTAGCGTCTGGAGAAGCGGCAGTACCTCGTCATAGAGCCCCCAGGCATTCGGCTGCGCAAAATAGGCGTATAGCCGGTCAAAATATGCGTCAAAAGCTTTGATGCCACCGGCCCGGTTGGTTACCTGCCGCACAAGGTGTCTCCACCAGTCTCGCTCCTGCGCGTCTAGGTCGGCAGCATCGCTGGCATCACAGGCCATGGGCGGCATGTCCGCAAAAACTGACTTGAAGGCTTGCGCAAGTGCGCTCGCATCAAGTAGTGCGCCAAATTCCGCGGCGATGCGACAATAGCTGCTACCAACGTTTTCGCGCGGGTAAATGAGCGTGCCGGCCGCGTCCAGGGTGAGCGCTTTAATCATCGGTCTCTGAATCACCGGTTACTGATGAATGGTTTAACTGAATATTGGCTGAGGGCACGAATGGTGCGTGCCCGGTTTGTGGGAGCAATAGTTTGAACGCAACTGAACTACGTGTCGCTATCGGCGGACTGGGAGCCATTGGCATGGACCTCGCGCATGCCTTGGACGCTGGCGTGGAAGGGCTGAAATTGTCTGCTGTGGCGTCACGCGACCAGAACAAGGCGCGCGCCCAGGTGGCGGACCTGAAGTGTGCGCCGCGCGTGGTGACCACGCGGGAACTGGCAGCTCATGCAGATGTTGTTGTCGAAGCCGCGCCGTCATCAGCTTTTGACGACATCGCGGAACCTGCGATCTCGGAAGGGCGTATTTTTGTCCCATCCTCGGTTGGGCAACTGCTGTCACGCGAGCATCTTGTCGAACAAGCGCGTCAGACGGGGGCGCGGATCGTCGTGCCAACCGGCGCGTTGCTGGGACTGGACGCCGTGCGTGGTGCGGCTGAAGGTGGCATCAACAGCGTGACGATGGTGACGCGTAAGCCTCCCAACGGGCTCGCGGGCGCGCCACATCTGGTGAAAAACAATATCGACGTCTCGAACTTAAGCGAACCACTTCTGGTGTTTGAAGGTTCGGCGCGGGACGGCGCCATTGGCTTTCCGGCCAACGTCAATGTTGCGGCTGCATTGAGTCTCGCTGGTATCGGGGCGGACAAGACGAGCCTGCAAGTCTGGGCCGACCCCACAGTGACGCGGAACACGCACACCATTCGTGTTGACGCGCCATCTGTACGGTTTGAAATGAAGATCGAGAATGTCCCAAGCGAGGCCAATCCGCGAACTGGCATGCTGACGCCGCTCAGCGTATTGGCAACGCTGCGAGGGCTGGTCTCACCGCTGAAGGTCGGGACCTGATGCGTCTGCGTTAGAACTTTTCGACCCAGGGTCGCAGTTCAATCTCCCAGGTCCATGCGCTGCGATGCTGCTTGTGGACGTGCAGATAACTCTCGGCGATAGCGTCTGGTGACAGGCGCTCATCACCGCCCGGCGCCGCGTCGCCGTCGCGGATGCCGCCGTCGATGACAAAATGCGCGACATGGATGCCCCGCGGAGCCAGTTCGCGCGCCGTTGCCTGCGCCAGCCCGCGCAGTCCAAATTTGCCCATCGCAAACGACGATGAGTTGGCGAAGCCTTTGACGCTGGCGGATGCGCCGGTCAAGAGAATCGATCCACTGCCGCGTGGCAGCATGCGTTGTGCGGCGAGTTGGGTGACCAGGAAGCCGCCGTAGCAGGTGACCAGCAGTGCGTTGCGCACACCCGCCTGGTCAATTTCGGTAACCGGGCCGCGTACCCGGGCGCTTGGGTTGAACACCACAACGTCCGGCGTGCCGATGGTGGCGTCAGCTTCGGCAAACATGGCTTCGACCGAGGCCGGGTCGGCGGCATCACACGCAACCGTGGCGGCTTCCGTGTGCTCGGCTAATGTGGTCAGTTTCTCCGTATTGCGCGCCGCCAACATGACCCGCATGCCTTCGGAGCGGAACAAGCGTGCGAGTGATGCGCTCAAGCCATCGCCAACGCCAACAATCAAAGCCGATTCGGACATGGTTGTTTCCACAGAATGTGTACAGTGCTTTGCAGGTGTGGGTTAGGCTAACGCAACTTGTGAATGACCGAAACGCGAAAGGCGACGAGGATGCATGACGTCATCGTAATTGGGGCCGGCATGGCCGGGGCAGGGGCAGGGGCCTTGTTGGCTGAGTCTGCATCCGTATTGTTACTCGAGGCGGAAGAGCGCCCCGGCTACCACACGACGGGACGGTCTGCCGCGACCTTCATCGAGAATTACGGCGCCGCGTCGGTGCGCGACATGAATCGCGCCAGCCGCGATTTTCTGATGCACCCGCCCGATGGTTTTACTGATGGCCCGGTGGTGACGCCGCGCGGCCTGTTGTATGTGGCGAATCCAACTCAACTTGGATTGCTTGATGAGGAGCTGGCGGATGCGCAAGGTATGCGCCGGCTGACCCGGGAGGAGGGGGTGGCACTTTATCCGCCGCTCGCCCGAGGCGATACGGCTGCCATTGGCCACGAACCCGGCGCCATGGACATTGATGTAGACCGTCTGCATCAAGGTTTCCTTCGGCTGTTGCGCCAACGTGGCGGTGCCGTCGTGTGCGAACGCCGAGTCGACCAGATCGCGCGGCGCGACGGTGTCTGGCACCTGCATGTGGGCACGGAGACATTCAGCGCTCCCACCATCGTCAACGCGGCTGGCGCCTGGGGTGACATTGTCGCAAGCATGGCGGGGGTGAGTCCGCTTGGATTGCAGCCCCTCAGGCGATCGGTTGCCATCGTGGAGCTGCAGCCGTCTGACTCCGTGCAACCAGACTGGCCTCTGGTGGCGGGTGTTGCGGGAGACTGGTACTGCAAACCTGAGCACCAGTGGCTGCTGATCTCGCCGGCGGATGAGACGCCAAGCGAGCCTTGTGACGCCTATCCTGAGGACTTTGACCTTGCGCTTGGCATCGACCGCGCACAAGCGGCATGCGGTTGGGAGGTCAAACGTATCCGCCACAGCTGGGCAGGGCTCAGGACGTTTGCGCCGGACCATCAGCTGGTGAATGGTTTTGCGCCGGATGCGGACGGTTTCTACTGGTTGGTAGGCCAGGGTGGATACGGTATTCATACATCGCCGGGTATGTCGATGTTGTGCGCTGCGAACATCCTCGGCGGTACGTTGCCACAGAGCTTCAGCGCGGCGCAGGTTGACGTCGGCGCGCTAAATCCGGACCGCCTGTGGAGGTAGACGCAATCGAGGTCTGGAGTCAGCTTGGCGCCGGTCTCGCGATCAGCAATTTGGGCGTTGTTACGTTAAGCTAGAGCGGTAACCTTGGGAGTGGTGGCATTATTCGCGGAAGGCTGCATCGTGCCCGCATCGAGATTTCGCAACGTTTTCAAATCATGACTGACAATCTGTCAGTCGGTCGCTCCACACCAAAGCGGATGACGAGTCGTGAGTATCTGAGCATCCGGCGCAACACGATTGGTCGCCGCCATGCGTCTGTACGTTACGCGCGCGGTCGCTTCTGGGTGGAGGACCACCGAAGCGTCAATGGTGAACGGGTCATGGGCACCGCGCCCTTGGAAAGCGGTGACGAGCTGATGTTTGATACTTTCCGATTCAATTTCGTTGTCATCCCGGCCGACCATGTTGCTGGTGGCGACGACGATCCGCGGCTGGACGTCGACCAGACTCAATTCCGGGGCGCCTGAATTCGCGTTGCTATCCCTGCCGATCATGCTGGAACGTGTTTTGTACATCGACGATGATGAGGCCATGACCGAGCTGGCTGAGCTCGTCCTGGAAGCAGCTGACATCGAGATGATGACGTGCTTGCCTGGACCTGACGCTCTGCAACTTGCCGAGGCGTTTGCGCCGAAACTCATCTTGCTTGACCGCGAAATGTTCGAACTGGATGGCGAGGCCATACCCGTAAAGTTGCGTAAGTTTGCGGCGTTGGACGACGTGCCTGTTGTGTTTGCACCGGCAGACTGCGATCCGGGTGGCCAGGCCGCGTTACCGCAAGCTGGTGGGGCGCATGTCGTTGCCAAGCCGCTTGACGCGACCAACCTCGCCGGTCCGTTGCACGCCTTGTCCGCGGAGTTGTCTGCGTAAGCCGTGCTGTTCGAGGAACTGTCTTTTCACGAAACGCCGCTAGGTGAACTGACGCTCCGGCGTCGCGCGGAGCCGCGCTTGAACGACGTTGTCATCTACGAGGTCAAGCTGGGTGACGAATTCCTGATGTCGAGCCTGTTCACTGTTGGTGAACGTGCGCTCGCAACCCTTGGTCTGGCTCGACTTGGTAACACGCATGGGTTGGAGGTTGTTGTTGGTGGACTTGGACTGGGTTACACGGCGGCCGAAGCACTAAAAGACGAGCGCGTCACGTCTCTGGTCGTGATTGATGCGCTTGGTGAGGTCATTAACTGGCATCGGTCACATCTCGTACCGCTTGGTGAAGAGCTGTCAGGCGACGAGCGTTGTCGCCTGATCTGCGGTGATTTTTTTGCCTTGGCGAGCAAGCCTGGAGCGGGTTTTGACTACGACGCACCGGGACGTCAGTTCGACGCTATCCTGTTGGATATCGACCACTCAACCGAGCATTGGCTTTCTCCGTCGAACGAGTCTTTTTATGGTCCGGACGCACTGAGGACGACGGCGAGACATCTCGTCCCTGGTGGAGTGTTCGCGATGTGGTCTGACTCTAAGCCGGACGTGCGTTTTGTGGCAAGTCTGGAGGCGGCGTTTGTGGCGGTTACGGCTGACGAAGTGACGTTTCCCAATCCGTACACCAACGGGGAGTCCTCCTGCACCATCTATGTGGGTCAGACGGCTGACTGACTGGACGCTTGATTCCTCGTTGTTGGCTGGCAGTCGCAACATGAATTTTGAGCCTTGGCCTACAACTCCCTCTACCTGAATTTCGCCACCATGTCGTTCCGCGACGGTTACAACAAACGCCAGCCCCAGGCCTGCTCCACCCCTATTGCCGTGTTGCTGCTCCTCCACATGGGTGAATCGCTCGAATAGCGTCGCGTAAGGAACGGTAACGCGAAGTCGTCGCTGGACAGCGCACCCGCTGTTCCGAGTGTGATGCCCTTCTGTTCGCCATGGGCCGGCATCTGCGTCGACGCGGTACGGCATGCGGCGGCCGGGCCACACTCGACAAATCGCATGCCGGTCAGGTGTTCCTTGGTTAAGTTCCAGATGTTGTCACCTGGTTGCACCTTGTAGACCCATTGTTCCGCCGCGTGCAGGCGACTGCATCAGCGTAAACATCCATATGGCGCACAGGATGCGAATTGCCGTCAGCATGTTCTCCATGCCCCCAAAATCGGAACACCGACTCCTGTTCTTGTGTGCAAGGTACGGCATTTACGTCTATGGTCCGATCGCGCAGCATGGAGTCTTCAGGTATCTAAGGAGTATGGCAATGTCTATTGAGACCCCCCACACTGATGCGCACACCGCATTGGCCGCGTTGGCCAGCCGGTTTGTGGAGACGGACGACCTGCCGTGGGAAACCACGCCGTTTCCAGGTGTTGAAGTCAAAATTCTGATGCGCAACTCGGAAACGGGCGCGCATACTTCGTTGACTCGCATGGCGACAGGCGCGCGGCTGCCGATGCACGAGCATGTTGGCCTTGAACAATCGTTCGTATTGGAAGGGTCACTGGTGGACGATGCGGGTGCCGTGACGGCTGGCAACTACGTGTGGCGGCCGGCTGGCTCCATACACGAAGCGCACGCGCCGGATGGTTGTCTGGTGCTGGGCATTTTCGAGCAGCCGAATCGTTTCCTTGATTCGCAGACGTAAATACCGAGGCGCCGGGACGATGGGGAGTGGTCAGGATTGAGGCGGGCCGAAGACCGGCCCGCTTCGAAGTTGCACGTTAGAATTCGACGACGCTGCGAATCGATTCGCCCTTGTGCATCAGGTCGAAGGCATTGTTGATGTCATCCAATGGCATCGTATGCGTGATCAAGTCATCAATGTTGATCTTGCCGTCCATGTACCAGTCCACAATCTTCGGCACGTCGGTACGACCTTTTGCTCCGCCGAACGCGGTGCCGCGCCATACGCGCCCGGTGACCAGTTGGAACGGGCGCGTGGCGATTTCCTGCCCGGCACCGGCCACGCCGATAATAATGCTCTCGCCCCAGCCCTTATGGCAGCACTCCAGCGCTTGACGCATGACTTCCACGTTGCCGATGCACTCAAAGCTGTAATCGGCGCCACCTTTGGTGATGTCAACGAGATAAGGCACCAGATCGCCTTCCACTTCTTTCGGATTCACGAAGTGGGTCATGCCAAACTTCTCTGCGAGTTCTTTGCGGGCCGGGTTGATGTCCACACCCACAATGATGTCGGCCCCGGCGATGCGTAAGCCCTGAATGACGTTCAGGCCAATGCCACCCAGGCCAAATACGACACAGTTATCGCCCGGCTTGACCTTGGCGGTATTCATGACGGCGCCGATGCCCGTCGTGACCCCACAGCCGATATAACAGACCTTGTCGAATGGTGCGTCTTCGCGAATCTTGGCGAGTGCAATTTCCGGCACCACGGTGTGGTTCGAAAACGTGGACGTGCCCATGTAATGGAAAATCTGATCTTTGCCCATGCTGAAGCGACTGCTGCCGTCCGGCATTACGCCCTGGCCCTGGGTAACACGAATCGCCTGACACAGATTGGTTTTACCGGAGGTGCAATATTCGCAGACCCGGCACTCAGGCGTGTACAACGGAATCACGTGATCCCCTTTCTTTAGCGTGGTGACGCCAGGACCTACGTCGACGACAACGCCGGCACCTTCGTGGCCGAGAATGGCCGGGAAGATGCCTTCAGGGTCCGCGCCCGACAGCGTGAACTCGTCAGTGTGGCAAATGCCGGTCGCCTTGATTTCGACGAGCACCTCACCTTCGCGCGGCCCGTCCAGCGTGACGGTTTCGATCGATAGCTGCTGGCCCGCGGCGTGCGCTACAGCGGCACGTGTCTCCATGGTCTTTTCTCCTATGGTCTTGTTCTGCGGCCTCACCGGCCATTGCCGCCATTCTCGATGGATGTCACGCGGAGGACAAGCGCGGAACGCGTGATACGCTCCGCACGAATTACAGTGACGGCATGACCCACGTGGGAAGGAATTTCTGATGCTGGTAGTCTTTGGCGAAGGCCATGCGCAACACGCGCCCAAATCATTCATGACCCGTGGTCAGGTCGGCGAATGCCCCGAGATTCCTGAGCGGGCGGAAGCCTTTCTGGCTGCGGTACGCGCACGCGGCGATACCATCGAAGCCCCGGATGACTACGGACTCGCTCCTGCCAGTGCCGTACATTCGCCGGATTACCTGGCATACCTCGAAAGCGCATGGCGCGAATGGCAGGCAATAGGTGGCACGCCGGAAGTGATTCCGAATGTGCATCCGGGCCGTGCCCGCGGTGGTGTACCCACGGGTATCGTCGGGCGCGCTGGCTATTTTCAGGCGGATACCGCCTGTCCAATTGCCGAACACACCTACAGTGCGGCGCTCAGCGCAACTCACGTGGCTGTACACGCGGCGCGGCGCGTACGGGAGGGTGCGGGTGCGGCGTATGCATTGGCGCGACCTCCCGGGCACCACGCATACCCGGATATGGCCGGGGGGTTTTGTTTCATGAACAACTCGGGAATCGCGGCAAACTGGCTGACCGAGCGCGGTCAACGTGTGGCTATTCTGGACGTGGACGTACATCACGGTAACGGTACCCAGGCCATGTTCTATCAGCGCCGCGATGTGTTGACTGTCTCGTTGCACGGCGACCCCAACCATACCTATCCGTTTTTCTGGGGCTACGCGCATGAGCGCGGGGAAGGCGCGGGCGCAGGCTTCAATCGGAATCTTCCGCTTGCGCCCGCAACCACCGATGCCGGATTTCTGGTCGCGCTGGAAGACGCCAAAGACACCGTACGCCGATTTGCGCCGGATACGTTGGTGGTAGCGCTCGGGTTGGACACGTTCGAAGGTGATCCGCTGAAGTGCATGCGTATCACGACGGCTGGATTTGCGCAGATCGCTGCTTCCATCGCAGGGCTCAGCCTGCCTACCGTCGTGGTGCAGGAGGGCGGTTATCCGTGCCCGGAGTTGGGTGACAATTTGCGCAGCTTTCTGGACGGTTTTGAAGAGGCGCATAGCGCATAAGAAAAAATGTCTTGTGATGTCGCAGGTGCAAAATGATCATGCGTCGCTGGATTGAGTACTGCGGAGACTTGGGCGCATGAAGGTGGGTTTTATCGGCTTGGGCAATATTGGCGGCAAACTGGCCGGCAGTCTGTTGCGCAACGGTTTTGATCTGACGGTACGTGACCTGAATCGCGAAATGGCCGAACCACTGCTCGCCAAAGGCGCCAGCTGGGGTGAGTCCCCACGCGCAATGGCGGAGTCCGTCGATTTGATCATCACCTGCTTACCCAGTCCGGCAGCCAGCGCGGCTGTCATGGAAGCGGAAGACGGCATCCTGGCTGGATTGTCTGCTGGACAGATATGGGCCGAGATGAGCACAACGGACGAGAGCGAGGTCAAGCGCCTCGGTGCGCTTGTGCAGGTCAAAGGCGCGGAGCCGATCGATTGTCCCGCCTCAGGGGGGTGTCACCGGGCTGCAACTGGCAACATCGCGATTCTGGCCGGATGCGAGCGTACGACCTTCGAACGTGCATTGCCAACCCTCAAGGCCATGGGCCGGCGTATTCTGCACGCCGGGCCTTTGGGCTCCGCGTCGGTCCTGAAGGTGGTTACTAATTACCTTGCGACAGCTAACCTGGTGTCGTTGTGTGAAGCATTGGTGACCTCTGCGAAAGCGGGTATGGACCTCGCGACGACATACGAGGCGATTCGCATCTCCTCTGGCAACTCCTTCGTGCACGAGACGGAAAGCCAGGTCATCCTGAACGTCAGCCGCGACATCAGTTTCACGATGGACCTGGTAGTGAAAGACATGAGCCTGTTTTCGTCGGCTGCCGAGCGTGCCGGCGTATCGCTGGAACTGGCCCCCGAATTGCTGAATATCTTCAAGGATGGCGAGCAGCGTTATGGCGCCAGGGAGTGGTCGCCCAACATCATTAAACGCCTCTAAGAAGCTTGTGATATCTCCATTCAGGCACCCGGGTTTCCGGGGGAGATGGTCGACGATGAGCCGGAGGAGTCGGGGTACGAAGTGGTTGTGCGGCGTGGTTAGGACATCCGTCCGACGTCGATGGCATTAGTCTCGATACTGATCCCTTGTTACAACGCCGAGCGCTGGCTTGCGCAGGCGATTGAAAGTGCACTGGCGCAATCGTGGGATGAGGTAGAGATCATTGTTGTCGACGACGGTTCGTCTGACCGCAGCCTGGAAATTGCACAAGGGTTTGCGCCAGACATCACTGTCATCGCGGCGAAGCATGCCGGTGGCAACGCCGCCCGGAATCAACTGCTGAGAGCAGCCAATGGCGACTGGCTGCAGTATCTGGACGCCGACGACTACCTGCGTCCGGACAAGATTCGTGATCAGATGCTTGCGATCCAGGCAGACGATCGTGTTGACGTGCTATTCAGCCCGGTAACCGAGGAACGCTGGGGGAGTGACAAACCAGCAACACTGCTGCGTATGGAGATTCCGGAAGCGCACGACCCCTGGGTGTTGCTCGCGCGCTGGTATCTTCCGCAAACCGGCGCGACCCTGTGGCGCCGCAGTGCTTTGAACGCGGTAGGTGGCTGGCGCGAGGCGCAATCCTGCTGTCAGGAACACGAGCTGTATTTTCGCTTGTTGCGCCAGCGTAAACGCTTTCGCTATTGCGATTCGGATGGCGCGGTTTATCGGTTATGGAGCGATAACACCGTTTCGCGCCGGGACCAGCCCGCCGTCAACCTTGAACGGCTGCACATCTTTGCCGACATGCAGGCGCATTTGTTGACCACGAACGCGTTGACCGCAGAGCGCCAGGGCGCGATCAATCAAGCGCGCTTTGAAGTGGCACGCCAGTTGTGGACAAGCGACCGCGTAACGGCATTGGGGACGATGGCTACCGTGCGCGCGTCGCAGCCTCGTTTTACACCGCGCGGCGCAGCCGGACCGCTCCACTACCGCATCATCTACAAGTTGTTCGGCTTCGCGTTCGCAGAGGCCCTCGCGGCGCTGCTGCGCCGCGGTAAACAGGATGCCGGCGCTCCCACTGCTAATCATCCACCCAGTCAAGGTCCGGCGTGTGCAGATGCCAGTCCGTGGCCTGCTGGTAAGCGTGCCCGGCGCGCAACGCCGTAACTTCGTCAAATGACTTGGCGTAGATCATCAGCCCCACCGGCAAACCCTTGCTGGTGAATCCGCATGGCACGGACAAGCCACACAGGTTCAGGATGTTGCCGATGGAGGTGTTGCGCAGATACTGCAAGTTGTAGTGCGAGTACGTGTCGGGATCCGCATCTATTTCAGCCACCGGATGCGCCGGCGCCATTGTTGCCGGGCACAGCAGTACGTCGACGTCGCGCATCGCCGCTCTGGCTTCGTTGCGCAATTGTTCCCATGCGCGGATATTGCTCAGATAGTCCGCTGCCATTACGTCTTTGCCTTTGATGACACGGTTAGAGATCGCGGGGTCCAATTCGTCAAACTGATTGTCCACCAACGCCCGGTTCAGGGTGTAAGCCTCAGCGGCGATGATGAGGCCGCCCGGGTTCAATGCGAGGGCGTCACCCGCGGGACTGAAATTGACGCTTGAGACCTCTGCGCCGAGGATTTCGAACGTGTTTGCCACGGCCCTGACCTTCTCCACGACCTCCGCGTTCGCGCCTTCCCAGAAGGCGGTCTCCGCAAACGCGACGCGCATGCCGCGAATATCGCCATCGAGTTCCCGCAGTACGCGCTGCCGGGTCTGGCCCAATGTGGAGGTGTCGACCGGGTCTTCGCCGGTGATCGCCTCGTATACCATCGCAGTATCTTCAACGCTGCGCGCGAGCGGTCCCACACTGTCGAGACTCCAGCTGAGCGGATAGACACCGGCCCGTGATACGCGTCCAACCGTCGTTTTCAGCCCGCTGATGCCGCACAACGCCGATGGGATACGGACGCTACCCCCGGTATCCGTGCCAAGGGCCATTGGCGCCATGCCCGATGCGACCGCAACACCGGAACCACTGCTGGAACCACCAGGTGCGTGCAAGGTTTCTGACCATGGGTTGTGGGGTGTGCCATGGTCATGGTTCACACCAACACCGCCATACGCAAACTGCACGGTGTTTGTTTTGCCCAACAACACCATCCCGGCCGCCTGCAGGTCGTCCACCGTGCGGCAGTTGCGCTCCGCGATGTTGGTTTCAAGGACTTTTGCGCCAGCGCTGGTGGGTAAACCCGCGACGTCGTACAGGTCTTTTGCCGCATAAGGAATCCCGTGCAGCGGGCCAAGCGTCTGTCCGCGCGCACGCAGTTTGTCGGCTGCCGCTGCGGCATCCATCGCCCGGTCTCCTGTGACCATGCGAAACGCGTTCAGCTTGTCGTCCATCGCCTCGATACGGCGGAGGTAAGATTCGGTCAGCTCGGTGCTGGACACTTCGCCACTGGCGAGCTGTCGCGCGATAGCGGCCAGCGTGGCAAAAGGCGGTGCGGCATTACTCATGTTGGATCTCTTGAGTTGACGCGTCGGTGCGCGTCGTGGGTAACGGTGCGATAACCTTACGCTTCAGGTCCAAAGCTCGGCAATCGGAAACGCCATGCCAATCGCAAAATCCACACTGATTTACCAGGGACAAGCTCTTCACGCGAGCGACTGGCTGCAGCGGGTGGCCGAGTATGCGGCCGGGTTGACCGCACTGGGGCTGCGGCGGGGTGACAGCATGGCGCTGTGGCTACCCAACTGCCCGGAGTGGATCTATCTGCATCTCGCGGCCATGGAGCTTGGTGTGGCTACCGTAGCGGTCAACACCCGCTTTCGCAGCGCTGAGGTTGCGGACATCGTCGGCCGTTCAGAGGCCAGGGCGCTTGTGTACTGGCCTGGTTTTCTTGGCATCGACTTCGACGGCATTCTGGAAGATGTTGATGACGCGGCTTTGTGCCGGGTTGAACACGTGCTGGTGTATGGCGAAGGCGAAGGTGCGCAGACGCCCCCAAGGATGGTGCGCGGCAAACCGACGCATAGCCTCCAGGCTGTGCGCGACCATGGCGCTGGCATGCAGGCCGAGTGGCCGCGCGCGCAAGCGGATGATGGTTGCATCATGTTTACAACATCCGGAACCACTGGGGCGCCCAAACTGGCGTTACACACCCGTGCGTCCATCCTGAAGCACGCTCAGGAGGTTGCGCCGACCTTTGGCTATGACCAACCGGCAACAACTCTGCTGCAGGCATTGCCTTTGTGCGGCACCTTCGGTCACGCGCAGGCAATGTCCGTTCTGTCCGCCGGCGGCACGTTGCTGCTGGTGTCTGCGTTTGATCTGGAGCAAGCCATCCACCTCATCGAAAAACATCGGGTAACGGCCATCAACGGCGCGGATACGATGTTCGAAGATATGATGGCGACCGCCAGACCAGGGCAGTTTGCCAGTGTGAGCGACGGTGGATTTGCGGCGTTTGCCACGCCCGACGTGGAAGATTTTGTGCGACGCGCGGAGGACTTTGGTATCGAGTTGTTCGGCTTATATGGCATGAGTGAGGTACAGGCGCTATTCGCGCGCCGTCGCCCTGGCGCGGACATCGCCGTACGGGCTGAAGGCGGCGGCTACTTGACCTCGCCGCATGCTGCGTTCCGCATCTGTGACCCCGACACCGGCCGCGAACTGCCGCGTGGCGAGGCTGGAGAGCTCTATGCCATGGGGCCCAGCATGTTCCGCGAGTACTTCAACAACCCTGGTGCCACCAGCGCGGCGCTGACAACGGATGGATTCCTACGCACCGGCGATCTGGCGGTCGCGGATGACGAGCGTTCGTTTACGTACCTCACTCGTATGGGGGACAGCTTGCGGCTTGGCGGTTTTGTCGCGAGCCCCGCCGAGATAGAGGCCGTTATCGAGCAACACGCGTCAGTGCGCTCATGCCAGGTGGTTGGTGTTGAAGGGGAGCGGGGCACACGACCGGTTGCATTTGTACTGGCGAGTGACGGTGCCGAGATTCGACCGGACGCACTGCATCGCCATTGCGCGGGCGCGATGGCGAAATACAAAGTCCCGGTTCGATTCATCGAATTGGATGACTTCCCACGAACGGACAGTCCGAATGGACAGAAGATTCAGCGAGTGCGCCTGCGTGAGATAGCAACCGAACAGCTTCGCTAGGCACGCCGCATGCGGGCGCAATGCCGATCCCCCGGACAACTACCGCGTGAGTGTCGCGCATGTGAGCGAAGCTTCGGCGTAGGAGGCCGCGATGCGACCCCCGCCCATAACATTCGCCCATTACATCTGCTTATGACAGGCGGGTCAGACGTGCCAGCTGCTTCAGTTGGTAGTCCACATCGCCGTAGGTCTGCGCAATCATCGTGATGCGCTTGAAGTAATGACCGATATCGAGTTCATCCGTCATACCCATGCCACCGTGGATCTGCACGCTGTCTTCGCCGACAAGCTTGCTGCCTTGTGAGGCTTTGACTTTTGCCTGGAGGGCGAGTTTGGTGCGCGCGGTGGTGTCATCGGTCGCGAGACCGGCTGCCGCGTAGTAAGTCATCCCGCGAGCTGTCTCAACTGCGTTGTACATGTCCACAAGGCGATGCTGGATGACCTGAAAAGTACCGATGGGTCGGTCAAACTGCTTGCGCGTCTTGGCGTATTCGACGGTGGAATCCAGCAAATATCCCATTGCACCAACAGCCTCGGCGGCGAGCGCGACGTGGGCTTCATCAAGGATCGCGCGCAGTAGTTCGACGCCGTTGTCGACATCGCCCAACACAGCCTCAGGCCGCACTCCGTCCAGTGCAACCTCCGCCGCTCGCAGGCCATCGATGGTGGGATATTCGCGCATCGAAATACCGTCGCTGGACGCGTCGACCAGGAATAGCGTGACGCCGGAGGCTTCGCTGCGATCCCCTGAGGTGCGCGCGGAGAAGATCAGCTTGTGTGCGCTTGGCGCATGCGTGACAACGGCTTTGGCACCTGATAGCACGTAGCTGTCGCCATTCTTGCTCGCCGTCGTATCGACGATATTCAGCGCATAACGCGATTTGGGTTCAGCGTAGGCCAGCGCGACGCGGCATTCGCCCGCCGCCAGCTGTGGTCCGAGCTCTTCACCCAGGGCGTCGTCTGCTCCGAGCGTGATTGCGGTCGCGCCAATGATGCCGGTGTTCAATAAAGGCTCGAACGCAAGACTTTTGCCAGCCGCTTCCATGATCAACGCGCTTTCTACCGCGCCCATGCCGAAGCCACCAAACTTCTCTGGCAAGCGCAACGCAAGCCAACCCAGCTCCGCCATGCTGGACCATAACTCTTCGCTATACCCCTGCTCGCTGGCAACCCGTTCGCGTCGGCGTGGCAGGTCATACGCGTCCTCAAAAAACTTGGCCGCGCTGTCAGCCAGTAGCTGCTGCTCTTCGGTAAATCTGAGATCCATAAGTATGTAAAGTCTTTATCTGTGAGAAGACGGGCGCGCTTACAGGCGCAACACCGCCTTGGCAATGATGTTCTTTTGAATTTCGTTACTGCCGCCGTAAATCGACGCTTTCCGCCAATTGAAATACACAGGCGCAAATGGTGCAGCGTAGTCCGGCCCCACGCGGTCCTCGTTCCAACCCTCATCAAAGGCTTCCGCGATAAACGGGTGCGCATAGTTTCCAACGGCTTTGTACAGTAGCTCCGTCAGTTTCTGTTGGATGAGCGTGCCGTTGATCTTCAGGATTGAGGCTTCCGGGCCGGGGCCCTGTCCGGCTTCCTCCTGGCTGACAATTTTCAGCACAACCGCTTCCAGCGCCTGTAAGTCAGCCTCTACCTCCGCGATTTGCATCGCAAATGTCTCGTCCTCGATCAGCGGGCGACCATCCTCCTGTTCTTCGCGAGCAACGTTCTTCAGACGCGCGAGCTGCCATTTGGAGCGCCCTACGGAAGCAATACCCGTGCGCTCGTGACCCAACAGGTATTTCGCATAGGTCCAGCCCTTTCCTTCCTCACCAATGCGGTTTTCCACTGGCACACGGACATTTTCGAAGTGCGTCTGATTGATTTCGGCGCTGCCGTCCATCGTCTTGATGGGGTGCACGCTGACGCCGGGAGTCTTCATGTCGATCAGCAGAAAGGATATGCCTTCTTGCTTTTTGTCTTCCCTGGACGTACGCACGAGACAGAAGATCCAGTCCGCGTGCTGGGCCATGGTTGTCCATGTCTTCTGACCGTTGACAACGTAGTAGTCGCCGTCGCGCTCTGCTTTGGTGCTGAGCGACGCCAGATCGGAACCTGAGCCCGGCTCGGAATATCCCTGGCACCACCAGTCATCAGTCGCGAGAATTCTTGGCAGGAAACGCTGCTTCTGCTCCTCGCTCCCAAACTTCATGATGACCGGGGCCACCATCGCCACTCCAAACGGTACGATCCGCGGCGTGCTGGCCATGGCCATTTCTTCTTCGAAAATGTGCTTCTGTACAGGGCTCCATCCGGTGCCGCCGTGTTCAACCGGCCAGCCTGGGGCCATCCAGCCTTGTTTATGCAGAATCTTCTGCCAGGTCACGTGGTCCTCTCGCGACAACGATACGCCGCGCTCCACTTTTTCCTTGATGGAAGCTGGTACGTTGTCGCGCATGAAGGTGCGTACTTCCTGCTGGAACGCGCGTTCTTCTTCGGTCAGTTGTAGATGCATGCTGGATCCTCTAAATCATGACTGCGCGAAGCCCCACT
>MDTA01193044.1_pt1 | contig 16441 bp, 18 predicted proteins | sample 811151 | NCBI WGS metagenome assembly MDTA01 (sample SAMN05326648, study PRJNA326480) | marine metagenome | isolation source: seawater | place: Indian Ocean: South | collected 2010 | reverse complement strand
TTAGCAGAAGTAGTAAGAGATCTTAATAAAGGTGATGATATAATGGTGGACCAGTCATATAGTGAGAGACAACTATTTGAAAAAGCTTATGAAAGAATATTGAGTGAATTTCAAATTGTACTTAATATATCTATTGAAGAAACACAAAAAAAACTTGATAAAGCTTTAAAAAGAAATCTTGAAAGCCAACCACAAAAAGTTGAAACAAAGATAATTAAACAGGAACAACCAACGCAAGATCAAGAAAATGTTGATTAAAAAAAAACGCTTCCCACACAAAAGTTATGAGAAGCGCTTTTAAGAAAAACTAAATTATCTTCTTCTTCTTCTTCTTTTAGCTTTCTTTTTTGCTTTCTTTTTAGCTTTTTTTCTTCTTTTAGCCATCTTTAGCTCCCTTTTTAAGTTAAACGAATCATTTGATTCGTTTGATTACTTATTTTTATTTTTTTTATCAAGTTATGTCAAACATTTAATTATTAGTAACTTGTTTCAAATTTAAAAAAAAAAAAATTCTTTTTATTTAATTTTACAATAGTTAAAAAGAATAGGCTTTATGCGCATAATTTGCAAATTTTTGAAGTAAATTAATAAAGTTTTTCTAATTTATCTTTATATTTTTCTAAAATATTTTTTCTTTTTAACTTTAAAGTTGGTGTTAACATTCTATTTTCAATTGTAAATTCATTATCAATTATAATAAATTTTTTAATTTTTTCTATAATTGACAAACTTTTATTCAAATTATCTACAAATTCTTTTATATTTTGCTCACTTGCATCTTTCTCACACACAATTAAAGCAACAAGATAATTTTTTTTATCACCATAAACAAAACTTTGTTTAATATTTTGATTTAAACACAATAAATTTTCTATTTTTGTAGGTGATATATTATCTCCACCCAAATTTACTATAATTTCTTTTTTTCTATCTGTTATTTCTAAGTTCCCATCTTTGTTAATTTGTCCAATATCACCAGTATGAAGCCAACCGTTTTTAATAACCTCATCGGTTTCTGATTTTTTATTCCAATAACCTAACATCACATTTTCTCCTTTAATCAATATCTCTCCATCATCAGCTATTCTTACTTTATTTGTCTTGAAAGGAGGTCCTACTGTTTTTACCTTTATTTTACCCGGTATATTACAACTCACCACTGGTGAGGCTTCAGTTAATCCATAGCCTTGTAAGGTAGGTAAGCCTACTGCGTTTAAAAATTCTCCAATTTTCTGATCAAGTGCTCCTCCCCCAGATACGAATGCTTGTAAATTTCCACCAAATTGATTGCGAATTTTATTTCTTACAAGTCTTTCACTTAAGTAATTTAAGATTTTTTCTGAAAGTTTTAGTTTTTCACCTTTTAAATTTTTGATGCCAAGAAATAAAGTTAGGTTAATTAATCTTCTTTTAATACCTGTTTGTTTAGAAAAATTCATTGAAATCTTGGTGAATAAATTTTGATAAAATCTTGGAACTGCTGTCATTATTGTAGGTTTAGCCTCAGACATATTAGATATTAATTTATCTAAACTCTCTGCATAATATATTTTTGCTCCTAGTGAAATTTGAACAAATTGGACTGTGTGTTCATAAGAGTGGGATAATGGTAACCAAGTTAAGAAGATAGGTTTTGCTTTTTTTGTAAGAGGAACTAATAAATCTAACGCACCTTCACAGTTAGATAAAATCCCACCATGACTTAGCATCACACCTTTGGGATTTCCAGTAGTACCTGAGGTATAAATTATACATGCTAAATCATTTCTTTTAATTTCATTATTGTATATTCCAGAAATTTCTGAATTATCATTAGCTCCCAAAAGATATTTATTTAAAATTTCAGGTAAAGAAATTATATTTTTATCAAATGTCTCTATCGAAATTAGGTAAATATTATCGTTTATCAATCCTTTAATTTTTTCAAATTGGTTTTTATTTGAAACAATACAAATTTTTGGTTTACAGTCATTAAATATGTAATCATAATCATTTTTTGAATAAGTTGTGAATAGTGGAACTGTCACTCCTCCTGAGTTCATAATCGCAATGTCAGAGATTAGCCACTCAGGTCGATTTTCAGATAATAGAATACATCTATCACCTTTTTTTATGATTTTTTTTAAGTGATAAGTTAAAATTCTAATTCTAATTTCAACCATTTCCCAAGAATAAGATTTTGGAAAACTTGTTAAATCTTTTATTTCTTCGTCTTCTTTTTTTAATGATTTAAGAAAGTTATTTTCATCTTTTTCAAGTTTATCTTTTTTTTTTTCACTAAATTTCCTGTAAAAAAGTTCAACAAGATTATTTATATTAATATTATTCATAAATTTGTGGGCGAAGAGAGAATCGAACTCTCACTTCTTGCAAAACACGATTTTGAGTCGTGCGCGTCTACCAATTCCGCCATTCGCCCATATTTTTTTTAAATAATTTATAGTATAAAAAGAATTATGGTAATAAAAAAATTATGTTTAAAAACTTATATTATAATACTATAAAACTTGCTGGACATAAAAGTTCTAAGGTTTACCTAGCAATTATATCTTTTATAGAAAGTTTTATATTCCCAATACCTCCTGATGTTTTAATAATTCCAATGACAATTGCAAAAAAAAACGAGTGGCTTAAAATTGCAACAATTGCCACGATATTTTCTGTTCTTGGTGCATTATTAGGTTATTTTATTGGATATATTTTTTTTAATGAGATTGGTGTCAAAATTTTTGAATTATATGGTGTTGATAATACACTTTTTTTAAAAGAAAAAGTATCTTCACAAGGTGGTGTAATCGCATGGATGACTCTCCTCGCAATAGCAGGCTTCTCCCCAGTTCCATTTAAACTTCTTACAATAACAAGTGGGTTTGTACATTTTAATATATTTTATTTTATTTTAATTTCTGTTCTTACTAGAGGAAGTAGATTCCTTCTAATTGCGTTTTTAATTGGAAATTTTGGATCAACTATGAAAAAAATAATCGAAAAAAAGTTAATTACTGTGTCCATAATATTTTCTGTATTTGTGATGTTATTTGCATATTTTATTTATAATTTTTTGATAAATTTTTCTAACTAAAATGAATGAATTGAGATTAAGAAAAAAAGTTTTTTATATTTTTTTAGCAATTATAATTACTTCATTAATAAGTGCTTACTATATAGAGTACATACTTGGGGTTAAACCATGTGTGTTGTGTATTTATCAAAGAATTCCCTACATTGTTGGTCTAATTTTGTGTATAGGGGGGCTTTTTGAATTAAATAACATGAATTGGATGAGGTTAGTATTTTTGACATTTTTTTTGAGTATATTTCTATCTGGCTACCATGTTGGAATAGAAAATAGTATTATAGATGAGTTTAAAGGTTGTTTAAGTAACCTAGAAAATCCCTCAAATAAAGAAGACCTTCTAAAATCACTAGCAAACAAAATGCCAAGTTGCAAAAATGTTGAGTTCAAACTTTTCGGGCTGTCTCTTGCGACAATAAATTTGTTTGTCTCTGTTACAATATGTTTAATTATATTTTTAACTAGATATGAAAAAAACAGATAAAAAAAAACTTGAAGAATTTATAAGAGTAGATCATGCAGGAGAGAGAGGTGCGATAAAGATCTATGAAGGTCAGCTGCTTGCATTAAATACATTTCTAAAGGATGAAAATCTTAAGAAAACAATTGAAGAAATGAGGGAACATGAAGTTGAACACTCAGAGTACTTTGATAAAGAAATTAAAAAAAGAAATATTGAACCAACTAAATTTTTACCCTTATGGGACTTATTGGGAATAGGCCTAGGTTTTGGTTCTACTATTTTAGGAAAAAAAGCTGCAATGTTATGTACGGCATCAGTTGAAGAAGTGATTGATGAACATTACCAAAATCAAATTAATCAGCTTGGTAACGACGAAAAAAAACTCAAAGAAAAAATTATTAAGTTTCGCCAGGATGAATTACATCACAAAGATATTGCCTATCAAAAAGGTGCAACAAAAGACGGGTTTTATTCAATTATGGATAAGGTAATTAAGACTGGTTCCCGAATCGCTATTAAAATATCTGAGAAAATTTAATTTAAGGCTCGAGTTCAACATCCCAATAGAGATAATCCATCCAGCTTTTATGTAAAAAGTTTGGTGGAAAATTTCTTCCATTTCTATGTAGATCTTCAGTTGATGGTTGGTAAGGTCTTTTGTTAAGTGTCATTCCAGAATTTTTTAATAATCTACCACCTTTTTTGACATTGCAGCTTGAACAAGCAGTTACCACATTATCCCAATCTGTTTTCCCTCCTTTTGAGCGAGGTAATAAGTGATCAAAAGTTAATTCATGATTACTACCACAATACTGACAAGAAAATTTATCTCTTAAAAAAACATTAAATCTTGTAAAGTTTGGATTTGATTGTGGTTTAATAAAATTTTTTAACGCTATTACACTTGGAAGTTTCATATAAAATGATGGACTTCTTATAACTCGGTCATAATTACTTACTATTGTAACTCTATCCAAAAAAACAGATTTGATAGAATCTTGCCAACTCCAAAGAGATAAAGGATAATAACTTAAAGGTCTATAATCCGCGTTTAATACCAAGGCTGGGCATTTTTCTAGAGATAATTTTTGATCAGTAAACATATTTAACTTAAGGTTAGCCTAAATTAAAAAAATATTCAATAGGACTAATAATATTTTGCCCAATCAATAAGATAAGTTTTTTCGTATAAAATTTAAAGCTTTGCTTGATGCTTCAGCTGAAATAAAATGTCCCAAATTTTTTATCATCACTGTTTCAATCGGTACTTTATTTCTTAAAAAAAAATCTTTTGCATCCAAAAGATTTGTTGCAGAAACAACATCATCATTTTCACCATGTATCAAAAGAAAATTAGTTTGTTTTGTTTTTCTTTTTGCAAGATCTTTTTTATTTAATACTTTTCCTGAAAATCCAACAACGCAATTAAGTGCCTCATTGCTTGTTAACCCAATATTTATTGAAATCATACATCCTTGGCTAAAACCTGATAGGCATATTTGATTAGTCTTTAGCTTGTATTCAAATTTTATTTCTTCAATAAATTTATGTAAAATATTTTCAGCTTTAATCGCCCCTTCCAATATAGTTTTTTCATTTTCTGTGGTTAAGTCAAACCATTGATAACCTGATGGATTAATTTTACATTTCTCATGTCCGTCTGGACATATAAAAATTGTATTAGGAAGAAATCTTTTCCAGTTAATAGACAGTGCCGCAATATCATCACCTGAGCCACCGTATCCATGAAGAAGAATAATTGCATTTTTAATAGCTTTATTTCCTTCAGGTTTTATTATTTTTGAATTAAGGCAAAATGTCATAGATAAATTAATATATTTTTATAATTAAAACAGTTAATAATAAATATAATTATGATACCAGAATTCCTAGTAAAAATATTTGCATTTTTTCTGTTAGGTGCTGTGGCTGTGGTTTTAGTTTTAGGAATTGGTACACTTTTCAAAGGTGATGCAACCAAAAAAAAACAATCAAATAAATTAATGCAGTTAAGAGTTCTTTTGCAATTCATAGCTATAATAGTCTTAGTATCATTAGCTTATTTTTTTAAAGATTAAATTAATACTTTTTAATCCACTCTACAAAGTTTTTATCATTAAAATCTATAGATCCTACAATTCTCGCAAACTCTTTTCCATCTTTATCAAATATAATTGTGGTAGGAATGCCTCTTAAACCAAATTTTTTAGCTAAAGAAAGTGATGGATCAAAATAAAGTTCTAAATTTTCTATCACTATTTCTTTAAAAAATTCTTTTGATTTTTTTTTGCTATCTCCGCCTATATTGATTGGAAAAATTTCTAAATTACTTACCGATCTATTTGATTTTAGTAAGTCGAGTGATTTCATTTCATCTCTACATGGTTTGCACCATACGGCCCAAAAATTGAGAACAATTACTTTACCTTTAAAATCATCAATACTGACAGTGCTGCCAGAAACATCTTTAAATTCAACTTTTTCATATTTTATAGGAGAATTGTTTAAAATAAGGTTTTTTATATTATTTTGATCATCTGAGTGTGCTAGATCTATATTTATTACTAAAAAAAATATAAAAAAATATTTTATATGTAAAAATTTCATACTAAAAGAGTATATTTAATTATCATGAGTAAAAATAAAAACAATCAGACTTTTTGGTCAAAAAGAGTGAAAAATAATAAAGGTTCCTTATATCAAAGATATGGAAGCTCAATCGATATTGATAAAAAACTTTTTAGAGAAGATATTATGACTTCAATAGCGCACGTTGAAATGCTTTTTAAACAAAAGATAATCAATTTCAGATCAAAAAATAAAATTGTTTATGGTTTACAAAAAATTGAAAAAGAAATTGAAAAAGGAAAATTTAAATTTGACAAAAAATTTGAAGATATACACATGAATATCGAAAAAAGACTGTTTGAAATTATAGGTGACGAAGCTGGTCTTTTACATACTGGTAGATCAAGAAATGATCAAGTAGTTACAGACTTAAAAATTTGGATGAGAAAATCTATATTTAAAATTGAAAATTCTCTTAATTCTTTAATGAAGTCAATTATTAATCTATCTGAAAAAAATATATATTCAGTTATGCCAGGCTTTACTCATTTAAAGAACGCCCAACCGATATCATTTTCGCATTATCTTTTATCTTATATTGAAATGTTTAAGAGAGACAAAAAAAAATTTTCTAACTGCCTAGAAAGCTTAGATGAAAACCCATTAGGATCAGCTGCATTTGCAGGAACAACTTTTAATATAGATAGAAATTTTACAACTAAAAAATTAGGTTTCAAACAGCCAACTAGCAATTCTTTAGATGCTGTGGGTGACAGGGATTTTGTTTTAGATTATTTATATACTATTGCTACTTGTTCTATCCATATGTCGAGAGTCGCAGAAGATATTATTTTTTGGAACTCTGATGCACTTAATTTTATCAAATTAAAAGATAAATCAGTAACGGGATCGTCAATAATGCCACAAAAGAGAAACCCTGATCCTTTAGAATATATTCGAGGAAAATCTGCAATTTCTATAGGAAATTTAATATCGATGATGGCGATATTAAAGGGATTACCTTCATCTTATTTTAAAGATTTACAAGATGACAAAGAGATTGTTTTTAAATCAGATGAATTAATATGTTTGTGTTTAAATATTTTAAATGAGGTTTTTAAAAATATAATTATAAATAAGTCTACGATGTCGGAGGCTACTAAAAAAGGATATATTTTAGCTACTGATATCGCAGATTTTTTTGTAAAATCAAGCGGACTTAGTTTCAGAGAAGCGTACACAAAAACTGCTAATATTGTTAATTATTCTGAAAAAAAAAATAAAGCCTTACAAGATCTGTCTATAAAAGAAATACAAAAAATAGTACCAAATGCTTCAGAAGATATTTTTAACATCTTAAACATTGAAAAATCAGTTGAATCAAAAAAATCTTTCGGTGGTACTTCTTTTTACAACATTAAAAAAATGATAAGAAAGTATAAAAAAGAGATAAAATGAAAATTAAAATATTTTTATTAATAATATTGATTACAATAGTTTCTTGTGGAAAAAAATCAGATCCAGAGTATAAATCTGAAAAAAAAATAATTTTTAACAAAAATATTTAATGAAATATATTAAAGGAAATTTTTACATAGAGGATGTTTTTGCAAAAAAAATAGCTTTAAAATTTGGGACACCAGTTTATTGCTATTCATTGAAAATATTAAGACAAAATATCAAGTTGTTAAAAAAAAACTTTCAACCATTTAATCCCTTAATATGTTTTGCAGTAAAAGCAAATTCCAATTTAGATATATTAAAAGAGATAAAAAAAAATGGTTGTGGAGCGGACGTAGTATCTGTAGGTGAAATGATGAGAGCGCTAAAAGCTGGAATTAAACCAAATAAGATTGTTTTTTCGGGTGTTGGTAAAACTGTCGAGGAGTTAACTTTTGCTATTAAAAAAAATATTTTTTTGATTAATGTTGAGTCAATAAATGAATTACAAAAAATTATAAAGATTTCCAAAAAAACAGGTAAAATCACAAATATTGGTATTAGATTGAATCCAAACGTTGATGCAAATACCATTAAACAAATTTCAACTGGAAAAAAAGATAATAAATTTGGAATAGTAGAAAAGTTTATTTACGACACTATAAATTTGGCAAAAAACTCCAAAAATATAAATTTGAAATGTTTGAGTGTTCATATTGGTAGTCAAATAGTTGACTATAAACCATTTATATCAACCCTGGCAGTCATTGAGAGAGTTATTAAAAAATCAAATTTTAAATTTGAATTTGTAGATTTAGGCGGAGGAATGGGAATACCTTATAGCGATAAGTCAAAAATTTTTAATTATACTGAATACAGTAAAAGTATAAGTAAGTTTATCAAAAAAAATGATTGCAAAATAATTTTTGAACCTGGAAGATCGATAATTGGAAATACAGCAATTTTGATATCAAAAATCATTTACATTAAAAGGGGTCAACGAAAAAGTTTTGTTATTCTAGACGCTGGAATGAATGATTTTATGAGACCTGCTCTTTATAAAGCTGAACATAAAATAATACCAATAATAAAAAAAGGAAAAAAAAATAATACTAGTTATGAATTTGTTGGACCAATTTGTGAGACTACAGACAGTTTTTTGTCAATTAAAAAATTTCAAAAATTGAATGAAGGAGATTTAATTGGTATTTGTGATGTTGGTGCTTACGGCTCTAGCCTATCATCAAATTACAATGTAAGACCAAATATATCAGAATTGCTTATTTCTCAAAAAAAAATAAAAGTTATAACAAAGAGACAAAAAATAAGTGACCTAATTTAATTTTTTAATGACAAGGTTTTTTTTTAATACAATTTTCTACTCTGGTTTTTTTTTAATATGTATATTTTTTTTACCAAGCCTTTTTATGCCAAAAAAAGTTGCAATATTTGCTGGAAGAATATCTGGATACTGGTCCAGCCTCTGTGTGAAAAAGTTGCTAGGAGTAAAAATTATTGTTAAAGGTTTGGATAATATTCCAAAAAAAGAAAAGTTTTTTATTGCTTGCACTCATCAGTCTATATTTGAAACTTTTTATTTGCAGGCAATTTTTAATGGTCCTATTTTTATACTAAAAAAAGAGCTTCTAAAGATACCTATCTTTGGACTATATCTTAAAAAAATTGGCTCAGTATCCATTGTTAGAGAAAAAGTAGATAGAGATAATTTAAAATTCATGGAAAATATCAAAAAGCAAACATCTAGCTCCTTTAGACCATTGGTTATCTTTCCTCAGGGTACTAGAGTAAATATCGAAGATTTCGTTCCATTTAAAAAGGGTGTTTATAGAATATATGAAGAATTAAAAATAAAATGTGTTCCAGTCGTCATGAATTCAGGGGATATTTGGCAAAAAATTGGAAATTTAAAAAAAAATAAAATCTTAACTATTTCAATTCTTAAACCAATAAATGAATTATTAGACAAAGATGATTTTAACAAAATATTAGAGGACTCAATGTACCAAGAACTTGAAAAAATTATTTAAACTTTCATTGGCATTACAACGTAGATACTATTAAAATCAGATGGATCTTTAATTAATGCAGGTGAACCAGAATCATTAAGAAAAATTTCAATATCTTCTCCTTCAATTTGTGAAGCAATATCAATTAAATATCTTGAATTAAAGCTTACCTGTAACTCGTGAGAAAATTTTACACTCAATGTCTCATTGCCATCACCACTATTAGCATTGTTGACGGATAAATCTAAAGAATTTTTTGTCAAATTAAACTTTACCCCATCCTTTTTATCCAAAGATACTGAAGCTACTCTATCAACTGAATTTAAAAAGTTTTTAAGTTTCACTTCAAGTTTTTTTTTATTATCTTTAGGAATGACTTGTATGTAATTTGGAAATTTACCGTCTATTAACTTAGAAATCAGAACACTTTTGTCTAACTCAAATTTAATTTTTGATTTTAGATTTGAGATTTTTAATTCTCCCTCGTAATCTTCTAGAATAGAACAGAGTTGAAAAACAGTTTTTTTTGGTAAGATAATTGGGTTAAAATCAATTTTTTGTACTAATTTGATTTTTGAGATTGACATTCTATGGCTATCAGTTGCTGCGGCGGTTAGATATGAACCCTGATCTGTCTCACTTATATGAAAGAAAATGCCACTTAAATAATGGCGTGTCTCATCATTAGAGATAGAAAATTTACATTTGTTAAGAAGTTTTAAAAAATCCTTTGAATTTATAACAAATTCATTTTGATTGAAGTTTTCATCAGTTAACGGAAATTCTTTTGTATCAATGCAGTTTAAATGAAATACTGATTTTTCCGATTCAAGTTGAAGTTTGTTGTCATCATTTAGGGCAAAGTTTATTTTATTCCCTGAAGAAAATTTTCTTACTATATCATACAATGTTGCTGAAGAGGTTGTAGTTTTTCCCTGATCTAAAATCTCAACATTATCTATATTGTGAATAAATACTAAATCTAAATCCGTTGCAGTGATTGTAAGAGATTTATTGTTTGCATCTAACATTACGTTAGAAAGAATTGGAAGAGTACTTCTTTTTTCTATCACACCTTGACAGTAATTTAAAGATTTTTGCAAATCTTGTTGATTAACATTAAACTTCATTATTTTTATTATACAATATCTGATTTTTAATATTATCTAAACTTTTACTAAATTCTAAATCTTCATTTTTTAATCTCTCTATAGTTTTGACAGAGTGAATTACGGTTGTGTGATCTCTATTAGCAAAATCCCTTCCAATCTCTGGCAAGGATTTTGATGTTAAAATTTTTGTTAGGTAAATCGCTGATTGTCTTGGTCGAACTAAATATCTTGATCTCCTTGACGATAGCATTTCATTTTTACTTATTTTAAAATATCTGCAAACAATAGATTGTATCATTTCAACTGTAATCTTATTGGTAGTTAGATCTAGTAAATCTTTGAGAATTATTTTTACTTCAGGTATTGAGGGACATTTATTATAAATTCTCGAAAAAGATACAATTCTATTAAACGCTCCCACGAGTTCTCTTACGTTTGTTTTAATCTCATTGCTTAGAAAATTAAGCACTTCTGTGTTTAACTTTTGTTCATTTGGGTAAAGGACATCAAATTCCTCAAATTTAAATTGAAGAATTTTTTTTCTTAATTCCGTATCAGGTTTTTGTATATCAATTACCAAGCCACCTGAAAAACGAGATTTTATTCTCTCTTGTATTTTTACTAATTTATTAGGTGGTCTATCTGCTGAAATAATTATTTGCGACCCTTTTTCAATTAACGAATTAAACGTGTGAAAAAATTCTTCTTGCATAGCCTCTTTACCATTCATGAATTGTATATCATCCATTATAAAAACATCCGAATTCCTAAAATATTCTTTGAATTTTACCATTTCATTTGACTTAATAGATTTTATAAATTGATACATGAATCTTTCAGCAGAAATAAACATTACTTTATAATTTTCTTTTAAAACTAAACCAATCGAATTAATCAAATGCGTTTTTCCCATTCCTACACCTCCATATACGTAAAGAGGATTGTAGTGAGAAAAATTTTCAGTTACTTTTTTTGAGGCTTCGAATGCAAGCTTGTTACTATCACCTACTACGAAATTTTCAAATTTCTTATTCTGATCTATCCTGTTGTATTGAAGAAAGGAGTCTTTGATAAATGAAATATTTTTTTTTAGCTGATCATCAATGACATTTTTATCTGTCTCATAAAAATTTTTATTATCATCAACTTTTAATTCTATTCTGCTAATATTCTTGTTATTAATTTTGATTAACTTTAAAATCTCATCTAAATATCTTGAAGTGATCCAGTCCCTGATAAAACGTGTTGAAACTGATAAAAGGACATAGTTGTTGAGTTCCTCAACAAAAGATAACTTCTTAAGCCAACTTTCATATATGTCCTTTCCAAATTTTTCCTTCATTTGAGATTGAACTGATGACCAATCTAAGTTTTCTGACTTATTTGAAATATTATTAGCTAAAAACGTTTTTTTATTCATTGGAAAGTATTTTCACTTTTAAATGGTTTAAAGCTTGGAATGCAATAAAAAATTTCAAAATTAAAAAAAAAAATGTAATCTGTAAGTGCATACAATTTTTACGGTTAAACCAAATAATTGAATTTATAAAAGATATCTATGCAATGCTTTTTTTAAATGTTCTCAAATCAATATCTAGTAAATAAAAACTTAAAAAAATTGTATTTAGTGATTATTAATAGTTGCAATTGTATTTTGTTTGAAACAACCTTTGATGGTAAATAAACAACTCGTAGGTGTTAATTATTTAATGAATTAATCTTTTTGGTAATCCTTGAGACATTACGAGAAGCATTTTTGCTTTTTATCACACCTGTTTTAGCAATTTTCGCCAATTCGGAATTAAGTTTAGGAAGAAAAGCTAGAGCCTCTTTTTTCTTTTTTGTATTGATTAACAAATTCATCTTTTTAATTGCATTTTTATATCTACTTTTTCTAGATTTATTTACTATTGATTGACGCTTAATTCTTTGTATTCTTTTAATTGCAGATTTTGTATTTGCCATAAGCGCGTTTATATAACTTGCTATTTATTTTTGGTCAATAATTTTTTTTAATTATTTGACAATTCTGGCATACAAAAGTTGATCTATTTGAAATCAATATTCTATGTATCACACCATTGCACCCCTTTCTTAAACATTTTTTATTTTTTCTGTTATATACGCTAAACTCGGCTTGAAATGAACCCTTTATTCCCTCAGAATTTTTAAAATCGCGAATTGAGGAACCACCTTTTTTAATTGCTTTTCCTAAAACAATTTTTGAGAATTTTATAATTTTAGTTATTTCTGTATTATCTATTTTTTTACATAATTTATTAGGACTAATTCTAGCTAAAAAAAGTATTTCATTAACATATATATTTCCTAGACCAGATACATATTTTTGATCCAGAAGAAAATTTTTAATATTTCTATTTTTATTTTTTAAAATATTTTTTAAATATAAAAAATTAAATTTTTTGTTTAACGGTTCAGGTCCAATTTTAAAGAAATAATTTTTCAAATCATTTTTGGAAGAAATATATTCTATAAAACCAAATCTTCTAGGATCATTATAAACTAGCTTAAAATTATCGAACATAAACTCAATATGATTGTGTTTTTTGGGTAATGATTTTGAATGGTAAAAACTCAAATTTGTGTCTTTTAAATTTTTATTTTTTATAAAATGTAATGTACCAGACATTCCAAAATGGAAGATTAGATATTCCAAATTTTTAAATTCAATAATTAAATATTTTGAAATTCTTAAGATTTTAGTAATTCTTTTTTTTAATATATTTTCTATATTTTTTTTAACTTTAAATCTTAAATTTTTGTTTGCTATCTTAATTTTATTTATTTTTCTATGTAAGACCTTATTTTGTAGTGACTGTTTGACTATTTCTACTTCTGGTAATTCTGGCATAAAATATTATATTAACGATTATAAAATAAATTAATGCAAAATAAATTTCAAAAAAATAGTCAAAATATTCGCAAGGTTTTTGACAAAGTTTTTAACAAATATGATCTAATGAATGACATTATGTCATTTGGAGCTCACAGAATTTGGAAGCAAAATCTTATAAATATTTTGAAACCTTCAAAAAACAAAAGTTTAATAGATGTTGCTAGTGGTACTGGAGATATTGCAAAACTTTTTTATAGTGCTACAGACGGTAAATCCAAAATTTTTTGCGTCGAACCTAACATAAATATGCTTCGAGAAGGAAAAAAAAAGTTAGCAAAATTTAGAGAAATTAAATGGAAATTGGCACCTGCTGAAAACTTGGGATTTAATGATGAAACTTTTGATTTCTACACAATTAGCTTTGGATTAAGAAATACTTCTAATATAAATAGAAGTATTTCAGAAGCCTACCGTGTATTGAAAAAGGGAGGTAAATTTATCTGTCTAGAATTCTCAAAAGTTGATAATGAAAATCTGGAACAAGTTTATAAACAATATTCAAAACTAATTCCAAAAATTGGAAAAATAGTTGTTGGAGACTCCAAGCCATATCAGTATTTGGTTGATAGCATAAACAAGTTTATCAACCAAGAGCAACTTTTATCTCTGATGAAAAAAAATAAATTTGTTAATTGTAAATACAGAAATATTATTGGAGGAGTCGTAGCTATTCATTACGGTTGGAAAGTATAATGATAAAAAAAGTTTTTATTTTATTTAAAATTGCAAGAAAACTTGCCTTATCAGATGCTCTTAAAATATTTTATAAAATACACAAACCTCCTCTTCTAATAAAAGTTTTTTTTGATTTACTTGCAATTTCATTTTCAAATAAAAATAATGCAGAAATTAAATATGATGATGGTGAAAAACTTTGTAACTCAATTCAAAGTATGGGAACAACTTTCATTAAATTAGGGCAATTTCTAGCGACCAGACCAGATATTATTGGAGAAAGTTTATCTAGTAATTTAGAAAAACTTCAAGATAGGTTGCCTCCATTCTCAAAAAAAAAGCGGAAGATATTTTAAAAGAAAGTTTGGGCCAAGCCACTTTTGATTCAATAACTAATTTAAGTGAACCAGTCGCTGCAGCATCCATTGCTCAAGTGCATAAAGCACAAATCAATGAAAACGGTCAAGAAAAAGAAGTCGCTATAAAGATATTAAGGCCTGATATTAAAAAAATCTTTAACGAGGAGATAGATGCGCTGATGCTTTTAGCTTTTTTCATTGAAAATTCAATTCAGAAAACAAAACGACTAAGACTTGTTGAAGTTGTATTTTTACTAAAGGAAATTACAAATCATGAGATGGACCTAAGATTTGAGGCTGCTGCAGCAAATGAATTTGCTGAAAATACAAAAAACGATAATGGTTTTCTCATACCAAAAATTTATTGGAATTTTACTAGCGAAGAAGTTTTAACTTTAGACTGGATCGAAGGTGTATCTATAAGAGAAACAGCAATTTTAGAAAAAAAAAATATAGATATTCAAAACATAGCAACAGATATAATTCAACATTTTTTGAGACACGCTGTCAGAGATGGTTTTTTTCATGCCGATATGCATCAAGGTAATATATTTGTTAATGATAAAGGGCAAATAATTCCAATCGATTTCGGAATTATGGGAAGATTAGATAAACCAAATAGACGTTTTCTTGCTGAAATTTTATATGGGTTCATACAAAGAGATTATAAGAAAGTTGCTGAAGTACATATTACGGCAAATCTTGTTCCACAGAATGTTCAAATTGATGAACTTGCTCAAGCATTGAGGTCAATCGGAGAGCCTATTTTTGGTCAAAGCGTTAAAGATATTTCTGGAGGAAAATTGTTAAAACAATTATTTAGCATTACTGAGAAGTTTAATATGCAAACACAACCTCAATTACTACTTTTACAAAAAACTATGGTTGTAGTCGAAGGTGTAGCAAGAAAACTAAATCCGAATACGAATATTTGGGAGACATCTAAACCAGTTTTAGAAAACTGGTTAAGGACAACAAAAGATCCGATTAATAACTTAAAAGAAACTTTAAGTGAAACTACTGAGGTAATAAAAAAGCTTCCAGAATTCCCAAAAATTATGGATAAAGCAAATCAAGCTTTATCTTTTTTAGCAAGCGGTCAAATACCTCAAAACTCTAATTCATATTCAGCTTTAAAAGAAAAAGAAATTGAAATGACATCATTTAAGAATAAAAGTATAATAGTAATTTTATTACTTGTAATTTTAAGCTTATTAGTATTTTAATAATCTAATGAATAATTTAATTAACAAAAAAGTACTTATAATAATTTGTGGGGGTATAGCTGCATACAAAAGCCTTGAGATAATAAGAATTTTAAGAAAAAAAGGCGTTGATGTAAAAACAATACTCACTAAAAACGCCTTAAGTTTCGTGACTCCGCTTTCAGTAACATCTTTATCAAATAATAAAGTTTATTCAAACATGTTTAATTACGAAAATGAATCTGAGATGGACCACATATCTTTATCAAGATGGGCTGACATAATTCTTGTAGCGCCAGTAACTGCAAATACAATTTCTAAATTAAGTCATGGGCTTGCTGATGACCTGGCAACTACGGTTATTTTAGCTTCAAATAAAAAAGTTTTTTTAGCACCAGCAATGAATGTTAGGATGTGGGAACATGCTTCAAATCAACAGAACATAAATAAATTGAATAAATTTGGATACGAATTAATTGGACCGGAAATTGGTGATATGGCTTGCGGAGAATATGGTCAGGGAAAAATGACAGATCCAGATGCAATTGTGACACATTTAAACAATTTTTTTCAAAAAAAAGTTAAAAATTTAAAAGCTC
>MDTA01217762.1_pt1 | contig 16443 bp, 17 predicted proteins | sample 811151 | NCBI WGS metagenome assembly MDTA01 (sample SAMN05326648, study PRJNA326480) | marine metagenome | isolation source: seawater | place: Indian Ocean: South | collected 2010 | reverse complement strand
TTCATCCGGCACTTGCCTCACAAACTGGTGGAAGCCTTCCGCGCGACGCTGGAAGAAACCATCCAGGCGACGATCCTGCTGCATGTGATCGATTGTCACGACGATCGTCGTGATGAAAACATCGAGCAGGTCGAAGAAGTGCTGGTAGAAATCGGCGCCGACGAAATTCCCCAATTGCAGGTGTTCAACAAGATTGACCTGCTGGAAGATTTCGAGCCCAGGGTAGACCGTAACGAAGAAGGTATTCCGGTGCGGGCCTGGGTATCGGCCGTCACCGGCGCCGGCCTGGATTTGCTGTTCGATGCCATTGTCGAGCGGCTGGCAGAAGACGTCGTGCATCACTTTGTTGTGCTCGGGCCGGCCGATGGCAAGCTTCGGGCATTGCTGCACGAAGCCGGCTCGGTGCTGAGTGAGGAGCACCGGGACACCGGTGAATCGGTAGTAGAAGTAAGGTTGCAGAACCGGGACTGGCAGCAACTGCTGAGCCGGGCAGGGGTGCGTGAAGACGCCATACGCCTTGAGCAGCGGATCGCCTGAATCCACCCGGCTATTGCCGGGGGCAGGATAAATCCCTAGTATTTGCAGCCATTCGATAAAACACGAACGGAGAGAACTATGGCCTGGAATGAACCGGGTGGAAACCGTAACGACAATGATCCCTGGGGAACCGGTGGTGGTCGTCGCGGCAATGATCAGGGGCCACCAGACCTCGATGAAGCGCTGAAGAAGGGGCTCGACAAGCTTAATCGCATGCTCGGAGGCAAAGGTGGCAACTCTGGCGGTGGCAGTAGCTCCGGCGGCAGCGCAGGTGGATTGGGTGCCATTCTGGCCATTGCGGCCATTCTGGTGGTGGGTTATGTCATCTATCAGTCGTTCTATACCGTGGACGAACAGGAGCGGGCGGTGGTGCTGCGCTTCGGTGAGTATAACCGTACCGAAAACCCGGGCCTGCGGTTCAAGGTGCCCTTGATTGATACCGTCAACAAGGTTCGCGTTACCAGCATCCGTACTGCCGAGTCTTCCGGCCAGATGCTGACCCAGGATGAAAACCTGGTGACCGTCGATCTTCAGGTCCAGTATCGCGTGGGTGATGCCCAGGCGTATGTGCTCAATGTCCGTGACTCCAACCAGGCCCTTGCATTTGCCACCGACAGCGCCCTGCGCCATGAAGTCGGTAGCTCGTCCCTGGATGACGTGCTGACCGAAGGTCGTGCGGAACTTGCGGTGCGGGTTGAGCAGCGCCTGCAGAGCTTCCTGAGAGAGTATGGCACCGGCCTTGAAATTGTCCGGGTCAACGTTGAAAGCACTCAGCCGCCGGCTCCGGTGCAGGATGCGTTCCGCGAGGTTCAGCGTGCTCGCGAGGATGAGCAGCGCCTGAAGGAAGAGGCCGAAACCTACCGTAACAAGATTGTTCCCGAGGCCCGAGGTCAGGCACAGCGCATGATCGAGGAAGCCAACGCGTACAAGCAGGAAGTGATCGAGCGGGCGCGCGGTGAAACTGCACGCTTCAATCAGTTGCTGGCCGTGTACGAGCAGGCCCCGGTGGTTACCCGTGAGCGCATGTACATCCAGGCTCTGGAGCAGGTGCTGGGTAACAGCAGCAAAATCTTTGTCGATACCGAGAGCAGCGGCAACATGATGTATCTGCCCCTGGATCGTCTGACACAGGGTTCCCTGTCGTCATCTGGCAGCCGGATGTCCGGTAGCAGTGGCCAGCAGGTGGATATCCAGACCCTGACCGACCAGGTGCTGCAGGAGCTGCGCACCCGCCAGGATACCAATACCCGGAGGAGCAGATAAGTTATGGGACCTAAAGGTGTAGTGGGCCTTGCAGGCGCCCTCATTGTTGTCCTGCTCGTGCTGTCCAGTGTGTACATCATCCCGGAGACCCATCGGGGCGTGAAACTTCGCTTCGGGGAGCTGGTAGAGACCAATATCCAGGCTGGCCTGCATTTCAAGGTGCCGGTCATCGATCAGATCCGGGAATTCGATATCCGGGTGCTGACCATGGATCTGCCATCCCGTCAGTACCTGACGGTTGAGAAGAAGCCGCTGGATGTGGATTCCTATGTGGCCTGGAAAATCCGTGATGTGGACCAGTTCTATCGTTCCACCGGCGGTGACGAATTCCGTGCCCAGACGCTGATCCTGTCCCGCGTGGACAACGGTCTTCGTGATGAGTTCGGTGTACGCACCATGCACGAAGTGGTGTCCGGTCAGCGTGATGAGCTGATGCACACTCTGCGTGATCGTGTGAACGAGACGTCCGTCAAGGAGTTCGGTATCGAGGTGCTTGATATTCGTGTCAAGGCGATCGAGTTGCCGGGTCAGGTGAGCGAGAACGTCTACCGTCGGATGGCGACTGAACGCCAGAAGCTGGCCCAGGAATTCCGTTCCCGCGGTCAGGAGTTGGCCGAGGGTATCCGTGCTGATGCCGATCGTCAGCAAACGGTGATTCTGGCGAACGCCTTTGCCGAAGCCGAGACCACCCGTGGTGAAGGTGATGGTGAAGCCGCCACCATTTACGCCGAGGCTTATGGTGCCAACGAAGAGTTCTACAGCTTCTACCGCAGCCTGCAGGCGTACCAGAACACCTTCTCCAGCAAGGATGACATCATGGTGATTGATTCCGACAGTGACTTCATGAAGTTCCTGAAGAATCCGGCCGGCGCTAACTGAGCCGGCTGACACCAGCTAAACCGGAATCTGCGGGGAAATTTTGCTGAACCCCGGGATTCCGGTTTTTTTGTGTCTGCCAACCGTGTAAAATTCTGGCGGTTTTGTGTCGGGTTTTCCGAGCCCGAGCGCCTAAATCCTGAGTTACCCCCTGGCTCCATGGCCAGCGAGGGAAAAACGGACAACAGAATCTCATGACTGTATCTGATCGCTGGTTACTGCCTGACGGGGTAGAGGACATTCTGCCGCCGCTGGCCGGGCGGATCGAGTCCCTGCGCCGGGATGTTATGGATACCTGCCAGCGCTGGGGCTACCAGCTGGTTATTCCTCCGCTGATTGAATATCTCGAATCCCTCTTTACCGGTACAGGCCACGACCTGGAACTGCAGACGTTCAAACTGACCGATCAGCTGACTGGTCGGATGATGGGCGTTCGCGCCGACATGACGCCCCAGGCTGCCCGCATAGACGCGCATACCCTGGGCCAGGATGGCATTACCCGGTTGTGTTATGCCGGCCATGTGCTGCATACCCGGCCGCGCCATATGCTGACCGGGCGCACACCGATTCAGGCCGGTTGCGAGCTGTTTGGTAGTGGCTCCGAAGCGGCCGATATGGAAGTGATCAGCCTGATGCTGGAAACCTTGCGGGTGGCCGGTTTGCCCAGGCTGCATCTGGACCTGGCTCACGTTTCAATCTATGAAAGCCTGGTCTCCGACGCCGGATTTGATCGTGATACCGAAGCGGCGGTATTTGATGCCATGGCACGCAAGTCCGTACCCGAGCTGGATCGCCTGCTGGGGGATTGTGTGCCGGGCTCTGCTGGTTGCCGGTTGCGCCAGCTGGCCAGGGTCAGCGGTGGGGTGGAATCTCTGGCCGATGCCCGGGAAATCCTCAGTGGCGCTTCTGGCGCCATCGATGCGGCGCTTGATCAGCTTGCCCGCGTCGCGGACATGCTCAACCGGGATTTTCCGGAAGTCAGTCTGGGCTTCGATTTTTGTGAATTGCGCGGATACAACTATCACACCGGTCTGGTGTTTGCGGCCTACGTGCCGGGCCATGGCGATGCCGTGGCGAAAGGTGGCCGATATGATGCTATTGGCAGTGACTTTGGTCGCGCGCGGCCTGCCACCGGGTTCAGCCTGGATATCCGTGCACTGGTGTCGCTGGGCGAACGCCCGTTCCGTAAAGCCGGGGCCATATGGGCGCCAGCGGACAACGACGCCGCGCTGGAAGGCGTGATTTCCGGCCTGAGAATGACTGAAACGGTGATCCGGGCATTGCCGGATGATCGTGAGACGGATCCTTCGGAGCGGGGGTGTGACCGTCAACTGGTGAATCGTGATGGCCAATGGGTGGTAGAAACCATCGCCTGAGCCGTTTTTGTTTAATTTCCGGGGTAAATCTTCAGGGCGTGTGCTTCTGGCCCGTCTGAATTGAGAGAGAATCATGGGTAAAAACGTAGTTGTGCTGGGCACCCAGTGGGGTGATGAAGGCAAGGGCAAGATTGTTGACCTTCTGACAGACAAGGTGGCTGCCGTTGTCCGCTTTCAGGGCGGGCATAATGCCGGTCACACACTGGTGATCGAAGGTAAGAAGACGGCTCTGCACCTGATTCCGTCCGGCATACTGCGGCAGGATGTCCAGTGCCTCATCGGTAACGGTGTGGTGCTGTCGCCGGAAGCCCTGCTGAAAGAAGTGCGGGAGCTGGAGGCTAACGGTGTTGCCGTTCGTGACCGCCTGAAAATCAGCCTGGCTTGCCCGATCATCCTGCGCACCCACGTGCGTATTGATCAGGCCCGCGAACGTGCCCGTGGCAATGACAAGATTGGTACCACCGGCCGGGGAATTGGCCCTGCGTATGAGGATAAGGTTTCCCGCCGGGGTGTTCGGCTGGGTGACCTGTGCAACCCCGCCGATTTCGAGATCAAGCTGCGGGAAATCATGTCGTACCACAACTTCGTTCTCACCGAGTACTTCAAGGAAGAGGCCGAGGATATCGATGCGGCCCTGGAAGAACTCAGACAGATGGGCGAGGAAATCCTGCCCATGGCCGCAGACGTAACCGATATTTTGCACGACTACCGCAAGCGCGGAGAGCACATCCTGTTCGAAGGCGCTCAGGGCTCGTTGCTGGATATCGACCTGGGTACCTATCCGTACGTGACGTCCTCCAATACCACCGCTGGCGGCACCGCTACAGGCTCCGGTTTTGGTCCGCTGTATCTGGACTATGTGCTGGGTATCACCAAGGCCTACACGACCCGGGTAGGTTCCGGCCCGTTCCCGACCGAACTGTTTGACGACATGGGCAAGCACCTCGCCGTCAAGGGCAACGAAGTGGGCACCACCACAGGTCGTTCCCGCCGTTGTGGCTGGTTTGATGCGGTCGCTCTGCGCCATGCTATCCAGATCAACAGTGTGTCCGGTATCTGCCTGACTAAGCTGGACGTTCTGGACGGTCTGGAAACGGTGAAGGTGTGTATTGGCTACAAGACTCCGAACGGCGAAATCACCCGTCCCCCCATCGGCTGCGACAGCTACAGTGATATCGAGCCGGTGTATGAGGAGCTGCCGGGCTGGAGCGAGAGCACGGTTGGCCTGACCAGCGTGGATCAGCTGCCGGAGAATGCCAAGGCCTATATCCGCTTCCTGGAAGAGCAGATCGAGGCGCCGATTGATATTATTTCCACCGGTCCGGATCGTGTGGAAACCATTACTCTGCGGCATCCGTTCGGAGAGTAATTTCAGAAGCTAATAAAAACCGCCTGTGGTGGATGCCCCAGGCGGTTTTTTTGTGCCGGTTTTCCGGTGCAGGGGGTCAGGGCTTTTCCGCGATCAGTGTCGCCCGCTTGGGGCCCGGGTAGCCCTCAATGGTTTTCGAGGGATTGTCTGGGTCCAGAAAGTCCGCCAGCGAATTGAAACGCATCCAGTCGGTCTGGCGCTGCTCATCGGTGGTGGTCTCACTGACGTCTACCACCCGGGCGTTGCGGAACCCGGTTCTGTCCAGCCACCGGAGCAGGGTCGGGCAGCTCGGCAAGAACCAGACGTTGCGCATCTGGCCGTAACGGTCTTCGGGCATCAGGCTGTAGCCCTCCGGGCCGTCTACAACCAGGGTTTCCAGCACCAGTTCGCCGCCGCGACGCAGCGTGCCCTTGAGTTCCAGCAGATGATCCAGCGGTGAACGACGATGATACAGCACGCCCATGGAGAAGGTGGTGTCAAAGCATTCCATGTCGGCCGGGAGGTCTTCCATGCGCACCGGGAGCAGATCGACCGGAGCCTGGCCCAGATACCCTTTGACCGCCAGGAACTGGAACATGAACAACAGCCCCGGGTCGATGCCGATCACCTGCCTGGCCCCCGCTCCAGCCATGCGCCAGCAATGGTAGCCGGAGCCGCAGCCCACATCCAGAATGGTACGCCCCGCCAGATCCGCCAGATGCGGTGCTACCCGGTCCCATTTCCAGTCTGAGCGCCATTCGGTGTCAATGTAGGTGCCGAAGAAATCGAACGGGCCCTTACGCCAGGGCATCAGTCCCCGTAATCCGTTCTCAAGGCGGTTCATGGCGTCTGGATCCAGGCCGCTGGGGCTGGTCAACGTGATTGCAGACTGATTCAGGTCGACCCTGGCATCGGCAACGTCTGGCAAGGACTGCAGTGCGTTGTGCCAGCGTGCCATATCGCCGTGGGGGTTGTCCTCAAACCGTCGAGTGAGTTGTTCTTTCAGGGCTGTGGTCCACCGGGTGTTACCGGTTTCGTTCAGGTAGGAAAGAACGGGATCAAAGTGCTTGTGCCAGTCAAACAGTGCCATGGTATGTCTTTCGGTGGATAAGTCAGGAGTTCTTGATGGCCAGCATCGAGACAAAGTTGAAGCACTGGTACCACACCAGTACCTGGTCAAAGCCGGCGCGCTGCAATCGATCCCGGTGGTCTGCCAGGGTTTCCGGGATCAGTACTTTCTCGATGGCGGCACGCTTCTGGCTGATTTCCAGGTCCGAATAGCCGTTGGCCCGCTTGAACTCGTGATGAAGGCGGGTCTGGATGGCCTGTTCCGCGTCGGATTCAAATCGGATCTTCTCGGACAGAACCAGCACGCCGCCGGGCAGGGTGGCGTCGCCGATACGGGTCAGCAGGGCCAACCGCTGCTCGGGCGGCACGAACTGCAGCGTGAAGTTCAGGGTGGTGACTGAGGCATTGCTCAGTTCGGTGCTCAGGATGTCCTCGCAGAGTAGTGTTACCGGCAGGTCGTGGTCATCCAGGGCGACATAATGCTCGCAGCGCTCAATCATGGCCTCGGAGTTATCCACGCCCACCAGGGTGCAGTCCGGGTAGGGGATGCCATGGCGCATGGCAAGCGTGGACGCGCCGAGCGAGCAGCCCAGGTCGTAACAATGTGAGCCCGGCTGAACGTACTGTTCCGTGATCACCTCAATCATCGGGATGATGGTGGTGTAGCCGGGGACAGAGCGGCGGATCATGTCCGGAAACACCCGGGCGACGGACGCGTCAAAGCGAAAATCCTCGGGATTGCGCTCAGTGGCAAATAACCGGTCGGTCAGTTGCTCCGGGGGCGTACGATTACTCATCGCCCGCTCCGGCCTCGCGCTCATCGGGGCGAGGTGTCGCCAGATCCTTGTCGGTAGGGGACGGCCGTGCGCAGCGAACCCCCCGGTTCTTGTAATCGACCAGGATGCCCCGGAAGGATGGGTCGACGTCAGCGGCAATGGCCAGGTAACCGTTTTCACAAACGGCATGCAGCTCCGAGGATTTTCGGGACATACGGAAGGTTTCGCCGGGTTTGACGTGGATGGCGGTAAATTCACCCACCGGAGCGTGGTCCTTGTTGTCGGAGTGATCAATCCGGCCAGACGCTTCCAGCACCAGTACCGTGCCGACGATGGCAGCAACTCCGGTCACAATCAGGCTCTTGGCTGTGAAACGCTGTTCGTTATCGCTCATGGGTACCTCGTGTCGGAAAATCAGAATTGGCCCGGCAGGCTGATGGCCGGTTCCTGTAACGCGGCCAGCTGTTCCCGTAAAGACAGGATCTGGTCTGACCAGAAACGCGGCTGTGAAAACCAGGGGAAGAATCTCGGAAACGCCGGATCTTCCCAGCGCCTTGCCAGCCAGGCGCAGTGGGTGATCTGCCGGTAGCATCGCAAGGGTTCAATCAGGTGGCGTTCGCGACGATTGAAATCCCGGAACATTTCATAGCCTTCAAGCAATTCGCCAAGCTGGGCGCCCCGTTCACTGGCGTCTCCGTTCAGAAGCAGCCACATGTCCTGAACCGCCGGACCCGTGCGGCAGTCGTCCAGATCCACAAACAGCATGGTTTCATCCCGGCACAGTATGTTGCCGGCGTGACAATCACCGTGAATACGTAAGGTGTCTACCGGGCCGGCTTCGGCTATCCGTTCGCGGCAGTTGGCGATCAGGTCCGGAATCAGGGAGTTCCAGGCCGGTTTGAGATCATCGGGAATCCAGTTACCTTCCACCAGCACCTGGTTGTTCTGTTCCAGCCCCGCCAACAGATCAAACCCGGGCCTGTGCTCAAAGGGTTTAAGGGCACCAATGTTGTTAATCTGCCCCAGCCACTGGCCAAGTCGATACAGGGTGTCGGTCACACTGGTATCCGGGGCCTGGCCGCCGCGCTGCGGAAATACCGCGAATCTGAAATCCCCATACTGGCCGAGGGAATGCCCGCCCGGCAGCACCAAAGGGGCAACCACTGGAACTCCGGCCTCCTGCAGTGACAGGGTGAATTCGTGTTCTTCCAGAATCGCCGAATCCGGCCAGCGGTCTGGACGGTAGAATTTGGCAATTACCGGTGGCTGGTCTTCAATGCCGACCTGATAGACGCGGTTCTCATAGCTGTTCAGGGCAAAGAGCCGGCCGTTGACCTCGAATCCCTCCGCCTCAATGGCATCCAGAATGACTTCCGGGGTGAGGGCATCGTAGGGATGCGAGGATGGGGTGATCGCCGGAGGTTCAGTCTGCATAGGGCTCAGAATGTGGTGTCGTATCGGGTTTTCATGGATTGCAGATGGTACCAGTTTTCGTCCAGCTCCCAGCGAATGCGGTTGACCCGCCCGGTGGCCAGGACAAGATCCCCGGCTCTGGCCTGAACCTGAGCAAGCTCCCGTTCAGCTTTCTGCCATTCACGATGGGTATCCGCCAGATGGCGCATGCCCGGGAACACGGCGGTCAGGGCCTTCTGGGTCGATACCGAGTGGGATCGAAGAGAACTGATTACGGCAGTATCTCCCTCTACCCGCAATACCCGGTGCTGGTACGGGTAACTGGCGACGGTTCTGTCTTCTTTCAGTTGCGCGTTCAGGTGGGTCACTTCAAAGCCGCGCCAGCCAATCCAGCCGACAAAAAGCGCGGCAACCACCATGACGGTAATAAACTGTTTTCGATCAGACATCGCCAGGCTCCCTGCGTTCGTTCTGTCTTGGGGCAAGTATAACGGTTCTTGGCGGGCAGGTAATGCAACCGGCGTTGATCTGCGGTAATTTCCCGACCAGAGAACCGGGTAGAGGAAAGCAGAGTGGCCCAGGAGCAGTTCAGTATACAGACCGTGGTGATCGGTGCCGGCGTGGTCGGGCTTGCCATTGCGCGGGCGCTGGCCCGTTCCGGGCGGGAGGTGCTGGTGCTGGAAGCCGGTGCCGCCATTGGTGAAGGCATATCCTCTCGCAACAGCGAAGTCATTCATGCCGGAATCTATTACCCGGAGCGCTCCCTCAAAGCCCGGCTGTGCGTGGAAGGCCGACAACAGCTCTATGAATACTGCGCCAGCCACAAAGTGGCGCACCGAAAATGCGGCAAGTGGATCATCGCCAGTGATGCCGCGCAGGCCGAACGTCTTGTTGGCATTCAGGCGCAGGCGGGCCGAAACGGTGTGTCCCTGGCGTTATATGAGGGCGCCGCGATGGCGTGCCAATTGCCCTCAATCCGGGCCACTGCCGGGCTCTGGTCTTCGGAAACCGGGATTGTGGACAGCCATGGCCTGATGCTGGCGCTGCAGGGTGAACTGGAAGACGCCGGTGGCCAGATTGCGTTCAACAGCCCGGTGGTGTCTGCCGAATCCGGTCCTGAGGGGCATGTTCTTAAGGTGGGTGAAGCCGGAGATCTGTTACTGAAGGCTCGGGAGGTGATTAACGCCGCTGGACTTGGTGCCCCGGCACTTGCGGGGCTGTGGTCGGGGTTGCCAGAGCGTGCGCGGCCGAAAAAATGGTTGGCCCGTGGTGTTTATTTCAGCTTCAGTGGCCGCCATCCATTCAATACGCTGATCTATCCCATACCCGAACCCGGTGGACTCGGCATTCATCTGACTCTCGATCTGGCTGGCCAGGCCAGGTTTGGGCCGGATGTGGAATGGATAGACGAGGAAAGCTATCGGGTCGATCCGCAGCGTGTTCGTGGATTTGCCGACAGTATCCGGCGCTGGTGGCCGTCCCTGGACGAGGCCCGTCTGCAGCCGGCTTATGCGGGCATTCGCCCTAAACTGGCGGGCCCGGATGGCGGCTTTGCGGATTTCCGCATCGATGGCCCTGAGGACCATGGTGTTGGTGGCCTGGTCAATCTGTTCGGGATTGAGTCGCCCGGACTCACCTCCTGTCTGGCCATCGCCGGACACGTGCTGACAAAACTGGACAATTGATCAGCCGGGTGTGCGCGCCAGTGCCCAGACCTGGATGTCCCTGGCTCCCGCTCTGGTCAGCACCGATGCCAGCTCGCGAACGGTAGCGCCGGTGGTGACCACATCATCGACAATGGCGACATTTGCCGGCACCGGTCCGGTAACCTCAAACAGCCCCTGAAGATTGGCCAGTCGGCTTGTCCGGTTCAGTTTCCGTTGTGCGTGAACTCGTCGCGTTCGTCGCACCAGACGGGCGTTGACAGGCAGGTCCAGCCGCCTTCCCACCGCCTCGGCAATATCCTGGGCCTGATTGAAGCCCCGTTGCCAGCGCCGGGTCCAGTGCATGGGGGCGGGGATCAGAACCTGCGGCCGGCCCTCGGTTGCCAGATGATGCTCAATGTAGTCGGTAAAACCCGCCAGTAATGGTCGCGCGAATTTGTGCTGGCCGTGGTATTTGTAGCGGCCGATCATGCCATCAACCGGGAACTGGTAACGCCAGGGGATCAGCGAACGGCTATAGCACGGTGGTGAGGCCTGGCATTCGCCACAACGTCCATCCGGGGTTGGAAAGGGCAAGGGCAGCGCGCAGGTCTGGCAGCACCAGCGGTTGGCGGGCAGGTCGTTCCGGCAGTCCTGGCAAAGGCCATCCTGGGCAGCGCCTGCGAGGCAGGTGACGCAGCGTCCGGCGCGTCTTGAGTTGTTAACCTTAACCTTTGTCAAGGTTGACAGCGAGATCAGTCCGTTTATCATCGCGGTTTATCCGTAAACCAAAAATCCCGGAAAGGTTAACAGGTCTCTCACATGACTGCCACCGCTACCCGCCACGACTGGACGCTTCAGGAAGCTCGCGAGCTTTTCAATCTTCCGTTCAATGATCTTCTGTTTCGCGCCCAGAGCATCCACCGGGAGCACTTTGACCCGAATGAGGTTCAGGTGAGCACGCTGCTCTCGATCAAGACCGGTGCCTGCCCTGAAGACTGCAAGTATTGCCCGCAGAGTGGTCATTACAACACTGGGCTTGAAAAGGAGAAGCTGCTGGAAATCGAGAAGGTGGTGGCTGAGGCCCGCGTTGCCAGAGAAAAAGGGGCATCCCGGTTCTGCATGGGTGCCGCCTGGCGTAGCCCGTCAAAGAAAGACATGCCCTACGTTCTGGATATGGTCCGCCAGGTGAAATCCCTGGGCCTGGAAACCTGTATGACACTGGGCATGCTCAAAGAAGAGGAAGCCCGGGAGCTGGCAGATGCCGGCCTGGATTACTACAACCACAACCTGGATACCTCCGAGAAATACTATAACCACATCATCACGACCCGTACCTACCAGGACCGTCTTGATACGCTCGATAACGTGCGCAAGGCCGGCATGAAGGTCTGTTGCGGCGGCATCATGGGTATGGGTGAAGATGAGGATGACCGCGTTGGTCTTCTGGTTCAGCTGGCCAACCTACCCCAGCACCCCGAGAGTGTACCGGTAAATATGCTGGTGAAGGTGAAGGGCACGCCGCTGGAAGATGTGGAAGACCTGGACCCATTTGATTTCATTCGCATTATCGCCGTCGCCCGAATCATGATGCCGGCTTCCCATGTACGTTTGTCCGCGGGCCGTGAGCAGATGAATGAGCAGATGCAGGCACTCTGTTTCATGGCGGGAGCCAACTCCATTTTCTACGGTGAGAAACTGCTGACCACCTCGAACCCGGAGGCGGATGCGGACATGCAGTTGTTCCGCAAGCTGGGCATCCGGCCTGAGCAGCGGGAGCAGTGTGCGACCGAGGAGCAGGAGCAAGAGGCCATTGCCGAGGCGGTGGAATATGAGGCCACACGGCACATGTTTTACGACGCGACCCGGGAGTCTGCGTGATTCCGCATGCGTGACTTCGCCAAAGAGATAGAAGAACGAAAGCAGGCCGGGTTGTACAGAACCCGCCGCCTGATCGCCGGCCCCCAGCAGCCGACGCTGACGGCGGATGGCCGGTCGTTGTTGTCGTTCTGCAGTAACGACTATCTGGGCCTGGCCAGTCACGGCGAAAACATGCGGGCGCTGGAGCAGGCGCTGCCGGAGGTTGGCCTGGGCGGAGCTGCTTCGCATCTGGTTTGCGGCCACCACGAGGCCCATCATCGCCTTGAGCAGAGGCTGGCAGCGTTCACTCGGCGGAGTGCGGCATTGTTCTTTTCCACCGGGTACATGGCAAACATGGGGGTCATTTCCGCACTGGCGGGCCGTGGCGATACCATCTTCTCGGATCGACTGAATCACGCTTCGATCATTGACGGCTGCATTCTCAGCCGTGCCCGCGTGCGCCGCTATGCTCACGGTGATGTGGCCGCGTTGGAAGCCATGCTCTCAGCAACCTCCGGCCACAAACTGGTGGTTACCGATGGCGTGTTCAGCATGGACGGAGACATTGCGCCACTCACGGAACTGGCTCGCGTCTGTAAGGCTCACGATGCGCTTCTGGTGGTGGACGATGCCCATGGCATTGGTGTTCTCGGGCCACAGGGCCGGGGGAGCGTGCTGGAAGCCGGGTTGTGCCAGGAGGATGTACCGGTGTTGATCGGTACTCTGGGCAAGGGCGTGGGAACCTCCGGGGCCTTTGTCGCTGGCTCTGACGTGTTGATTGACTACCTGGTACAGAAGGCCCGGACCTATATCTACACCACCGCCATGCCGCCGGCACTGGCCGCGGCAACCTGCGCCAGCCTGGATGCTGTTGAGAGCGGCGATGAGCGACGCGCTCATCTTGACGCATTAATCCAGCGATTCAGGGCAGGTGCTCAGGATCTGGGTTATGAGCTGATGTCATCCCGAACGCCCATTCAGCCCATCATGATCGGAAATAATTGGACCGCGTTGGCGCTCAGCCGCGCACTGGAGGATGAGGGGCTGCTGGTAACGGCGATACGGCCGCCCACGGTGCCGGAGGGCGAGGCCCGCTTGCGGGTTACGCTCAGCGCCGCCCATACCGAAGCCGATGTTGACCGTTTGCTGCAGGCCCTGGCGAAGAGCCGTTCCATCCTGAGTGAGGCCGTGGCCCGGGAGCCAGTGCTATGACCATCTATACCCGAATAGAGCCAACGGCTCCTGTTGAGGGCGGAACCGGAACCAAGCAGTCCATTGCTCGCGGCTTCGGTGGCGCCAGTGCCACCTACGACGGTGCCTCCCGCCTACAGAAAATCATGGGCGATGCCATGCTCGCCGAGCTTGCAGACACGCCAGTGCCGGAATCGGTGCTTGATTTGGGCTGCGGAACCGGCTGGTTTAGCCGGAAGTTAGTGGCGCAATACCCCCATTCCGAGGTTACCGGTGCAGACCTTTCAGCGGGCATGCTGGCTGAGGCTGCCAATCAAAGCCCGGGAGCAATCTACTGGCTACACGCTGATGCCGAACAGATTCCGTTGGCGGATAACAGCGTTGACCTGATCTTCAGTAACCTGATGATTCAGTGGAGCGCCCGGCCGGAGCTGATCCTTCGGGAGTGCCGAAGAATTCTCAGGCCTGGCGGACGACTGGCCATATCGACGCTGTTGGACGGCACCTTGTCTGAACTGAAACAGGCCTGGGCCGAGGCCGATCCGGGACAGGCGCACGTAAACCGCTTTGTTCCGGAAACGCAGTGGCAGGCCCTCGTGGAGACGGTTCTGCCAAACGCAAAACAGGTTGCTGAAACCATATCACTGCCGTACCAGTCGCCCATGCACCTCAATCGTGAGTTGAAAGAACTCGGTGCGGTGTTTAGAGGCGAAGAGCGCCGGCGGACGGTGACGGCGCCGGGGCGCTTTCGGGCGATGTGTCGTGCCTATCCAACGCGAGCTGACAACGTCGTTGAGGCTGGGTACTGCGCGGCCTGGATATACTGGGTTAAACGATAGTATTGGATTTAATTGAGTCCGGACTACCCGTGAAAAATATCGGGCGAGGGCAGGGGTACTCTTTCCAGGACTGTTGAGGGCCATGGATGGCCCGAATCAAGCGCACATGGATGTGCTTGTAGCGTGTCCTGGAAAGAGTACCCCTGCCCTCGTCTTACGCTAATCGTAGGAACATTTCAGGCATGGCCAAACACACTTATTTCATTACAGGCACCGACACCGGCGTCGGCAAAACCATCGTCTCCGCAGCCATTCTCGAGGCGGCCAAATCCGCCGGCAAGCGAACCCTGGCCATGAAACCCATCGCTTCCGGCTGCGACCAGACCCCTGAGGGCCTGAGAAACGAAGACGCCCTGATGCTGCAGGCGGCCATCACCGAAAAACTACCCTACGACACCATCAACCCCATCGCCCTCAAGCCCGCCATCGCCCCCCACGTAGCTGCCCAGCAGGCCGGAAAACAGGTCACCGCCCAGCGAATCGTCGGGTTTTGTCGTGGCATGCAGATCCGCCCCGCCGATCTTCTGCTGATCGAAGGCGCCGGTGGCTGGCGAGTACCACTCAATGATCGGGAAACCTACGCAGCGGTGCCGGGAGAGTTGAAACTGCCGGTGATACTGGTTGTGCCGCTGCAACTGGGGTGTATCAATCATGCCATGCTCAGCGCCGAAGCGATTCGCGCCGACGGACTGGTTGTTGCAGGCTGGGTAGGTAACCATCCCGAAGAACAGGTGATGAGTTGCGAACAGGATACCCTGAACTACCTGTCCACCCACCTCGGCGCGCCTTGCCTCGGTGTGCTTCCCTGGTTGGAAAATACCGATACCGCCGAGATGCCGGCGATCCTGTCTCGGTATCTGAACATCACACCGCTGATTGAAAATTGACCAGAAATGTGAGTTAATCAGGTCAAAGGTTCGTCACAGGAATGGCTGCTCATGATTAACAACACACTTGCTATCGGGATTCAGGGTATCCAGGACGGCATGGTGGGCATGGAGAACGCGGCCCGGAAAATTGCCCGAGGTGGCGTTGACGGTCCTCAGGGCTCAGCGGAGGGCGCTGGAAATCTGGTGGAACCCATGATCGACCTGAAACTATACGAGCGCAGCGTCGAGGCCTCTGCTCAGGTCGTTAAAACCGCCGATGAAACGCTGGGTACCCTGCTGGATATTCGCGCCTGAGCCAGGTTTCTGTGAACGTATTCTCCTCAATCGCTCCCATCTTCTTCGGCTCTCCCACCGGTGCGTCCACGCCGGTCGCAGGCAGTGGCCGAACACCGGAGGCTTCCGGTGAAAAGCCTGCCACTGGCGATACTTCATCAACCTCAAAACCGGTTGAGCAGTCTTCCGAAGGACGAAAATCCGACCAGTCTTCCGAATCACGCTCCGACGCGCGCGAGAATCCGCAAGGCCTGACAGATGAAGAGCTGAAGCAGCTGACTGATCTCAAAGCCCGGGACAGGGAAGTGCGTGCTCACGAGGCGGCGCATCAGGCTGCTGGTGGGCAGTACGCGGGTGCTATGTCGTTTACCTACCAGCGAGGGCCGGATGGCGCCCAGTATGCGGTAGGCGGTGAAGTTCCCATTGATGTTTCGCCGGTGGCGGGGGATCCTCAGGCCACCATTGAAAAAATGCGCGTGGTGCGGTCTGCTGCCATGGCGCCTGCCCAGCCCTCCGGTCAGGATCGCGCTGTTGCCGCCCAGGCCATGCAGACCATGTTGCAGGCACAGTCGGAGCTGGCGGCAGGTGAGGGCGAATCCCGGACGGCCGAAGCCTCTGCCCGTGTTGAGGGAAGCCAGGGTGATGCTCGCAGTGCCCGTTCCCGCGAGGCGGAAGAGAGCTACCGCAATGTCTCTGCCATGGCTGGCGACTCCCGCTATTCCGAGTCTGTGACTTCCCTGTTCGCCTGATCGCTTCGTCTGGCCTTTCTCCTTGTCTTCCCGTTTTCTCCGGGCATTTCTGCCCTGAAAATTTACTGATCGAGCACAAAACCAACACAAATTTCAGTCAAGGCTATTGACAATTCTGTGCCCCAAAACGTATGTTTCAAACAAGTGTTTAATTAAGGCCGTGATGCGGTGCATCATGGTGTCTGAGCAAACCCGAGGCCAGAAGCTGTAAACCCGTTTCAGCTGAGACCCAGAACCGAGGTGGATTCCATGCCTGAATACAAAGCGCCCCTGCGTGACATTAAATTCGTAATGAACGAGCTGCTGAACAGCGAGCAGCACTACGCCAATCTGGAAGGTGC
>MDTA01048370.1_pt1 | contig 16443 bp, 17 predicted proteins | sample 811151 | NCBI WGS metagenome assembly MDTA01 (sample SAMN05326648, study PRJNA326480) | marine metagenome | isolation source: seawater | place: Indian Ocean: South | collected 2010 | reverse complement strand
TTATTTGCTTAGCTGGATATATGAAGATATTATCAAAAAAGTTTTTGCAAAATTGTAAAAAAAAGATAATAAATATCCATCCATCACTTTTACCAAAATTTAAAGGGTTAAATACGTTCTCAAGAGTCTTAAAAAATAAAGAAAAAATATCTGGCTGCACAGTTCATTACGTTGATGAAAAGCTTGATAATGGAAAAATCATTTTACAGAAAAGTTTTTTTATAGAAAATGAAGATGATGAAAATAATATCAAATTTAAAACTCAAAAACTTGAGTACCTTACATTTCCAGAAGCTATTATAAAAATATATAGAAATAATTAGTTTTTGAAAAAAAAATTTATTTCGATTTTAGCATTTTCAATTGAGTCCGAACCGTGTACAGAATTTTTATCAATTGATAATCCATATAATTTTCTTATGGTATTTTCTTCAGCATTTTTTGGGTCTGTTGCACCCATAATTTTTCTATTTTGCAAAACTGCATTTTCGCCTTCTAATATCATTACCACGATCGGTCCAGAAGATAAATAAGAGCATAGATCATTGTAAAAAGGTTTTGATTGATGAACTTTATAAAACTCTGCTGCTTCATCCTTATTAATATGAATTTTTTTACTATTTTTTATATTCAATTTATTATCTTTGAAAATATTTTTAATTTTATCAACTAAATTTCTTTCGACAGCATCCGGCTTAATTATAGATAATGTTTCTTCTAAATTACTCATAATTATCTTCGACTAGTTGGTTTAGCAATCTTACACCAAAACCCGTTGCACCTCCTGAGTTTAAAGCACCCCCATATTTTGAAAAAGCCATCCCTGCTATATCTAGATGCGCCCAAGGAGTTTTATTAATTATAAATCTTTGAAGAAATTGAGCAGCTGTGGTCGAACCTGCTCCACCAACGTAATTAATGTTTTGAACATCTGCATTTTTTGAATTCATAAGCTTATCATAATTTTTATGAAGAGGCATTCTCCAAACTTTTTCTTCTACTTTTTCTCCTGCGTTAAAAATTTGTTTAGACAACTTATCGTCATTAGAAAATAGTCCTGCATATTCTGATCCTAGACAAACTATTATAGCTCCTGTTAATGTCGCTAAATCAATAATAAACCTTGGTTTGAATTTCTCCTCTGTAAATGTTAAAGCATCAGCCAAAACTAGTCGGCCTTCAGCATCAGTATTTAAAACTTCAATAGTTTTACCACTGTAAGATTTTACTATATCTCCAGGCCTTTGGGCGTTTCCACTTACCATATTTTCTACAAGACCGACAACACCGACAGCATTGATTTTAGCTTTTCTTAATGCAAAACTTTTCATCAAACCGACAACCGTAGCTGAGCCTGCCATATCGTATGTCATATCTTCCATAAATTTTGCAGGTTTTAATGAATACCCACCAGTATCAAAACAAACACCTTTTCCTACAAATGCTAAAGGTTTTGATTTATTTTTTGTACCTTTCCATTCCATAGTGACGAGATATGAACCTCTTATACTGCCTTGACCAACACCAAGCAAAGCATGCATACCAAGCTTCTTTAATTTTTTCTTATCATATACATTTACTTTTAGCCCAACTTTTTTAAGTGAGTTTATTCTTTTTGCGTATTCATCTGGATGTAAAACATTACCTGGTTCAGAAACCAAGTCTCTAGCATAAAAAGTTCCTTCCTCTAAAGCTTTAAACTTTAATTGACTTTGAGCTGTAGGTTTATTTTTAGCTCCGACAATATTAATACCAATTATTCTTTTTTCTTTTTTTGTTCTATATTTTCCAAATTCATATGACTTAAGTTTTAAACCATGTAGAAAGTAAGCTAGAAAATTATCGTTTTTTCCTGTTATGCTATCAGAAATTAAATAATACTCACTACTCTTCCCATGGTTTACTCTGCCGTAAAACTCTGCTCCAAGATTTTCAATTTCAGATATTTTTAAATTATTTTTAATTGAAATTAGTATTATTTTTTTTTTTGAATTTACTTCAAAAATAAATAAGTTTTTTTTTAGATCACTAGTTTTTAATAAATCAGAAATGTATGAAAATTCAAAACTGGATAAAAATTTCTTAAGGCTACTTATGTTAAATTTCTCATTAGAGAACAAAACTAAGTTGCCTTGGTATTTATTTCCTGATTTATTAGAATAATTAATTTTAATTGTCATAATTTTATCTAAAAAACAAATTATGGGAGTGATATATGTCCAAATATATCTGTTTTCAATGAAAATTTCCTCATAGTTAAACCATTAGTTGAATTTATTTTATGGATGCATTATTTATATACAATATATTGAAATGCTTCAAAACAAAATTTATCAAAACTTTTTCATTGAAATTTTAAAAACGTTTCTAATTATTGTTTTTGGCTTATCAATAATAGCTTTAACCGTGAGGGCAGTAAATTTTCTAGATTTAATCGTAGAAAATGGCTACCCAGTTACAATATATTTTAAATATTCTTTTTTAAACCTTTTTGGAATTGCACCTAAGTTTATACCTTTAGCTTTTCTTCTATCTGTGGTTTTTTTTATTTTAAGACATATCGAAGATAGTGAATTCGTTATTTTATGGACATCTGGAATTAGGAAAATACAGGTAGTAAATTTACTTTTTTTTACGTCTATAATAATCTTAATTTTTTATATTTTTTTATCTTCTTTTTTGACCCCAATAGCTTTGAATAAATCTAGACAATTATTAAGTAAAGATCAGCTTAATTCATTTTTACCTACTATAAGAACACAGCAATTTAGTGACTCTTTTAAAGGTTTTACATTCATTGTTGAAAAAAAGATAAACAATGAAATTAAAAATATTTTTTTACATGACTCAGGTAAAAATTTAAAAAATTTGTCACCAAATATTTCCTCTAATTCAAACACAACAGTTGTGGCTGAAACAGGCATAGTTAAAGAAAGAAAAATGTTTCTATTTAATGGACAAATAATTTCATCGAAAAGTTCTAATCAGGAAACTGAAGTCTTAAAATTTCAACAACTCAATATAGACTTAAGTGATTTAGTAACAACAACAATCAAACAGCCTAAATTGCAAGAAACTTCTACATTGGAATTATTAAGGTGCTTCACTTCTTTTCAAGTTAATCCTAAAATTTGTAAAGATGATGCAAAGAAAGAAATATTTCCAATTTTGATCAGAAGAATAATTTTACCGTTCTATATTCCAGTGATAACATTAATATGTTCATTTTTATTGTTAAAAAACCAAAAGATATACTCAAATAAGGTATCAATTTTTATTTATAGTTTTTTGATATTATTGCTTACAGAGTTGCTTATAAGATACACTGGTTTATATTTTTCGCTAAGAATATTTTATTTAGTGATGCCATTTATATTATGTTTGTTTTTTTATTTTTTTCTCTCGTATAAATTTACTAAAGAATTGAGGATTAAATGAAAAATTTAGTTTTAAATTATCTTTTAAAGAATTTTTTAAAAACATTTTTAATGTTTGTTTTAATTACTTATAGTTTTGGAATGATCTTAAATTTGTTTGAAGAAATTGAATTTTTTAAAAATATAAACGTAAGTATCTTAAAACCATTAATGCTTACTAGTATATTTGTTCCTAGCATGGTTATAAAATTACTTCCTTTTATAATCTTTATTTCAAGTATGTGGTTTATGATAAAGATAAGAAATAATAAAGATTTGCTTACCTTAAAAGTTTACGGTTATTCAAATATTAAAATTTTTTTTATTCTTGCTTTAACTTCATTCATTTTAGGTTGGCTAATTTTAATCGTTGTTAATCCTATTACTTCTTCAATGGTAAAATACTATGAAAAAACAAAATCACAATATGCAAGAGATATTGATCATTTAGTTACATTCAATAATAATGGTCTATGGATAAAAGAGAATTTAGAAAGTGGCGACCGTGTTATTACAGCATTAAAAACTGAAAAATTAAAATTATACGACGTTACTATTTTTCATTTTAATGACAGCTATAATTTAAAAGAAAAAATTTTTGCTGATGAAGTTAATATTGAGTCTAATGAATGGAAATTAAATGGTGTTATAATTTTTGAATTAATCGATGGTGTTTTTAAAAGATCAAAATTTGATACTTACAATATAAAGTCAATTTATGATTACGAAAAAATCACAAGTTTGTTCAATAATTCTGACACAATGTCATTTTTGGACTTGATAATAGATTATAAAAGGCTTTTAAAAAGTGGCTATAATGAAAGATTTTTAACCCAAAGTCTTCATACAATGCTTTCATTACCGTTTTTTTTATTTTTAATGACTGCGATAGCATCTATTTTAACAATGAACACTTTAAAGAAATCAGATAATTTGCGATTTATAATTCTAGGTCTTATAACAAGTGTCCTAGTTTATTATTTTAAAGATCTTTCAGTTGCTTTAGGTCAAACAGATAGAATTCCATTAGCCCTGTCTATCTGGGCGCCAATAATTGCGCTGAGTTTGTTCACTTTTATCGGAGTCTTACAGATTAATGAAAAATAAATTAATTATAGTATTTTTAATTTTATTCAAATTTGAAGCCAAAGCTGAAAACTTGATAATAGAAGCAAAAAATATCACTTTAGATAAAGATAAAGTAACCACTGTATTTGAAAATGGAGTTGTAGTTAGGGCAAAGAACAAAACTATTAAAAGTGATTATGTAAAATATGATAAAAAAAAAGGTTATTTATTGATTAAAGGAAAAATTGTAGCTGAGGACGATAAAAAGAACATTATTTATTCTGAACAAGCTGAATATTTTGAAAATGAACAAGTGTTTAAAACAAATGGAGCAACAAATATAATTACTTCGGAAAAATACTCTGTGGAAGGGCAAGATATTTCTATTGATAATAAAAAAAGAATTATAAAATCTGATAAAGAAACAATCATTCAAGATTTAGATGGGAATAGAATATCTCTTAATAATTTCGAATATAAAGTAAAAGGAAATATATTTAGATCAATCGGATTAGTAAAAATTCAAGACAAAACAGAAAATATTTATGAATTTTCTCAAGTTTATATTGACACAAAAAAAAAGGAAATATTGGGAACAGATATTAAAGCTTTTTTGAATCAAGAAAATTTTAAAATTAACCCTGACAATAAGCCACGGATTTTTGCCAATACAATGAGTCTAAGCGAGAAAGTAAGCTCGTTTAATAAAAGTATTTTTACAATATGCGATTACAGAAAAAATGATAAGTGTCCTCCTTGGACTATTCAAGCGACTCAAATGCTTCACGACAATATTAAAAAAACTATTTATTATGATCACGCAGTGGTCAAAGTTTATAATATTCCGATTTTTTATTTTCCTAAGTTATCACACCCTGATCCAACTGTTGATCGAAGGTCAGGTTTTTTACCGCCCACCCTAACAGACTCCAAAAATTTGGGTGCTGGTGTTTCAATTCCATATTTTTTCAATTTAAACAAAGATAAAAATTTTACAGTTACGAGTAAAATATTTGCTTCTGAAAACCCTTTGCTTTTAGGCGAGTATCATCAAGCTTTTAATAACGCAAGCTTGCTAGCTGATTTTGGATTTACTGAAGGCTACAAAAAAACTAGCGCTACAAAAAAGGAAGGAGATAAATCACACCTTTTCTCTAAGTTTGTAAAAAACTTTAAAGGAAAAAATAATTCTGAAAACAGTTTTGGTTTAGAAGTACAACATGTTTCAAACGATAAATATTTAAAACTTTATAAAATCAAATCAAATTTAGTAGATTATAACAATGATACTTTAGAAAGTTATATAAATTTTACTCACGAAAAAGATGATTTATTTTTTGGATTAAATGCAAGTATTTACGAAACTTTAAAAGAAAATTACGATGATAAGTATGAATTTATTTTACCTGAAATCACAATTGACAAAAATCTTTTTAATAATGAAAAATTTGGTAACCTTGACTTGCAAACTAACTTAAAAGTTCATAGTTACGATACTAACAAATTTACAAATTTTATTGTTAACAACTTTGATTGGACTTCAAAAGATATATTTTTTGATAGCGGCATTAATTCAAAAGTATTAGGTAATTTTAAAAATATCAATTATGAAGTAAAAAATATTGATCAGTACAAAGATGATCCGACTAGTGAATTTTTTGCAGCTTTGGGAGTGTTATCAGAAATAAATTTACAAAAAAATAAGGGAGATTATCAGCACTCACTTACACCAAAAATGCTTTTCAGATTTTCTCCTGGAAGTATGAGGAAAGAAGACTCGGGCTCTAGATTAACTCCTAATAAAGCCTTTAATATTAAAAGGCTAGATAATATGAATAATTTTGAGACAGGTTTAAGTAGTACTATAGGTTTTGATTATAATGTTAGTAGTGATTTTCAGGAATTTGATTTTTCAGTTGCACAGGTCATCAATGAAGAAGCTAACAGTAAAAAATCGGACATTTCAAGTCTAAATGAAAAACTGTCAGATTTTGTTGGCTCAGCAAGTATGAAATTTAATGAAAATTTTAAATTGAATTATGATTTTGCAATTGACCAAAATTACCAGGATTTAAACTATGGTGAATTAGGTGCAAATGTAAATTTTGGACCTCTAAAATTTGATTTGAATTATTTGCAAGAAAAAAAGCATATAGGTGATCAGGATTATCTCACGACTAAAATAGATTATAATAACAGAAAAGGATTAGTTTCTTTTGAAGCAAAACGGAATTTAATAACCAATTCAGCAGAATTTTATAATTTGAGTTATGAGTATATTAATGATTGCTTGAGGGCAGGATTAGTATACAGAAGAGAATTTTATAATGACTCTGAGTTAGAGTCCGAAAATTCACTTTTATTTAAAATTACTCTTACACCTTTCGGAAGTATCAATTCCCCTACTTTTAGCCAATGAGAAAAAAAATTATTTTAATTTTATTTACACTAATTTTTTTTCAGTTAAAAGATTTTTCTGATGCAAAAATCGCAAATAAAATTATTTTAAAAGTAGAAAATGAAATTATTACAAATTATGAAATCAAAAATAAAATTTTAACATCTTTAGTTTTAGCTGGAGATGAAATCAACCAAGCTAATATAAATGCATTAAAACAACAAGCTGTTGAATCTTTAATTCAACAAAAATTAAAAAAAATTGAGTTAGAAAGATACAAAATTAAAAAAAATGACCAACAAATTTATTCCTATCTAAATTCTATAGCTGAAAATGACATAATTTCATTAAAGGAAAAATTTGAAAAAAATAATTTGGATTATCAACTTTTTCTTAACGAGGTTGAGATTCAATCAAAATGGCAAAATTTGATATTTTTAATTTATTCTAAAAAAATCGAAATTAACGAAAACTCAATTGATAATGATCTTAAAAAGATTATAGAAAATGAAAAGAAACTAGAAGAATTCAAAATTTCAGAAATAGAAATTTTGGTGGAAAGTAATGAAAATGAAACAGAAAAAATATTATTTTTGAAAAGTCAGATAAAAGAACAAGGTTTTGAAACAGCTGCTTTAAAATATAGTATTTCCTCATCTGCAGGAAATAAAGGGGATTTAGGGTGGATAAGCTCTAAATCTCTTACAAATAAAATTTTAAATATTATTAAAAAAATGAAACCAGGTGATATTTCTGAACCAATTAAAAGGCAAAATAGCGTTCTATTTTTAAAATTAAATGATAAAAAAATTTCAAATATAGAAAATATTAATAAAGTTGAATTAAAACAGAGGTTAATTGATCAAAAGAAAAATGAATTATTTAATCTTTACTCTAAAAGCCACTTATCGAAACTTAAAAACACAAGTTTGATTGAATATAAATGAAAAAAAAAATTATTATAGTAACTGGGGATCCTGTAAGTATTAATTCCGAAATAATCTTTAAATGTTGGAGAAAACTTAATAATTCGATAAAAAATAAAATTTATTTTATCTCAAATAAAAAGTTATTGGAAAGTCAATTTAAGAAGCTTAAATATTCTATAAATGTTGAAACTGTTAAAAGTATTAATCAACAGGTGGTTGGAAATAAGTTAAAAGTTCTGGACGTTGCTTTTAATTTTAAAGACCCTTTTAGAATTAATAAAAAAGTTTCTTCAAAATTTGTACTTAGTTGCTTAAATTATGCACATTATCTATCGTTGAATAAAAATGTTATAGGCTTAATAAACTGTCCTATAGATAAGAATTTACTTAATAAAAGTAATATTGGAGTTACGGAGTACTTGGCAAAAAAGTGTGGAGGAAATAAAGACTCGGTAGTTATGTTGATTTTCAATAAAAAACTTTCAGTATGTCCAATAACTACTCATATGGATGTTAAAAAGATCTCTAATAAAATTAAAAGTTCTGCAATAATAAAAAAAGTAAAAAAAATTGATGCATGGTATAAAAAAAATTTCCAAAAAAAACCAAAGATTGCTATTTTAGGTTTAAACCCACATAATGCAGAATTGAGAAAAAACTCTGAGGAAAAAAAACAAATTATTCCCGCAATTTTAAAACTGAAGAAATTAAAAATGAGAGTTTTTGGACCTCTTTCAGCTGATACAGTGTTTATTAACCATAAAAAATACAACGTAATTGTAGGAATGTACCATGATCAGGTCCTTGGACCATTCAAAACTTTATTTAAGTTTGATGCGATTAATTTAACTTTAGGTTTAAAATACATTCGAAACTCTCCTGATCATGGAACTGCTATTCAATTGATAGGTAAAAATAAAGCTAATTATGAAAGTTTGATGAAATGTATTTATTTTTTAAATAATTTAAAAAAATGATAAATGCTAAAAAATCACTTGGACAAAATTTTTTACAAGATAAAAATATTATCCAAAAAATAGTAAGCCTAGTTAATTTAAATGATAAAAATGTTATCGAAATTGGGCCTGGTAAGGGAGCTCTTACTGAAGAAATCTTAAAAAAAAAACCAAAATCTTTATCACTTATTGAAAAAGATAATAATTTATTCAATCATTTAAATTTTAAGTATTCTGAATACAAAATCTTAAAACTTTATAATGCTGATATTTTAAAATTCGACTTAAAAAAAATTTTGAAAAAAAAAACCGTTATTATAGGAAATTTGCCATATAATATTTCTTCTCAAATTTTAGTAAAAATTATAAATTTACAAGCTTGGCCACCTAGCTTTGATGATTTAATTTTGATGTTTCAAAAAGAGGTAGCTGAAAAAATTCTAGGAAAATTTTCCTCACCTTACTATGGAAGATTATCTATTTTAACAAATTATAGATTCAAAACATTTAAAAAATTTGATATTTCTCCTAATTGTTTTAGTCCAAAACCAAAGGTCAAATCATCTCTTTTACATTTTCGTCCTATTAAACAGGAATTTTTTAAAATAAAAAACATTAAAAATCTTGAAAAAATAACAAGTATACTTTTTTCAGGAAAGAGAAAAATGATCAACAAAAATATTAAAAAAATTTTACCTGAGAAAGAGATAAAAAAACTCACTGAACTTAAACTTAGCTTTAGACCATCAGAAATAAAACCTGAATTATACTATAAAATTACTGAGCTTTTTGAAAAGAGATATTAGGCTTTGATTTATTTAATTCTATTATACTTTCAATCTGTTTGAAGCAGTTTTCTAGATTATTATTAATTATTATATAATCATAATCATTCCAATGTTTTATATCCTCATCAAAAGAATCAAATCTTTTTTTAATTTCAATTTCAGAGTTTTGATTTCTTTTCAACAACCTTGACTTCAGCTCATCTTTATCAGTAATTAAATAAATCTTAATTAATTTAAGTTTTTTGAATTGTGATAATTGTTTTGTCCCCTGCCAATCAATATCAAATAAAATATCATTAGTTTTAATTATATGGTCAACATTGGCTTTTTCTGTTCCATAAAAATTTCCAAAAATTTCTGCGTATTCATAAAACTTATCTTTTTTGATTAATTCCCTAAATTTATCCTTTGAAATAAAATAATAATCAACACCATCAACTTCATTAGATCTTGGGGTTCTAGTAGTGTGAGAAACTGAAATTTTAAAGTTTTCGTATTTTTGTTGAATTTTTTTTGTTAAGGTTGTTTTTCCTACACCTGATGGTGATGATAAGATTACCATGATATTTTCCTCACCATGTATCATATCTTTAAAACTTTATTAGCTTGACTTGCTCTCAATAAATTTTATTGCATCTCCCACTGTCAAAATTTTTTCAGCTTCGCTGTCTGAAATTTCAGAACCAAACTCTTCCTCGAAAGCCATTACTAATTCAACAGTATCTAAACTATCCGCGCCTAAATCATCGATGAAGCTTGCTTCCTCTGTAACTTTTTCCTCCTCGATGCCTAAATGATCTGCAACTATTTTTTTTATTTTTGCTTTAATATCGTCTGACATGAATTCCTTTCTTATGTATGATTTCTTAATAGATTATTAAACAGAATTGTCAAGCCATATACATTCCACCATTAACATGTATGGTTTCTCCATTAATGTAATCTGCCATATCTGAGGCTAAAAATGCCACGCAATTAGAAACATCTGCTCCGGTACCAAGTTTTCCTGAGGGAATTTTGCTTATAAGGTTATTCTTAAATTCTTCATTAATCTTATCAGTCATTTCTGTCTTAATGAAACCTGGAGAAACGCAATTAATATTAATATTTTTTTTTGCATACTCTATAGCCAAACTTTTCGAAAAAGCTACGATACCTGCTTTAGAAGCAGCATAATTTGCTTGACCCAGATTCCCTGTATGCCCAACGATTGAAGTAATATTAATTATCTTACCATATTTCTTTTTTAACATCTTTTTAATAGCAAATTTACACATCAAAAACGAAGAAGTAAGATTTATATCTAAAACTTTTTTCCAGTTTTCTTGTGTAAGCCTAATTGATAAATTATCTAATGTTATACCTGCATTATTTATAAGAATATCAATTCCATCTAATTTTTTATCTACTATTTCAATAAATTTTTCAATTTGGTCATGTTGATCTAATTGAAATTTTTCTATTTGCAGATTATTAAATCTTTTTTTTTAAGTTTTCTAATTTTATTTCGTTAGTTCCTGAAGCAACAATATTTGATCCTAAACTAGTAAATTTTTCTACAATACACTTTCCTATTCCACCAGTCGCACCCGTTATCAAAACTTTTTTATCTTTTAAGTTCATTTTTCAAGTTTTTAATATCAGTTATTGAGTTGATTGAAAAGCAATTAACGTTCTTGATAGTTCTTTTAACCATACCAGTAAGAACTTTTCCAGGTCCTATTTCAATGAAATCTTTTACACCAGAATTTGAGATATTTATCATGCTTTCTCTCCATCTTACTGCGCTAAATATTTGATCGATTAACATATTTTTAATATTATCTGGGTTTGTTTCAGGTAGAGCTTTTACGTTACTGACAATTTCAATTTCTGGTTTTTCAAAAATAGTATTATTAATTTTTTCTCTCATGTTGTTTGCAGCAGGTTTCATCAAAGAGCAATGAAATGGTGCGCTTACTTTTAGGGGAATAGACTTAATTTTTTTTTCTTTTAATATTGATTGAAATTTAATAATACTTTCTTTTTCTCCACTTAAGATTACCTGTCCCTCGGCATTATCGTTAGCTATTTCACAAACACCTAAATTATTTTTTTGATTTTGAATAAGATCGTTTAATTCTGAAAGATTAGCTCCCAATACTGCTATCATAGCGCCTTTTCCAACTGGTACAGCTTGTTGCATAGCTTTTCCTCTTTCGCGTAGCAGATATAAGGCATCGTTAAAATCTAAAGAATTTGAACAAACTAGGGCACTGTATTCACCTAGTGAATGTCCTGCAAAAAATTTTATTGAACCCAAATTAAAATTGAATTCCTCTACCAAAATTTTATAAATTGAAAAACTTACTACTAAAATCGCTGGCTGGGTATTTTCGGTTAATTGTAATTTATCCTCTGGACCTTCCAAAATCATTTTAGATATAGGAAAATTTAACTTTTCATCTGCTTGTTTAAATATCTTTTTAACTTTATCAAAATTTGAATAAAATTCTGATCCCATTCCTACAATTTGCGATCCCTGTCCTGGAAATAAAAGAGTGCCCATTTTCTTTATTTATTCAATCATAATTAGTATTGCTATAATTGATCATTATAGTATAACCCAATTTTTATAAATATTTAAAAATACTTAATTAACACAAAATATGGCTTATTACGAAAATACAATAGTTGCAAAGCAAGATTTGGCCGAAAAAGAGTTGAAGGTAATTAAAGAAACTTATAACGAATTAATTAATAGTTCATCTGGTAAAGTTATAAAGGTAGAAGAATGGGGCCTTCTAAATTTAGCTAATAAAATCAAAAATTACAAAAAAGGATTTTATATTCATTACAAATTTGAAGGAGATAAAAATACTCTAGATGCTATTGAAAAAAAAATTAAAGTTGATGGAAAAATTATAAGATATTTAACTGTAAAATATAAAAAATTAGATACCAAAAAAGAATTTTTTAAAAAAGATAAATAATTTTTATGAAAAGAAAATCAAAAAAATTCCAAAAAAAAAGTTCAGGATCGCTTAATAAATTAAGTTTATTTCAAAAGTCAGACGGAAAATTCTCAAAAAAATGTCCTTTATCAACAAAAAATGCACCCGAAATTGACTACAAAAACGTTAGTTTATTAAAAAAGTATGTTTCAGAAAATGGAAAAATAATTTCTTCTAAAATTACATCTGTGTCTTTTAATAAGCAAAAAAAGCTCACCAGGGAAATAAAAAAAGCTAAAATACTTGGGTTAATATAATGGATTTAATTTTATTGGAAAATATTCTTAATTTGGGAAATATTGGAGATAAGGTAACCGTCAAAAATGGATATGGTAGAAATTTTTTACTCAGAGAGGGTAAGGCCTTAAGGTTTAATAAAGAAAATCAAGAATTTGTTAATAAAAAAAAGGATGAGTTATCAAGAAAAAACTCTGAGATTAAAAACAAATTTAAAGAAATTTCAAAATTGGTAAACAATAAGACTTTCTCATTCATTAAGGAAAGTAAGGAAAATGGAGAACTTTATGGTTCAATAAAACCTAAAGAAATTACAAATTTAATAAAGGAACAAGTTAAAGCGGAAGTAAGTCCATCTCAAATAATATTAAAGGATGAATTAAATAAAATAGGCTCATTCAAAGTTGATGTAAATTTCCATTCTGAGGTAAAAGCAAAGATAACTATCAAAATCGACAAAATTCAATCAAAATAACTTTTCCACACAACCAAAAAAAAAGTGCGTAACTTTTTTCTTTATTAAAATCATGCTTCACTTATTATGCAATAGTGGAAGAAATAAAAACAATTCAAAATAAAAAAGAAAATAAGCAGCCTACTAATATTGAAGCAGAACAAGCATTGCTTGGTTCAATTCTAGTAAATAATGATATAATTGACGAAATATCTAATATTGTTGAGTCTACAATTTTTTATGATCCGGCTCATGTCAAAATTTTTGAGGTAATTCAGAGTTTGAATAACAAGGGGATGATAGCTAATCCAATAACTTTAAAAAATTACTTTGAAAAAGATAATATGCTTTCGGAAGTAGGTGGAACTGAATATTTAGTAAAACTAACAAGATTCTCTAGTTCCGCAAAACAAGCCATTGACTACGCAAAAATTATTCATGAAATGTATTTAAGGAGAGAATTAGTTTTAATTTCAGATAAATTATCCTCTAATACTTTTAATGCAAGCGCTGATGAACAGAATGCTGAAAATATAATTGAAGAAACCGAAAAATCACTTTTTGATTTAGCTGAAAGAGGAAGTTTCTCTCAATCTTTTTTGAAATTTAATAAAGCTTTAGATCAAACTATTGAGATGGCAACAATGGCTATGCAAAGTGATCAAGGAATTGTGGGTGTCCCAACTGGTTTGACTGACCTTGATGAAAAATTAGGAGGTTTACATAATTCTGATCTGGTAATTTTAGCTGGTAGGCCTTCAATGGGAAAAACTGCTTTAGCAACTAACATAGCATATAATGCTGCACAAAATATTTTGAAGAGACAAGAAAAATCATCTGTAGCTTTTTTTTCTTTAGAAATGTCGTCTGAACAATTGTCTACCAGAATTTTATCAGAACAAGCGAGAATTAAATCAGATGATATAAGAAGAGGAAAAGTAACTGAGGAAGAAATTAACAGGTACATAGAAACTTCAAGGAATATCTATAATCTTCCACTTTATATAGATGAGACACCTGCAATCACGATAGCAACATTAAGTAATAGGGCAAGAAGGATAAAAAGACTTTTTGGATTAAGTTTAGTGGTTGTAGATTATATTCAGTTAATGAGATCTAGCACAAATAAAAATGATGGAAGAGTACAAGAGATTTCTGAAATAACACAAGGTTTGAAAGCATTGGCTAAAGAATTGTCTGTCCCTGTCCTAGCATTATCTCAATTATCAAGAGCAGTTGAACAGAGAGACGATAAACAACCGCAGTTAGCCGATTTAAGAGAATCAGGATCAATTGAGCAAGATGCTGATGTTGTCATGTTTGTTTTTAGAGAAGCTTATTACTTAGAGAGAAAACAACCTAAACTGGGTTCAATCGAACACGCAGAATGGCAGTCTAAAATGAACGATGTAAATGGACTCGCAGATATAATACTTGGAAAACAAAGACATGGTCCAACCGGGACAGTGAAAGTAGAGTTTGAGGGAATTTATACAAAGTTCAAAGATTTGAGCAGAAATTAGACACAATTTTTTCTTTAGTTATAAATAAATTACGATATATCTGAATTATTCTGATGTTATCATATATTTATAAAAAACTAGTAATCGATTTTTCAAAGTTAACTCTAATTTTATTAACAGGAATTGTAATTTTTTCCATTTACCAAGCTAAAAATTTCAATTTAGACGCATCTTCAGATGCTTTACTTTTAGAAGGTGATAAAGATTTAAAATATTTAAGACAAATAAATGAAAGATACAAATCAAAAGATTTTTTAGTTCTTACATACACGCCTGTGTCAAGTTTCACAGATAAAGAAACTATTCTAAACTTGCAGCTTCTTAAATCAAAGATTGAAAAATTAACATGGGTAGATAACGTAATTACATTAATAGATGTTCCTCTTTTAAAAAGCACAGATGAAGGGCTAATGGATAGGATAAAAAACTATAAAACATTGGCATATCCAGAAATTGATAGAAAAAGAGGTTTTGAAGAAATATTGAATAGTCCAATTTACAAAAATTATGTAATAAGTTCAGACGGAAAAACATCTGGAATTGTTGTTTATTTAAAACAAGACCAGAGATTATCTGAGTATATTAAAATTAAAGACAAGTATTTTAATCAATCAATCGAGGTAGGTTTAACAAAAGAAGAAAAATATAATTATAAAATTTTTCTTAAGGAGTATGAGGAGTATAAAAATTTATATAACATAAGAAACCATCAAAACATAGCCGAGATTAGAGATGTAATAAATAAATACGGTGAAAATGCAAATATCCATTTGGGTGGTATTCCAATGATTGCTGACGATATGATGAGTTTTATAAAAAGCGATATTATTGTTTTCGGTTTTGGTGTTTTTATTTTTATTGTGATGACTCTTTGGTTTATTTTTAGAAATATTAAATGGGTGATAATGCCTTTATTGGGATGTGCAACTTCAGTCATAATTATGATAGGTCTGCTCGGATTGATTGGATGGAAGGTGACAGTAATTTCCTCAAATTTTATTGCTTTAATGCTTATTCTGAACATGGCTATGAACATTCACGTCACAGTAAGATATTTACAATTAAAAAAAGAATTTCCGGACCTATCAAAAAAAGATGCCGTATTAAAAGCAAGTAAAAAAATGATGCTTCCTGTTTTGTATACAGTCTTAACAACTGTTTGTGCGTTTCTATCTTTAATTTTTAGTGGAATTAAACCAATTATAGATTTTGGATGGATGATGACTCTAGGACTATTTGTTTCGTTGCTGGTGACATTTACACTTCTACCATCTTTACTAAATATTTTTTCTGCAGAAAATGAGATTAACGTAAAAGATACTGAAAAATCTTTAATCACATCTATATTAGGTTCAATAGCAAAAAATAGCAAAATTTTTCTTTTCGGCTCAACTTTTTTAATTATCGTCTCAAGTGTTTACGGTATTTCAAAACTTGAAGTTGAAAATAGTTTCATTAATTATTTTGATAAAGAAACTGAAATTTATAAAGGGATGAAAAAAATTGATGATGACCTTGGCGGAACGACTCCGCTGGATGTGATATTAAAATTTCCTTCATTAAACAAGGAAGAAACAGATGACGAGTTTGCAGAATGGGAAGAAGATAATGAAAATAACGAAGAAAAATCAAAATATTGGTTTACTAGAGATAAAATGGATAAAATATTAAAAGTTCATGA
>MDTA01226096.1_pt1 | contig 16451 bp, 14 predicted proteins | sample 811151 | NCBI WGS metagenome assembly MDTA01 (sample SAMN05326648, study PRJNA326480) | marine metagenome | isolation source: seawater | place: Indian Ocean: South | collected 2010 | reverse complement strand
TTTTAACTCCACCATATTGAAGTATGGATTTTTCTTGGATTTACATACAGAAATAAGATTTGAACATCTAGATGATTTAAATTTTTTAAAGGAATTTAAAATATCTTGTGTAGATCTAAGAGGAGAAGTTGCGTCTAAGTCGATCAAAACATCAAATTTTTTTTTAAAATACTTTTCAGACATTTTAAAAGCATGTCTTATAGCTGGTAGTTTAGCTGATTTATTTAATGCATATTTTTTTGGTCTTAAAAACCAACTCTGAGCTCCAAATTTATTTGATAATTTTTTTATTTTTTTTGAATCAGTTGAAACAACAATTGCATCAAATAATTTTGATTTTATTGCTTGTTTAATTGTATAATAAATAAGAGGAAATCCATTTATTTTTTTTAAATTTTTATTTAAAATACCTTTTGAGCCACCACGGACACAAATTGTACATAAAATATTTAATTTTTTTTCCATCGCTTTATTTTATCTATTATTTTCATTGTTTCTAAAGCAAATTTATATGAACATATTTTTTTTGCTTTCCCTTTTAGAAACTCTTTATGTTGAGATATATATGTATAATTCCTTTTGTTTGGAAAAGTTTTTATAAACTTTTTGTTAGCCGTTTGTATTTCTACTTTATTTTTCAAGAAGTCTGCAAATAAAGTAAAGTCTAAACCATCAATGAAAATTGTTCTTTTGTTTATTCTAGAGTAATAGTTAATATCAACTGATAAATTTGTATTTCCTATTTTTCCATAAAGTTTTAAAAGATCCTCGGTATCAATCTTTAAATTAGAAAATTTACCTGTCTCTACAAATTTAATTTTTGGATCTCCAAAAATCCATCTTATATAGTCTAGTTCATGACTTAATTCTAAAACCACACCTCCTCCTAAAGATTTTTTTGCACTACTTGTATTTTTATAATTAATATTTGGTCTCCAATTAGGCAAAAATGAATTACAAATTACTTTGATATCAATTATTTTTTTTTTTGATATTTTTTTTTTAATAAATTCTAATATTGGACTAAATCTTAAATTGTATCCAACAAAAACTCTATTTTTTTTGATATTTAGTTTTTTAAATTTATCAAATAATGGCTTTTCAACTAAAATTATTTTGTTTTTAAAATTATTTTCTATAAATTTTAGATATTTATAATGTTTTGATGTTGGCGAAGCTATAATAAAATATTTTGGATTTAAACTCTTTATTTTACTTAAATTATTTACTGTTTTAAAATTTCTAATTTTTCTCTTTGTAAAAATATTGATATCTTTAATTTTAAATATATTCCTCAATATTTTACCGTGTCTCTCACCTATAGAGCCAAAATTAAAAACTACTACTGAAGTTTTCATTAAAACTTTTCAAAAGCTTTTTTATATTCGCTCCACTGACCTACATCTATCCACTCACCATCTTGGATCGGATATACGCCTACACTAAGCTTCTTCTTTTTTAAAATTTTTATTAAACTAGTCATATCTAGCGCTTTATTTTTTGGAATATATTGAAGAGCTTTTGGACTAATCAAATAAAGACCAACATTTACAAAAAAATTATAAAAGGGTTTTTCTTTAATTGCAGAAAAGATACCTGAATTATCTACTGTGCAAACTCCGTATGGAACAGAAAATTTCTTAGCTGATACAACTAAAGATAAAATATTATTGTTACTTTTGTGAAAATTATAAAAACCCTCTAAATCTATTTCAGTCAAAATATCACAGTTGGTTAATAGAAAATCTTCTTTTATTTTTTTATTTAAAAGTGACAATCCACCCACTGTTCCTAATGGCTTGTTTTCATCAATAAATTTTAAATTTTTGTATTTTTTTTCATCAAAATATGCTTTTAAAATTTTAGATTTTGAACGAACAGTTAAAATAAAATTTTTGACATTATTTTTACTGAACCTATCGATAATATGATCAATTATAGGTTTATCCTTTAATGGCACCAAAGGCTTCGGCAGCAGATCAGTAAATGGTTTTAATCTAGTTCCCTCACCACCGGCCATAATTACAATCGTTTTTATTTTGCTAAAGTTATTTTTCTTACTTTCATTACTTAAAAAACTTCTCCATGTAATATAATCAACTACAATTTTGGATTTATTAACTATTGGAAGTAAATCAAAATGCTCTTTTAAAAAAATTTTTTTTATATCACTTTTTTTATAATTTCCTTCATTTATATATGTAGGACGCGTATTGTATATTTTATCGATTTTATTGTTTAGATTGTTACTTCGTAAAATATTTCTCCTAATATCACCATCACTAATTGTACCCTGAAGAACATTTTTACTATTCACAACAATTAATGTTTTCTCACCTGCTAAACTTATTTTTTTTAAGGCAGTAAGTAATCTTATATTTTTATGAACTAAAAGATGTTTCATGGAATGATTTTTTAATATTTTTTAAATTAAAATTTTTAAGAACTTTTTTAATATTTTTTATTGTATTTTTTTTCTCAAAAGGGTTTTTATTATATCGTATACTTTTTTGAAATTTTTTTGATAAAACTCTTTTTATAGAATTAGAGATATTTTTTACATTTGGTTTGCAATTAACTACGCTCTTTGATTTAATTCTACCCATTTGTCTATCACCAATATTTATTGTTCCAACCTTAAATGATGGAACTTCTATAATTCCACTCGATGAGTTTCCAATAATCCCACTAATATACTTTAACACAGAAAAATAATTTTTTTGTCCAAAAGATTTAACATAAAAAATATTTTTTTTGTTTCTCATGAATTTTTTTATCATATTATTAATGATATATCCCTCGTGATCTGCATTTGCTGCCGTAAAAATAAAATTATAGTCCTTAAATATTGAAATTGCTTTGAGTAAAGCCAAGAACTGTTTTTTAGTTTGTTTATTATCAAGAGTTAAAGGATGAAATGTAACTAAAAAATTTATTTTTCTAAACTTTATACTGAATTTTTTTTCTAAACTTTTTTTGGAAATTAGATCAATATTTTTAATATTATCTAGTGCTAAACTTCCAAAATTAAATACGTTTTTTGGTAATTCCCCCATACTAATTAACCTTTTTTTATAAATTTTGTGTGAAACAAAATGTACTGATGACATTTTTGAAATACTATGTCTGAATTGATTATCATACGAACCTTCTGTTTGCTCTCCACCTCCTATATGTGCTATTGGGATTTTGTGTAAAGTTGCAACATAGGAGGAGACTAGCATTTCATATCTGTCACCCAAAACAATCAATAAATCTGGATTTAAAGTTGAGAAAATCTTTGACAATTTATTTAAAATTAAAGAAGAAGATTTAGATATATCATGTGGTACATTATTTTTACTATTGATTTTAATTTTTTTATAAATTTTAAGATTATTTTCTATTATTTCAGATTTTGTCATTCCATAACTCTTTAGTAAGTGTGATCCCGTAACAATTATTTTTAAATTTATTTTTTTATCTAAATTTAATTTTATTAGCATGTTATGAATTACACCAAAATCTGCTCTTGATCCTGTTACTACACAAAATGTTTTTTTCTTTTTACTAAATGAGGTCATCTTCTTCGTAGTTTTTTTTAGATTTTTTTCCTATAATTGAAACCCATTTCATTGGGCTAATCCCGTAACCGGGTCTTTTGGTAGTTATATTTTCTTCATTAAAAGTTTCACCTTTTTTAATTTTTCTCATAGCAACTATAGATTTTCTAACTATTGGGATATTTTTTTTCTCTCTTCTTGTCGGTTTCTTTATTCCGTTTCCAAAAGCTTTTTCAATATTTCTAATACTATGTACCATTTTTTTTAATTCTCGAGGCTCAATACTTGATGAATGATCTGGTCCACTCATTTTTTTGTTCAAAGTAATATGTTTTTCAATAATATTCGAACCTAGTGCTGTAGCTGCAATAGGAATTTCTATTCCTAAAGTATGATCAGAATAACCAATAATATTATTATATCTTTTTTTTAAAGTTAAAATTGTACTCAAATTTACATCTGACATTGAAGTTGGGTAGTCTGTGTGGCAATGTAAAATTGATATATTTTTATTTTTAGTCCCTGATATTTTTAAAATTTTCAATGCTCGATCTATTTCTGTCAGATTACACATTCCAGTTGAAAGTATTATTTTAGCATTATAAGAACCTATCTCTTTGAGATATGGAAAATTTGTTATTTCTCCAGATGGGATTTTGAATTTTTTTATATTTATGCTTTTTAGAAATTTCAGACTTGGTATGTCAAATGCAGATGACATAAACTCAATATTAATTTTTTTACAATAATTTTTTAGTTTCTTGTGATCTTTATAAGATAATTCCAATTTTTTCACCATTTCGTATTGACTTAATTTTCTAGAATTCTTTTTCTGATACTCTGCAAGTGGTGCATATTTTGTAATTTCATTTTTTGCCTTAAAAGTTTGAAATTTAACAGCATCTGCACCTGCTTTTGCAGCATTATAGGCTAATCTTTTTGCAATAGAGAGTGAGCCGTTATGGTTGACTCCAGCCTCAGCTATAATAAATACTTTTTTACTTTTAATCATATGAAAAATTATCTATTTCATCCATAATACTTTGTTTGCTGTAAAGGTAAGGATTCAAATTAGTACCAATAATATTTTTTTCGCTTTTTAAAAATAATGAGGGATAGGATTGTTTTACAAATACATAATGAAAAAAAGAAGTAGAACAATATTTTTTGAGATATTCTTGTGCTAGCTTAACAATTGTTTTCTTATCGAATAAATTATTAGGATCAGGTATTTCTACACATAGATAGCCTCTTTTTTTTAAAAACTGTTTTGAGTAATGACCAGGTGAAGAAACTCTAAAAATTGGGTTGTATGAAAAATCGTGAATATAGGTATATGGAAAATTTTTAGATAGAAAATAACAAACATGTAAAGGAACTTTTATAGCTAAACTTTCCAATTTTTTATTTTTTACAATATTTGTAAATAAATTTTTTCTTGTCTTATATTCACTTTGTATTATATCAATTTTTTTATTTCCTAGTAATTTAATAACATGATCTAGAAATCCTTTATTTCCATTTGGAAAAGTGAAATTTATAAATCCTTTACTATAATCATGAACACTTTTAGATTGTGCAGCGACCAATTCATTATATCCTCTTTTTTTTAGGGACAAAGACTCTAAATTATTAGCTATTAATAATCTTTTCATAAGAAAAAACTCGTGACTTTTTTTATCAATTAAATCAAGAGTTTTGCCAGTTATTTTAACCGAAAAAGTATTAATTACTTGAGTAGCTAGGGAACCATGCCTATTTAAAAAATAGTCCAATAAGTTTTTTTCTATTATTTTTTTTCTATTTTTTTTTAAAAAATTTTCTTTTAAAGTTTTGTAAAAAGAATTACATGTTCTGAAATCAAATATACTATAATTTTCTGTTTTAGTGCTATGGTTAATAGATGCATATTTTAATTTAACTGGAATAACTTTCTTGAGATCAATATTAAATAAATTTATAAATCTTTTATCTGTATAATCAAATAAATGGCAACCCAAGTCTAAATATAAATTATTTTTTTTTATTGAGTTATATATGCCTCCAATTGAACCTTGCGATTTAATAGCTATTTTTTTTTGTGGGAATTTTTTTCTTAATTTTAATGCCCAATAAAAAGCCTTAAAACCACCGCCATGTATTACAAAATCATACATTTTTTTTTTCGACCTCAACAATCCATTCTGAAATCATATTTTGTTGTTTATTAATTGTTCTTGAAATTATTTCTTTACTAAGAATTTTATAATTCTTTTTGAAAATTTGATCTATATCACGAGATGTTGAAAATCTTTGAGGCCCCATTTTTTTGGCCCCAAATAATGGTAAATATCTATTATATCCAATTTTTTTACCTGTTTTATAACCGAATGATTTTGTAGAAAAAGTTCTTAAAAAAATTTTGCCTTTTTTTTTTAATGATTTAAAGAGTTTTTTATAAACATTTGTAGTTTGATTTAAAGACAAACAACATGACATCTCATTATCAATTATTGCATCAAATTTATTTTTATTAAAATTATGACTTAAAATATCGGCTCTTATTAACTTTCCTCTCCATTTAGGATGATTTTTATCAAGGTTTTTATTAGCTTTTTGAATAGCAACTAAAGAAAAATCTAAACCATAAATGTTAAAACCTTCTTTAGCAAAATAACTTAGATTTCCTCCAGGTCCGCATCCTATCTCTAAAATGTTAATTTTCGATTTTTTCTTTTTTTTATCAAAATTCTTTGCAATAAATCTCACTAAATCTTCAGCGGGATATTTACCCCATCCCTTAGATTTAAATATTTTATCCCAAATGAGATTATTTTTCATTGATGGTACTTTTAAGCATCGATTTGTCTATACTTAAAATTATAGTTGGCCATTTTATCTTTAAGATTGGGATTTTTTTTATCCCAGATATTACAGATCGAGTCGTAAATTTTTTTATTGTGTATTCTTGATCCTATATAAAAATCTAATTTAGTCTTAGAAAAATTAGATTTAAATTTTAGAAGTGTATCGTTTGCTTCAATGGTCGATCCACCTCCTAAATGAAAATATTTACACCTTTTTTTTTGGGCAAATTTGATAGCCTCATCAAGCATTAAATTATTAGATGCGTTTATAGTACAGTTTTTAGATCTTCCTGATAAATGATAATGAGCATAATCACCGTTTATTAATAGTATCATCGAATTTTGAATTTTCTTATTTAGAGAATAAATATTGAGAACATATGTTTGAGTCTTTAAATCTTGCAAAAATCCTGCAAAGTATTTTGCTGAAAATAAATAATATTTTTTAGAATTTATTTTTTTCATAGTATTCAAATAATTTTTTCTGAATAAATCAAAATCTTTTCTGTCTTTTGATATTTCAACATATAGGCTTTTTTTACCTTTTCTAATCATATTTCTATTATTTGAGGAGTATTCAAAATTAAAAATTTTTTCGTAGGTTTGATTAAGATCAAGATAAATAGTTTTTCTATTGAACTGTATCCTCATATGTTTTTTTGAGAATAAATGGTTTTTAATTATTGGATGAAATCTTACAAATTCACTAACTATATTATTTTCTTTACAGTATTTATTAAATTCTTTGTGAAAATCATTAATAAGATTATCTGATAAATTAGAATAAATACATCCGTTATATCCATAAACACCTTGAATATCAAAATATTGTTTTTTTAGTTTATATCCCAATTGATTTATTGAATTTTTAATGAAAGGGTAAATTACTTTTCCAAATCTGCTATTATAAAAAAAACAATTAGCAATCCCGTCTCCATTTTTTTGATATAATGAAAAATATTCTGGTGTAAAATAGACATCTTGAAATTTTTTATGGAATTTTCCTAAAATACTGTTCCATTTTTTCTTATCTGATAGCTGAAATAATTCAAAAGACATAAAAATAGTTTAAATTACAAAAAATAACTACTTGGAATATTTATTAAAGATTTTGAAATATGTTGTGCATTTTTAAGATCCATTCTGGGTGAATTTTTAAAAGGTTTTAGAGTATTCAATAAATTCCATGCTGGTCTGGCTCTTATACCAGATTTATTAAGGTTTTTAAGAATTGTATTTCTTTTCGAAATCAATTTTTTATTTAAAACTATTGTATTTAACCAAAAATTACTTTTACAATTTTTGGGTTCATCAATAATTTTAATGTTTTTAATTTTTGAAAATGCAATTTTATATCTTTTAAATAAATTTCTTTTTTTAATTAAAATATTTTTCAGATTTTCAATTTGTCCATATCCAAGTGCCGCATTTATATTGGGCATTCTATAGTTATATCCAACATCATCGTGAATATACTCCCATTTATGAGGTCTTTTAGCTGTAGTAGCTAAATGTTTGGCTCTTTTAGCAAGCTTCTTGCTATTAGTTAAAACTACTCCACCTCCGCCAGTGGTAATAATTTTATTCCCATTAAAACTCAAAACCCCAAAAGAGCCAAAAGTTCCAGTGTGTTTTTTTTTATAAAAACTACCTAGAGACTCTGTAGCATCTTCAATAATTTTTAAATTAAACTCTTTAGATAGAGATTTAATCTCATCCATTTTTGAAGGGTGTCCGAAAACATGAACCGGGATAATTGCTTTGATTATTTTTTTAGTTTTGAGATTTATGCACTGTTTATTTCTTTGAATGCTTATTCTTTTTAAATACTTTCTTAGCTTATTAACATCTATACCAAGAGACTCTTTTTCAATATCAATAAAGTGAGGTGTGGCACCGCAGTGCTTAACTGAATTTGCAGTAGCAACAAAAGTCATTGCAGGAACTAATACTTCACACTTGTGATTAATATTAAGTGATTCCAAAGACAAGTGTAATCCTGAAGTCCCATTAACAACCGCTATTGCATACTTTGATTTTGTAAAATTTGAAATTTTCTTTTCAAATTTTACAACATATTCTCCAATAGACGATACCATATTTATTTTAAGACATTTGTTAATATGAAATTTTTCCCTGGCACCTAATAAAGGCTCATGTAAAGTTATATTTTTTTTTTGTTTAACTACCGATTTAATTGCAGAATAAATTTTATTTTCTATTTTATTATTTTTCATTATATTATGTTAAGATTTCTTTTATTTTATTTTTTAATATAAGGTTTTGAGGATCAAACATAATTTGTTTTGCATAAGTTTTAATAATTTTTTTCCACTCATCTATATTAAGATTTATTAAATTATTTAATTTTTTCACTATTAAATCTTTTTCATTTTGGTTGTGAATAAAAGGGCAATTCAAATTATCAAAATATGGATATATTTGAGCTTTATTATAATTTCCAAAAAATGGTATAAAGAAAACTTTAAAATTTCTTGATAAAAGCTCTATACCCAAATTAGAACCTATACATACTGTCAATTCAGAATTTTGTGCAACTTCGTAGGAGTTTAAATCAAAATATTTAAACTTATCTCCAATTAATTCTTCGTAATATTTAATTTCATCAATTTTTTTAATTTTATAGTTTTTATCTGATCTATTTGATCTTAATGCAATAGTAAGTTTTTTTTTATTTTTTTTACAAAATTCAGCCAATATATTTAAGATAATTTGTTCGGATTTTGTTTGATAATTATAAACAAATTTTTGATATTTATATTTTTCTGGATTTAAATTTTTTGGCTTATTTTTAAATTCAGAAATATATGTTATAAAGTTATCCTTTGTTTTTTTTTCATTTAGTATCATTTCGTTATTTCTAACCGAACCAGATATTATAAAGTTAGAATTAAAGTACTTGCAAAGTGTATTCTTATCTTTTTCATGGAAAACAAAAAAGTAATCGCATCTACTATTTTTACTCTCAAGGTCCTTAAGATACTTAGCATGCTCAGTAACAAATCCAAATTGATATGTCATTGATATTATTTCAGGACAAAGATATTTGCTCTCAAAAGATCTCTTATTTATGTGGTGGGAGATAATTATTTTAGGATGAAATGATCTATAAAGATTTCTCTTATAAATCTCTTTTAGGCCTAGACTTTTTTCAGATCTAATCGTCCAATTTAAAATAGTTTTAAAAAAACAGCGTATATTAATTTTATTTAGATTTAACCTTTTGTGTTTAAATTCAGAAAAATCAAAATCTACCGCACCATCATCTAACAATAAAATGTCAGTTGGTTTATTCTTACTAAAATCAAGGTTTATAAGCATTTTAGTGATAATTCTGAAGTTTTTAAGATATTTTTTATATATCATTCAAAAGATACTTGTTTTGATTTAAAAAATCATTTCCCACTAAAGTAACTATTCTTCCATGAATATTCTTCTTATAAGGAAACGCTTTCCAAAAGTTTTTTTGTAAATCTTTATTTTTAGAATCAAGTTCATTATTATTTTTTAATTTTTCATATAATTCTTTCACAGCAGATAATATTTCTTCCGGGGTATTTTCTATTAACTCTATATTATTTTTTTTAAAATCATCTGCTTTGAGTGAAAAACTTAGATTTTTTTCATTGATTTCTCTTATACTTAGTTTTCTTTTTAAATTTTTATCGAGATGATGTTTAGTAATAACAACTGAGTTAGTATGTGTTGTTCTAATATAGCCAATGGGAACTTGATTTGTAAAAACTGCAGGTAATCGAAAAATTTGAGCTAAACCATCAATTCCAGTAGCGGTGGATATCCAGAACATACATTTAGATCCTAAATAAATATCCATAAAATCACTTCTCATACCATTAGTTGCATAATCAATAATTTTTTTATTATTACTTTTAAATTTATTTTTAACCTCTGAGCCCATTCTTATAACAAAAATTCCGTTTTCAGCTAGGTACTCAGCAGCTTTTAAATAATTATTTACATTACAGTTACGATAAGAATGGTAGTCATAAACATTTTTTTCAAAGGAACTTTTTTTATGATATTGTGAATCTCTAACAACTAAACAAACAAATTTTTGTCCATCTTTAATACCCATATCTCTCAGTAATTTTTTTCCCAATTCATTTTCTTCGTCAGAAAATTTTAAATGTGTTTCTGTTTCATCTAGTAAATTAAGAACATCGAAACTATAAGTTGTTGTATTTTTTATTTTATGACAATCTCCACCAGGAATAATATCGTTCAATACATCTATTCCTCTTAAAATTTGCCATGGAATTATTTTAATTTTTCTTTTCCACATAATTTTTAATTGATTGTTACAAACAGTAGATCTTGGAATTAAATAAAAAAAATCAATATATTTTTGATTTGGAACATTTATTTTTTTATCCTGTTCACAAAGATATAGTTCGGTGTTTACAGTAAAATGACCCATGGTACGACTTCTTAATTTATGCCATCTTATTAAAATTAAGGGTCTTATAGCTCTAATCAAAATTAGAAAAAATAATCCAAAAGTTGGAATATAAAAAATTTGATACAATTTATAAATTAATAAGCCAAAATTATTTTTCATTATCTATTAAATAATTACCGCAGTCAGTAAAGTTATTTTTTTTTGATTTTAAATAATCTTTAATTTCAAGTATTCCATCCTCTAAAGTGTATTTCGGTATAAAATTAAAAGTTTCTTTTACTCTGCTAAAATTTACTTTATAATTTCTAGGGTCAGGACCTTTGTCTAAAAATTTTATTAATGGATTTTTATAAAATTTTAATAATTCATTTACTATCATTCTTTTTGTGAAATTATTATTATTTCCACCTGAATTAAAAATTTGAAACGATGTTTTATTGTTTTGTATTTCAATTACTTTTTTTATCAATCTTGCAAAATCTTTAACATGACAATATGGTCTCCATGTATCTGCATCATAAACTGAAAGTTCTTTTCCATCATTTAAAATTTTGACAAACTCATTCACAGTTAAATCAAATCTCATTCTATAAGAAAGTCCAAAGGCAGTTGCGAATCTGAGTATTGTTGTAGATGTATCTGAACTTTCATTTTTATAATTCATGATATATTTTTCAGCTTTTACTTTGTTTTTTGCATATAGTGATAGTGGTGCTAACGAATGATTTTCGTCAGCTAAATCATCACTTTTTATTAATCCGTAGTTTGAACAAGTAGATATAAAAATAAATTTTTTAATTTTGTTTTTAAAAGTTGCATCAATCGCGTTTTTTATACCGAAATCATTAATTTCATTAGATAGATTAGGATATTTTTTAGTAATAGGATCTCCAACTAAACCAGCCAATAGTACTACACAATCATAGTTTTTTATTTTTTCGTATAAAAAATCTTTATTGATAATGTCTCCTTCTATAAGTTTAAAATTATCAAATTTTTTTAAATTATTTATTGAATCTTTATGATTATAAATAAAATTATCTAGTATTGTTAAATCATATTTATCTCTCAGTAGTTGATCTGCAACAACAGTTCCTATATATCCTCCACCACCAATAAGTAATAATTTTCCTGACATGTTATTTATTAATTAATTGAATTAAAGTTTTGAACTTGATTAATTTTTTCATCTTTAATTTCGAAAATATAATTGGAGATTTTGTAGCTAGATGACTGATGAGCTATTAGTAAAATTGTAGTAAAACCAGATATTTCTTTTAATGTATCATTAATTTTTTTTTCAGAATTTACATCTAATGAATTTGTAGCTTCATCTAAAATTAATAGTTCGGGTTTTCTAATTAAAGCCCTAGCCAAAGCAATTCTTTGTCTCTCGCCACCAGAAAGCTCACTACCTCTTTCGCCAACCAAAGTATTTATTTTATTTTTTAAATTCATAACAAAATCATAAGCATTAGCTAATTTTAAACTTTTAATTACATCTTCTTCTTTAGCATCTTTATTCCCCCAAATTAAATTTTCTTTAATTGAACCGTAAAATAAGAATGGATCCTGGGGTACATAACCAATTTTATTCCTGTAAGTTTCCTTATCAAATAATTTCAAGTTTTTACCATCTATAAGTATTTCACCTTTGATAGGTTCTAAGAGCCCTAAAACAAGATCGCTAATTGTTGATTTTCCCATACCTGACTTTCCGACAATCGCAGTGATTTTATTTTTTTTGATATCAAAATTAAAATTTTTAATTATTGGTTTATTATCAGGATAATTAAAAGATACATTATTAAATAAAATTTTCTCATCTAGTGTTTTAAATTTAAGATCACCGTTCTGACTTAAATTTTCTTTAGCTTTTTGAGTTAACGAAACTAACTGTTCATAACTTGGTAAAAAATTATTAATTACAATATTAGATTTAAGTAAATTTGAAATTAAAGGCATTATTGCATAAAGACTCCAAAAAACTGCTACGTATTCTGAGAGATTATCGCCGACATTCATTGTTATGCCTATAGAGATTATTACCGATAAAATTGCCAATGGTTTAAAGACTGCTCCAGGTATTGCTCTTAACAACATGGTTTGAAGAGCATATTTAATATTTTCGTTTAAAGTTCTGATATTTTTCTCTAAAACACTTTGCTTATTTCCGAAGCCAAGGATTATTTTTGCAGCTTGAATTGATTCATTAAAACTTCCTACTACCTTATTAGCTGTTTGTGTTGTAAGTGTTCCAACTCTATGACTCACCTTATTTAATAAAATAAAAGGTATACACAAAATAAATATTAGTAGCAGAGTATAAAGCGTTAAATAAAAATCTAAGTAAAAAGGTATAAATAAATAAGTAATTAATTGTACGATAGTAGCTAGAGTAACTGCTAATTGCCTTGAAGTATCACCGACTGTAGTCATTTCTTTACTAAGCGTGTTTAAAAGTTTTCCTTTTCCTAAATTGTTAAAAAAGAGCCAATTACTTGAAAAAATACTATCCAATAATTCTTTTGTTAAGGATCTAGTGATTGAAAATTTGAAACTTAAAATTGCATATTCAATTAAAATAACAAAAAAAGACCTAATAATATTTGTAAAAACAAAAATTGAAGCAAGTATAAAATAGCCAACTTCAATATTTAAACCGGTTAAAATGTCCTTGGTTACTATAGTTACTTTGCTTGGGTTTTTTAGTTCAGGGTCTAAAAGATAATCTGCAAATGGGATTATTGTTAAAACAGATGATGCCAAAATTATACTCTCAGCCAAAAGAAAAAGAAAAAGTAATAAAAATTCTTTTTTAAAACTTTTTAATATCTTTGTTATTAAAGACATGAATGACTTTTTTACCATTTTTTGAGATTTAATTATTTAAATAGAATCTTTTGTAAATTTTCTAAAAACTTTATTTGTAGAATATGATAACAATTTAGGAAAATTTTTTCTTAATAAATAAGGGTTAAAAGGCCTGTAACCATTATGTGGCATTTTTCCAATTCTTATTGTATTTATAATTTTGGATGAACTTCCTGAATAGCGAATTATCATCTTTGCTAAATTTTTAAATGAAATTACTTTGCCTGAAACAACATTTAAAGTTCCAATACTACAATTTTTTATACAAGATACTATTACAGTAGAAACATCATTTAAAAAGATATGATCTCTTCTTTCTTCTCCTTTTCCAAATAATTTTATTTCTTTATTTTTTTTTGCAAGTCTTAAAAATCTATTGGGACCATATCCATTATGTGGATCATTTTTACCGAAAATTAATGTTGGTCTAATAATACAAATTTTATTTTTTAATATTTTTTTGAAAATATTTTCTCTTTTAATATGCATAATACCATGTAAAGAATTAGGGATTGTTTTTGATTTTTCTCTAATGGGTTTTTTTATATCACTGTAAACAGCATCAGAACTAATATAAATAAAATGTCTGATTTTTTTTTGTTTTAATACGCTAGTAGTAATTTTTGCCATTTTTAGATTATCATTTAGCATTTTTTTTGTTTTAACTGGCGCTCGAGCTGCTATAAATAAAACAGAGTCATTATCTTTGATAATTTTTTTCAATAGTTTTTTAGAATTTTTTTTTGTTAAATCTGCTTTTTTTCTTTTAAGTGCTATAAAACTAGTTTTATTTTTTTTTAGTTTTTTTTCCACTTGTGAGGAAATAAATCCTCCACTTCCAAGTATTATAACTCTAGATTTTTTATTTATTTGAAAATTTTTTTTTTTAAACATTAAATTGTACTTTCGCCTAGCGTAAAATACTTTATTTTATTCTTATTAATTTTTTTCTTTAAAATTCCAAATGGATCAATAATATATTTATTTCTCATTAATTTTATAATTTTATCGTCAATTCTCATAAACTCATTCCAAGGTGTTAGAATAATTAATATATCTGATCCTGAAATGGCAAAATTTAGATTTGTATGTTGATTAAAATATTTACTTTTTTTTCCTATTTTTACTACTGGATCATAAATATTTGTCTTATATCTTTTTATTTTTTTCAATAATTTAATCGATGGAGAATTTTTAATAGAATTCGTATTTGCTTTGTATGCTAATCCTAGTAAGCAAATTTTGGGGTTTTTAATTTTTTTTAAAATTTTCCTTTTAAAAATATTATATACCCAATTTTTTCTTAATTCGGAACTTTTAGAGATAGATTTTAAGAAATCTGTTTTTATATAATTTGTCTCTACTAATTTTTTAGTAGTTTGTATATCCCTCTCTAAATTCCCACCAGAAATACCTAAACCGGGACTTATGTAAGCATGTTTTCCAATTCTTTTATCTAGTCTTAAAGTTTCGATTATCTCACTCCAGTTAGCCTTTGTTTTCTCACATATTTCAGATAATAAATTTGTCGCTGTCACGGTAGCAGAAAGCTGTATGTTTACTGAAATTTTAGATAATTCTGCACTTTCATATCCTATCGGTAAAATGGGACATCTGTATTTTTTTAAGAATAAGTTAAATTTTTCGTTCAATTTTTTTTCTTTATTGAAAACTCCAATGATGATTCTCTCGGGGTTTTCAGCTCTATTAATTGCATTTCCAAAAACTAGAGTTTCAACTTGATAAAAAAGTCTATTTTTTTCTATATTAATTTTTCTTGTAAAACCGGGTTTAACTTGTGAAAGGATAACAAGTATAGCTTTTTTATTTAAAGTTTTAATGACTTTTTTTACTAGTTTACTAACTTCTGTTAAAATACTATTCCCTGCTGAATCAGTTTTGATATCTAAAGAAATATATACTATATCACATTCCGAAAGCTTCTTAAGATCACTGGTATAAATAATTTTTTTTTTATACGACTTTAAATAATTTTTCAATTTTGGCTCAGTATATTCTGAGAGTCCTTTATTTAAATTAAAAACTCTATTTTCATCTCTGTCATATGCTATAACATTAAAACCTTTTGATGCAGCAACTATTGAAGATATAATACCCAGATGGGATAGACCAGCAAAGCCAATTTTCATTTTTTTTGAATTATTATTTTAGATTTTTTACTATATTACTTATCCAAAGATCGTTATCCAGATTTGTTCTTTTCTTCTGTAAAACTTGCTTTTTAAAAAAGTTATATTCTAGTTTCCAAGTTGGATCTTTTTTAATAATTTTAATTTTAGTCTCCTTTGGTTTGCCAGATGGAAGTTTTCTTTTGCGATAATAAAATTCAGAGGGACCCCACTTACACAATGAAGTAATATGTGCAGATCCTTTCTCAGCAAGAATGTCACAAGTAAAGTGATTTCTCCACATACACAAAGACATTTCTAAACTTAGACTAAAATTTTTTCTAGAAAAATTTAATAATGCATGATCAGGAGATCTATTTTCAAATTTGTATTTTTTAATGGACTCCAAATTTAAATTTTTTTTTCCAAACCAAAAAATAAAAGTATCTAACAAATGCGATCCTAGATCTGCAATTATACCATTTGATTTATCTTTCCATGTACTATTATAAACTAATTTTGCAGTTCCATTTCCATAAAACATTTTACATGAGTAAATTTTTCCTAATTTTCCTGAATTTAATAATTTTTTCATTTTTATGAAATGCGGTTCAAATCG
>MDTA01065721.1_pt1 | contig 16455 bp, 26 predicted proteins | sample 811151 | NCBI WGS metagenome assembly MDTA01 (sample SAMN05326648, study PRJNA326480) | marine metagenome | isolation source: seawater | place: Indian Ocean: South | collected 2010 | reverse complement strand
GACGAAAGTAAACCAAAATGGCTTTCAGATGCAGATAAGAAAAACTGTGTCGCTAAATCAGAAGGTTGGGTTCTAAAAAAGTCTGTAGGTTCTAGAGAACTTACTGAAATTTTAGTTGCAACTGGAGCTGACCTATCAGTTGGTATTGGACAAGCAGACATAACAAACATTGATTTTGTTTCTACAGCATTTGATAAATCAGATGGTGGAACATTATCAGTTAAAGTTATCTTCAACGAGAATGTGACTGTAAGTGGAACACCACAATTAACAGTTGTTAACAGTGTTAACTCAAACCACACATTATCGTATGCAAGCGGTTCAACAACTAACGAACTTGTATTTGAACTTGCAATCGGAGCTAACAACGCTGCAACAGACGCAGACGATGTATTAAGTATCGGTGCAAATGCAATGTCACTAAACGGTGGAACAATTGTTGATTCTGTCGGTGGTGGTAATGCAACTATTACAAATAGTGGTGCAATAGGAACAGCTGCTGGAACAATTACTGTTACTGCATAATTTAGGGATAGAGCATGAAAACATTTAGAGATTTTATAACAGAAGGTAGATTCGAAGGATTAGACTTGAGGACTTCAGGAAAGGTTCCTCATGATATAGATGATGCAGATATCAAACAAATGGTAAATGCATTACTAGGACACACTGCAATCTCAGAATATCTTAACCCTAAGGCTGCCGTTGAGCAGATGAAGATGAAACTAGGACAGATGGGTCTAGGTCTTCAACAAGAAGAAGAAATCGAGTTCACCGAGTCAGGTGAATTTGATTTAAACTTCTCTCGTTATGGTGAAATCATGGGTAAATCAGTAGATACACCTATTGACGAAATCGAAAAAGAAGAGAAGATAATTTCACTTAAAGTGAAATACGAACAACTAGATAATGGTTGTTATAAAGTTTACGGTTCATTAGTTTAAACCGTAAACTTACCCTTCGGGGTGACCTACATACTTCTATATTATGAGTCTATTTGACAAAATCACTGCAAAAAATTTCCAAGCATATGCCATGAAGCATTATGACGACCCTCAGTGTGAGGACTTGGAAGACTTTCAAGAAGACTTGAGACGATTCAGATATCTCAAGAGATTACTGCATAGATATCATACTAACGGTGAGTTAAGAGAAAGACTCATGTTAAACCACCTAATCTGTTTATTCAATGTCTTTGGATATAAACCTTGCATGAGAATGTTAGAGTTTAAAATCAAAGACGATAACTATTGGATATCAATCAAAACCATGTTACTATACCTCGGATATGTAGAAAATACATGGAAACCAAAAGTCGATATAGACCCAGTTCTCGCTCAGCGTTTAAGAGAACTTTAAAAATACCTAAATAGTTGTATGAGAATCGTAGATACACTAATAGTCTTCCGCATACTTAAAATGTTGACAACACCTTTTATAAAACAAAAGGCATTTGCTTTTGGTTTTATTGATAAGAATGGTAATAGAATCAAATACAAAAAGAATGCAGACGGAGTAAAAGTTCCAAACAAACCATTTACTAAAATGGAAAAATCCTCACTAACACTATTACATAGGTTAGTATTTAATCTCAAGAGAATCATAGAAAAAGTTCCTTTCGGTAAATCTGCATTTGCCTCATACGCAGTTGCATTACTATTATTGAAAGAACATACAGGGTTGAATGACGAACAAGCTGAGGAACTATACGAGAAGTTCTATCGTTATCTAAAGGACAATGATAAATTAGACCCTGAACAAATAGTAGAAACAGTTAACTTTGACACACTACAAGAAGGGACATATAATTTAAGAAGACAATTAAAACATGGATATGACGAAGATTATAATATCATAGTATATCCCGAGAAAACAGAAGTAGAAGTCAAAGAAGAATACACTAAGATTTACGGAGTTACAGTATACGAAGGTTATATCAATGACAATAAAGTATATGTATGTGCAGACGATGTATATTAAAGAAGTATTAGAGATAGACCAAATGGTCTTCAAACCTCAAGAAGAATTAAAGAAAGCCAAGTATAAAAAGATAAAGATTTTTGAAGACGGTTGGCAATCAATTAGGTTAGACCCATATCCTAAAGGTAATGATGTTGTAAAAGAACTCAAAGAGATTCAAGAGTATGTCAATAATGCAACACCCGAACAAAAACAACAGTATTTAAATTGTGACGAAGATTCTGCATATTATATCAAAAAATACATGGATAAAGAAGGTCTAGATTATGACGAAGATACAATCAATTATATAGAAGCTCAATCTCGACATATAATCAGACACTACAAGAATCATTTTAACAGACCAAGACCATATCAAGTTGCAGAAAAACTGGGTATGGAGTTCAATAGATATGTGACGGATACTGCAAAGACACCAGCATATCCCAGTGGTCATACAGTTCAACCCATATTGACTGCAGAGTATTATAGTAAATTATATCCACAACACCGTAATGGTATTATGAATGGTGCAAAGATTAGTGGATTTGGTAGAGTCATAGCAGGATTACATTATCCCTCAGACTATGACGCAGGAGTTAAATTAGGTAAAGAGTTAATAGAGTTTATGGATTATGGTAAATTGAAAGAAGATGCACCAGTAAACTCAACAGGAGCTGGAATATCCATGCCTCCTACAATGAAGAAGAAAAAGAAAAAAGACATCTTCACTAGATAAATTATGAAATTTCTAAATTATTTGGCATTGCTAACCTCGCTTGGAATCGCAGGAATCGCTGCATATTTCTCAGTGTTGGGTCTTGCAACTATTTTTGCTGGAGCATTCCTTGGTATTGTAATCATGGCGGGTGCTTTAGAATTTGGTAAAATAGTTACTGCAACATACTTACACCTATACTGGGATAGAATCAATTATGTCAAATACTATCTAACCTTCTCAGTATTTGTTCTCATGTTAATCACTTCACTAGGTATTTTTGGATATCTTGCAAAGGCAAGTAGTGATACCTCATATGCAACAGGACTTGCACAAAGTGAATTGACTAGGATTGACGGTATTATTGGTAGAGAAGAGAACAAGATAGAACTATTAGAAGAAAGAATAGACGGTCTAGGTGGGTCAAAGATAGATGTATCAGAGTCTATCAGACAACAAGAAGTTATAAGAGACGGTGCATGGGATAGGGTTCAAGGTGATATAGACTATGCTCAGACTCAAATAGATAGTCTTAGAACACAACTTACTGCATTAGATACTGCAGTCAATGATTTAAGAAACAAAGGTGTAGAGGTCATTACTACAGACGAAGGTGGAGTATTCCAACAAGCTGAAACAGAAACAATAGACTATGTTGCACAGGCAAATACATTGTTCGAACAACAAAAAGAACAGAGAGAACAGATTCGTGCAGATATCAAGACACAACAAGACAACATAGACAAGTATAGACAACAAGCACAAACAACAATCGATAATGCAAATGCAGAGATTAAGAGTTTACAACAAGCTTCTACAGGAGATGCAGACGATATCATATTGAAGACAACAGAATACACTGGACAAATAGACGAAATATATGATATAATTGCAGAGTTAAAAGAAGAAAGATTTACATATGAACAGGAAATACTGGGATTTGAAGCAGAAGTTGGCCCAATCAAGTATATTGCAGAGGTCATTTATGGACAAGAAGAGTCTGTCAAGTATCTTGACAACGCTATCAGGTGGGTCATTTTTGCCTTGATTTTTGTATTTGACCCGCTGGCAATACTATTATTGATTACTGCAGCTGGACTGATTGCAAAACCAAAAGGTATAAAAACACCACCAGTTTCAGAGACAAGATATGTCTTACAAGTTCCTAAATCTAGAATGGATTCTCTAAGAAAACCCTCTTGATAAATCCCCACATCTGTAGTATTATAGATGTATGCTATGGTTAGAGAGAAAATACCTCTCACAAGTCGTGTCCCTACTGGATATGGCAAAGTGGAAAGGGGATACAACATTAAATCACCGTTGTCCTTATTGTGGGGACTCAACCAAGAACACATATAAGGCAAGAGGATACCACTTTACAGTGGGTCAAAACTATGTCTACAAGTGCCACAATTGTGGTAAATCTACTTCAAGTGTCAACTTTTTGAAAGACCACTTCCCAGTAGTGCATAAAGAATATATAAAAGAATGGTTGAAAGAAAATGGTAAAAGTCCTCGTAAACAAAAAATGCCAAGTGCAAACGATTTTAAGTTTACTCCGCGTGAAGAAGTTCTAAATATGAAGAGGATAGATTTGAGTGCAATCATGTTTCCTGCTTATGAGAAAGGTGTTGCTCGAGAATGGTGTGAGAATCGTATGATTCCCACCGACAAAATCAAAGAACTATGGTTTGTCCACCAAGCTCAGACTCTACATTTACTTGACCAAAAGTATGCGGACAGAGTATTGGGAGACGACCCTAGAGTTGTTATACCGTTCTATGATAAGGACGGGGAACTGATAGGTGTCAGTGGTAGAGCAATTAATGACTCACCACTTAGATATCTAACAATGAGGTTCCTAGATGATGTTCCACTCATCTATAATTGGGATAAAGTGGACAAATCAAAAACTATCTATGTGACGGAAGGCCCAATAGATAGTTTATTCCTACCAAATGCTATATCAGTAGGTGGTAGTGATTTCAAAAAGATAGATGATAGTATAAAAGAGAATGCAATACTCATTTATGACAATGAACCAAGAAACGCAGAGATAATTAAAAAGATAGAAGAGGTCATTGACCTCGGATACTCCGTGTGTATTTGGAATGATAGAAGGGTATCTGATATAAAAGATATCAATGATATGGTTCTTAGTGGTTTGAGTCAAGATGAAATAGTAGATATAATTACTTCTAATACTTACAAGGGTCTTTCAGCAAAAGCAAAACTAACGGAGTATAAGAAGATATGAGTAATGGGGAAATCAAAGTCGTCAAGTCAGACGGTTCAAAAGTATCAATAGACCTAGATAAAATCCATAAAATGGTTCATAAAGCTTGTAAGAGAATTACAGGTGTATCAGAGTCTTTAGTTGAAATGAATAGTGGACTGCAATTCTATGACGGTATTACAACAAAAGAGATTCAAAAGATACTTGTTAAAAGTGCAAGTGATTTGATATCATTAGACAACCCCAACTATCAGTTTGTAGCTGCAAGACTATTACTATTTGGAATCCAAAAACAAGTTTTCAATACTAAGTGGAAGGACTCAGAGATTTATCCACCACTTAAAGACATAATCGAAAGAAATATAAACCATGGTGTATATGATAAAGATATATTATCATGGTATACGGAAGAAGAAATTGATAAGTGTGATACATTTATCAAACATTCTAGAGACCTAAACTTTACCTATGCTGGAATACAACAGATTGTAGATAAGTATTTGGTTCAAGATAGGTCTTCAAATACGGTGTATGAGACACCTCAGTTCATGTATATGTTAATATCCATGACTCTATTTAAAAACTACCATAAGGATAAAAGGTTAGACTATGTCAAAAAATACTATGACGCAATCTCACAATTCAAAATCAACATTCCAACACCTATCATGGCTGGAGTTAGAACTCCTTTACGACAATTTGCATCGTGTGTCCTCGTTGATTCAGACGACACTCTTGACTCCATTTTCTCAAGTGATATGGCAATTGGAAAATATGTTGCACAACGAGCTGGAATCGGTATTAACGCAGGAAGAATCAGAGGACTTGGAAGTAAAATTAGGGGAGGCGAAGTCCAACATACTGGAGTTATCCCATTCCTTAAGAAGTTTGAATCAACTGTTAGATGTTGCACCCAAAACGGAGTCAGAGGAGGGTCAGCAACAGTTCACTTTCCAATATGGCACCAAGAAATCGAAGACATTATCGTCCTCAAAAATAATAAGGGGACGGAGGACAATCGTGTCAGAAAGTTAGACTACTCTATACAAATTTCAGAACTATTCTATAAACGATTCCTTGCAAATGAGGAGATAACATTATTCTCTCCACATGATGTGAAGGGATTATATGAAGCATTTGGAACACCCGAGTTTGACGAACTCTATGAGAAGTATGAGAGAGCAACCTCTATTCCTAAGACTAAAATCAGTGCAAGAGAATTGTTTACAGATTTATTGAAAGAAAGAGCAGAGACTGGCAGAATCTATATCATGAATATAGACCATAGTAATACTCATAGTTCATTTTTAGACAAGGTGAACATGAGTAATCTATGTCAAGAAATTACATTACCTACAGACCCTATCAGTCATATCGAAGGAGAGGGAGAGATTGCATTGTGTATACTATCTGCAATCAATGTAGGTATTGTAAAAGAAGAGGAAATGGAATCTCTTTGTGATTTATCAGTGAGAGGACTTGAAGAACTGATAGATTTTCAAGAATACCCAGTGAAAGCAGCTGAAGTATCCACAAAAGCAAGAAGAAGTCTTGGTATTGGATACATAGGACTGGCACACTATCTTGCAAAGAACAAGGTTAAATATAGTGACCCCGAAGCATGGCAGTTGGTTCACGACTTAACAGAGAGATTCCAGTATTATCTGCTAAAATCCAGTAATATGATTGCAAGAGAGAAAGGTGCTTGTGAGTATTTCAACAGAACAAAATATGCTCAAGGTCAATTACCAATAGACCATTATAAAAAAGAGGTTGACGAACTAGTTAAATCTGAATATGTAATGGACTGGGACGGTCTTAGACAAGAGATAAATGAATGGGGACTAAGACATTCTACATTGACTGCACAAATGCCGTCTGAGAGTTCTAGCGTTGTCTCTAATGCAACGAATGGTATTGAACCACCTAGAGACCATTTATCAGTCAAGAAGAGTAAGAAAGGAACACTTAAACAGGTTGTTCCTCAGTATTCTATATTGAAGAATGCATATACATTACTATGGGATATGCCTGATAATACAGGATATATCAATGTAGTTGCAGTTATGCAGAAGTTCTTTGACCAAGCAATCAGTGGAAACTGGTCTTATAACCCCGAGAACTATGAAAATGGAGAAGTTCCCGTGTCAGTTATGGCAAGAGACTTACTCAATACATATAAATACGGGTGGAAAACAAGTTATTATCAAAACACCATGGACGGTAAGGTTGAAGATGTTATAACAGACCCTAATTCAGCGTCTAATGATTATATACCACCTTTAATGGATTCACCACCAGTAGGAGATGAAGAAGATTGTGAAGCATGTGCGATTTGAAGACAAAACTATAGAATACATAGATACATCAACTGGAGAAAAGGGTAGAACCACTCCTAAAACTTGGAAACTAATGAAAGACGGTTATATTGTCATAAAAGACTTTATACCGAAAGAGATTATAGATTTCTGTATGGACGGTTGGAAAACCGTAGAATATGACCCTAAAAAATATGCAGTCATATTAGAAAAAGAAAACGATATCATACACGAATCACCTAAAGAATCTCTATTCAAGTCAGACGGTGGCTGGAATACACCATGGGGTGTTGCATTACATAGATGGGTATGGAACAAACTTAAAGGTCATATTGATATGACACTAGAAATGTCATATTCATACTCAAGAAAGTATGAAAGAGGTGCATATCTAAAAGCACATGCAGATAGACCAAGTTGTGAGATTAGTGCAACGATATGTTTAGATTATGTATCAGACGATAATAGACCATGGCCTATATGGGTAGATAATTCAAGTGATTGGGTCAATAAACCATACGAGATATTTGATAATACACAGGCAATCCCTATGAGGGAGAGAAGAGAAGAATCAAAATCATTTCTTCTAGAGCCTGGTGACATATTATTATATCAAGGGCCAAATGTTGCACACTGGAGAGAGTATTTCATAGGTCAATATTCTTATCATATCTTTCTGCATTTTTATAATGCAAATGGTATGATGACTGCAACGCCTGGGGTGCAAGATATGATAGATAAACATTTCCCTCAAAAAGGACATGAGGACTATGGAAGATACATAAGACATGGCTGGAATCCATGTAGATTTGACGGGTGTGAATCAATATATCACCCAATAGAACGCGACAAATGGCATAGACAACTCTATGACGAATACATGGACGAAAGGTGGCATAATGATAGGTTTTGGGCATTTAATAAAAAGAGTGATTATATAAATGTCTATGACCATTTAGAAGAGATAAAGAAAAAATGACAGTATTTAATAAAAAGAATGTAGACTTCACAAAGAATAAGATTTTCTTTGGTGAAGAATTAAACACTCAAAGATTTGACGAATTTAAGTATCCTATATTTGATACACTTACGCAGAGACAACTCGGATTCTTTTGGAGACCCGAGGAAGTATCTCTACAGAAAGACCGTGCAGATTATCAACAATTAACAGAAGCACAAAAACACATATTTACCTCTAATCTGAGGTATCAAACCTTACTCGACTCAGTTCAGGGCAGAGCTCCATCCATAGCATTTCTACCCTTTGTGACTCTCCCCGAACTTGAGTCTTGTATTATCACTTGGGACTTCATGGAGACCATACACAGTAGGTCTTATACACATATCATAAAGAATGTATATGCAGACCCAAGTGACATTTTTGACACTATACTGGACGAAGAAGCAATTGTCAAAAGAGCAGAAATGGTAACAGAGAAATATGATAAGTTCATAGAACTAGGTCGTAGAAGATTACTAGGATTAAAGGTTGATGATTATGACCTTTATAAAGCATTATATCTTGCACTTATATCTGTAAACATATTAGAGGGTATAAGATTCTTTGTATCCTTTGCATGTTCATTCGGATTTGGAGAACTCAAACTTATGGAAGGGAGTGCAAAGATTATATCTCTTATTGCAAGAGACGAAGCACAACACCTTGCAGTATCACAACACATATTGAAGTGTTATAAGAATCAAGAGAATGATAAACTTATGAACAAGGTCATGAAAGATAGTGAACCCGAAGTATATGAGTTATATGAAGATGCAGTCAAACAAGAAAAAGACTGGGCAGAGTTCTTATTTAAGGACGGTTCAATGATTGGACTATCAGTTCCTTTATTGAGTCAATACATAGAATTTATTGCAAATAAGAGACTTCGTGCATTAGGACTAAATCCTATATACGATATCTCTAGTGCAAATAACCCCTTACCTTGGACTAAACACTGGTTCAATAGTAGAGGATTACAAAATGCGCCACAAGAAACAGAGATTGAATCTTATGTTATTGGTGGTATTAAACAAGATGTATCAGACGATACATTTTCGGACTTTAAATTATGAAAAAATGGTATCAGATATTATGGGGGTCTAAAGAAGAGGACGAGCTGGTTAGAAACTCAGACAACTCACCCGACCCTGATGATTTAACAATAGAAAATGCATACAAAACTAGGTGGATTTGGTATCACACCATACTAGGATTGTTAATGTTTTTTGCAAACATTATACTCATTGCAATTTTCTTATTACTTGCAATTAAATTATGATTGAATCAATATTAATAGTGCCTATATTATGGATTACAATGTCATGTCTTTACATGTTATTGATAAAAGATATCCATGGTAATAAGGGTATAGAAAAAGATACATATTATGGTCGGAAGACAGGTAAGAAATACACAGCCAAAGAGGAGAGGCAAGAATTTATAGTATAAATGAGAGAGTTAGGAATGGTATTATTCGGATGCAGTATTCTAGCAGGATTCTTTGCCCTCAAAATATATCCCGAATTAGAATACACTGGTGTCGGTGGGGGTCATTCATGTTATGGAGAATGTTATGAAGAATATGTTAGAATCAACGGGACAGTGGTTGAAATCGAACAAAGAAAAAAAGAGATTGCAAATGCTGACGAGTTTAGTTCTATTAGAGGTTTATGGGCAGGCTGTGCAGCGTGCCATGGTCAAAATGGTGAAGGTATGGGTGCATTCCCCAAACTTGCTGGTCAGAGTAAGGAATATATTGTTGGACGACTTAACGCATACAAAAATAAAGAAACAATAGGTAATATGTCTTCCACTATGTGGGCACAGGCAGGAATGTTATCAGAGAGTGATATAGATACCATAGGTAAATTTGTAGAGGAGACATTGAAATGATAGAAATATACGGAAAACCACAATGTCCTTTTTGTGATAGAGCAAAAGCACTATGTGAACAGAAAGGATTAGAATACACATATAAATCTTTAGGAACTGATTTTGGCAGAGAAGAAATGTTAGAGACATTTCCTGGCGCAAGAACATTCCCACAAATTATTGTAGACGGTGAAAAGATTGGTGGATATACCGAACTAGAAGCTTTACTATAATGTCTCACATATGTAAACTATATCTTCCTAGAGAAGAGAATCAAGAAGTTGATTCAATGAGGTGGTTACATATGTTCAAATCAATAGAAATATGGGAAGACGAGGAGAATCATATACCAAATGGTAATGAGAGAAGAGTTTATATAGAAGGACTAGACTTCTATGAGAACGAAGCAAAACACCCTCTTCCATATGCAACTTTAAACGGAAAGAAAAAAACAATGGAAAACTTCTATGAGGAAGTTCTAGGAGAGAAATTACTAGATGAAGATGTATAAATTATACTGTTCTGAATGTAAATCAGAGTGTGAAATAGGTCATGAAATGACAGAATCATATCAATTACTACATTGCCCATTTTGTGGTGCAGAAACAGATTCAGATATGATTGAAGAACTTGAGTATGATGATGGAGATATACTGTAGACAGAAAGAACTCCTAAAAAGGGCAATAAAGCATGCTAAAACACTCAGAATTGACGCTGAGGACGCCGTTGTGACCATTAAAACCCTTCCACCCCAATTCTCTCAACAAGGTCTTATAGAGTATCCTAGGCAGTTACAAGGGACTGATTACATAGACATATACATTAAGAATAACAGTGAAAAATATGTTACTCTTGCACATGAAATGATACACCTAAAACAGATACTTTTAGACGGCGTAATAGACGAAAATGAGGCATATCTGCGTGAGAAAAGCCTTGACAACGAGTCCCGCTAAGTGTTATAATATACACATGATTGAGAAAAGAAAAGTGAAAAGAATCTTCGTTGATATGGACGGAGTGGTTGCCGATTTCCTATCAGGTTGTAGTGAAATGATGGGTAAACCATTAACTAGTGATGACAAGGGTCACACTGAATATGACCTCAGAAAAGAGGAACTAACTAACAAAAGACTGTTTGGAATGTTGCCTCCTATGGTGGATTATGCAGACTTGATAGGATATATCAAGCACACTAAACTTCCTTGGGAAATACTAACTGCAGCTGGAACAGTAAACAGAGAATTAGTTGTGTATGATAAGAACAGATGGGTAAGAAAATACATTGACCCTACTGTTGTTGTTACTTGCACATATAGTGGTAGTCAAAAAGGTGCCTTTGCAAAAGAGGGATATGTTTTGATTGACGATAGACCAAAAAACCTTGCAGCTTGGGAAGAAGCTGGTGGTATCGGAATATTACACACTAGTGCAGAGGACACTATCAATCAACTAAAAGCACTTAGAAAATAACCTATATACTAGTATGAAATGGTTAAATAGAATCAAGAACATACTTATATCTGTATTTCTATGGAGTGTTGATTTGGCAAAGAGGATTGGATATTGGATTCAATCCCTTTTTTTAACACGATATAAAGTTACTGTATCATTCAATAAAGAATGGGGTGACGCAGACGATAGGTCATATATAACCAAAAAAATCTTAGTGCAAAAAGAAAAACATCTTAAGTTCAAAGACGAAGATGGAAAGATAGTCGAATATAGAAGTGCAGCTGGACTGAACTATATTATAGAAGACTATGAGTATGGAGAAGACGAATGAATCAAGCATTGATTACAATTATACTAGTTTTAGGACTAGGTTCTTATTATTTGTATACTCAGAATGAAACTCTAAAAGAGAATAATCAAAAACTAGAGTATGCAGTTGCAGAACAACAAGCTGCAATGGAAGCACTTAGAGAGTCATATGAAAAACAAGGTAAATCCTTGCTAAATATGAGTAGGAGAAATGCAGAGATAGAAGCAGAAAAAGCAGAATATCTTGCTATTTTTAGTAGACATAATTTAGACTTACTTGCATTGAAGAAGCCTGGTCTTATAGAAAACAGGTTCAACACTGGTAGTGAAGATGTAATGGAGACAATGGAAAATGAAACAGAAGAACTTTATAAGCTTACTGTGCCTGACACTGATAATTAGTGGTTGTTCACTAATACCCGAGAGAGGTATCAAGATAGATTCTAAACCTATCGAAATTGATATCATGCAACCCGATTTACCACGACCAGTGCAATTAACAGCACCTAAGTGGTTTGTAGTATCAGAAGCAAAGATTGCTAATCCATGTCGTGCAACTCTATCATTTGACCCAAAGAAGTTTGACGAGAATGGTGTAGAGAAACTCAAAAGACCTAAAATATGTGAAAAGGAAGATAGAGAGAATCCCGATTGGCCAGACGGATATACCTATCTAGATAGATTCCTTGACGAAATGAAAGCACAAAACGATGGTCAAGTATTATTCGTTGCAACCACTATCGGTGACTATAAAGTTATGGCAGAGGATATGCAAGAATTGAGAAGATACATAAACCAATTAGGTGAAGTTATTATATATTATAGAAATGTGACAATCAAAGGAGAACCCGCGATTGGAGCTGCAGTGAAAAAGAATGAGACCAAGAAAGACTAGTCAGTTTCAACCTATACCAACAGGTCGTATATACAACATTTTCCCAACACCACTATACAGGGGTGAATATCACTATGACCATTCTTCTGTTACTAATCAAGTAAAGGAGAACCTCAAACTCATAACAGACGACAATCCTAAGAAGTCATATACGAATTACTTCTTTGACGATATACGCACAGCTATGTGCGAACAACCATGGTTCAATGATTTTGCAAATGCAATCAAAGATTCCTATGTTGACTTTTGTGCAACACAATTTGGACATGATTTTAAGGGTATTGATAGAAATGAAATTCACCTATTTGCATGGGCAAGTGAATATAGAGAAGGGATTCACCATGAATCACATAATCATTCTCAATCACTAATTAGTGGAACATACTATCCAAGAGTAAGAGGCCCTGCACAACCTATACAATTTTATAATCCTACTGGTCAAATATTCTCTCATGAGATTGCAATAGATGACGGTAAACACCCAGTTATACCTAATACATATTACAGAGGACAAGAGGGGAGTCATGAAGCAATTATTGTTCACCCTGATGAGGGTGAGGTTCTTATGTGGCCTGCATATCTTATGCATAGTGTTGATTCACCCGACTTTGTAAATGAAGATTATGATAGGATTGCAATTTCGTTTAATTTATACCACCACAATATAAGACTAAATAATACCGAATGGGGTGAGAGATTTGATTATGGACAACTTTACAGATAAAGAATATTACTCAGTAGATACACTATTTCGTCAAAGTGATAATTGGCAGATAGAATTTGATAGAGAGACTAGTGTTATCTATATTGATAATTACTATGAGAACCCCGAAGATATATATCAGTATATCAAACAAAGAAAGTATCCACTTTGGAAATACAATGAAGAAAGAGGTGATTCACCAAATGGTGTAGAATACCTTGATTGTAGAATAGTAGATAAGATAGGACACCCAACAAGACAAGGTATTGCATCTTATGATAGACTATGTGAACTTGCAGCTCAATATGGATATCATAGAGGACGATATCACTGGGAAGATTTATTTGAGGTCAACTGTTTTAAGGCATTAGATAACTATGACCCTAAATTACAACATTTCCCTCATGTAGACGGAAACTTCGGTGACCCTTTACATGCCTGCACAATCAATTTTCTTGTCTATATGGACAAAGTAGAGAATGGTGGGACTGCAGTATATAAACCAGCATGGTTACAGAACAATGAACAAACAACACTATTACAACCAGTAGAAGAGATAATGGATTTAGATTATGTAATTCCTGCCAAATTCAATCGTGCAGTATTATTCAGTGGTGCTCAAATGCATGGTGCATACATAACAGACTATAGTAAATACATGGACGACTGGAGATACAGTGTCGTCAATTTCTTACACCCTAACGGATTTTAAATGGACATTATAAGAGACTGGTCTTGGGACGACCAATACCAACAACAGAATAATCAGTTATATGTATTTGACCAAGCATGTAACGAAACCTTTTGTGACGAACTTAAAAACTTATTCATGAATATACCTTCTGATATGGAATTTGAAGGAGAATCATTCCCCTTGCCAAAAGACAAAAGTATCAAAGCATTTAGATTTGAATATGATGACGGAGTTCAGGTTGCAATAGTCGATTTAGATTCAGCCATGGCTGACACGATAGGAAGAATGGTAGACTTTTGTTTACCGAAAGGATTGTTTTTCGGTGAACTAGACGGAATTAGATTTGATAAGAGTGTAGAGGGAGAATGTGTTAATTGGTCTCTCAATGAACCATATCTAGTTGATGAGGTTTGTGGGACTGTTATCATATATCTAAATGACGATATAGTCGGGGGTGAGTATAATGTGAATGGTCACACTATACCCATAAGACAAGGCACCGTAATAGGACATAATTATAACACCAATATGTTCACTTGTTTTAATCCCATATTAAAAGGTGCAAGACATACATTGCAACTTTATTTCAAATTACCTAAAGATTTACAGGAAGAAGTAATAAAGGACGAAGACAGAGTTATAGAGAGAGATGATACAACACATTTTGTGCAATCAGTGCCAGAAGGAAGTCAATCAGACTGATATCAAATACTGGATAAGAAAGGACAATGACGAGGTATTCATCTTTTGTGGTGCAGAATGCAGTTTAAAACATCATCAGGAGAATAAAAATGCCAGTAAAGTTCGGGAAGACCAGTAAACAAGTCGATAGACAAACTAAGAAAGTCACAATAGTGCATGAGTATATGAAATCTCAGTCAATAGATACATTGATAGAAACATATAACAAAGAAGGAACTAAACCCAAATTAAAACAAAAAGTGAAGAACGAGATAGTCCGTAGAAATAAGTTAGGATTAAGTAATATAGTATTCACACCAGTAAAAGAGGAAACACTGGGGCTGTAGCTCAGTTGGGAGAGCACCTGCTTTGCACGCAGGGGGTCGGGAGTTCGAGTCTCCCCAGCTCCACCATATTATGGAAAGGAAAATACACGATTTAGGAGAACACATATTATTATTCGAAGGATTCTTTTCGGATATGTTTTGTAATACGAGTATTGAAGAGTTTGAGTTAATGGATAAAGCTGGTCTTACCTATGGTAGAGACCAAGATACACTAGGTATCAAAGATACTGCAGTTGGTATAAGAGAACTAACAGGGTCAACATTACCACATGTCCAAGAACTAACTCATATAATCAATAATGAGATAATAGAAGAGTTCTATAAGAAATATCCTATTAGAGATAACTATGAGAAGATTGCACTGGACGGTGCAAAACTACAGAGAACACAACCTACAGAGGGATATCACCAATGGCATATGGAACACTGTAATGAAGTTAATTCTAAACAAACATTACTTGCATGGGGATTGTTTCTAAATGATGTAGAAGAGGGTGGAGAACTAGAGTTTCTCTATCAGTCAAAACGAATAAAACCAAAGAAAGGAGATTTTGTATTGTGGCCTGGAGGATTTACCCATATGCATAGAGGTAATCCACCATTACAGGGAATCAAATACATTTATACAGGGTGGATAAGTTACATATAAGAAAAGCTGGCAAGGAAGATGTGCCAAAACTGTCTGAGTTAGAACAGACTGCAAACTTTGGTTTTGCACCTAGAGTTACAGCAACATGGCATAAGTCTCTTGACGGTCAAGAACAGATTTATGTTGCAGAATATGATAATGAAGTCGTAGGATATATCATTCATGCACCAGTGTTAGATAAGTTACATATACCCGAAGAGGTTATACACCCCGATTACAGAGATAAGAAGATAGGACAAGCATTAATCAACCATGCACTTTCTATCAACAAACAGATTTGGGCAGAAGCTGAAGTAACAAACTTTGCATGTCAAAATATGTTAAAATCATGTGGATTCTATACCCATTCATATGTCAAAGAATATTATTATAACGGAGTAGACGCCGTTATGATGGTTTCGGAAGGGTGGCAGAGTGGTTGAATGCACTGGTCTTGAAAACCAGCATACGAGAAATCGTATCGAGGGTTCGAATCCCTCCCCTTCCGCCAGTATAGTGGTATAAATACTATTGTGACAATTATGTGACAAGACAAAGTAGTCGAAAGACGAAGTGCAGTTCACGGATAGTCACCAAACATAACAGGAGATAAAAATGCGATATTATGCATCATTG
>MDTA01229358.1_pt1 | contig 16457 bp, 8 predicted proteins | sample 811151 | NCBI WGS metagenome assembly MDTA01 (sample SAMN05326648, study PRJNA326480) | marine metagenome | isolation source: seawater | place: Indian Ocean: South | collected 2010 | reverse complement strand
TATCATAAACTGTTAAATTTGAAGAGAATTTCTTAAAATCATGTTTATATTCTACAATTTTAATATCATCTATATAAATATCTATTTTGTCATAACATTGTAATAAAAGCTGTTTTATATTCGTTAAATCAATATTATCTTTATTATAAGAAAATGTCTGTAAAGGAATCGTAACCTTGGTCCATTTATCAGAGACAACACCACCTTCAATTCCTAAATAACTTGCAGTTGCATAACACTGATTTTCTGTATAATCTTCTAAAATAAAAACGATAGGAATACTGGAAATAGATTCATTATCTACTCGTGCCATAAATTCTATAGCCGCGCTCTCCATAACTACTGATAAATCTTTTCCCTGCCAAGCATCCCAACCAATACCCATACCAATCCAATTACAAGAAGCAGGGTACTCAGTTTTAATATGTAATGAGTTTTTAACTACCTCTTTTTTATCCTTAACTTTTACGAGTGGTAGATCAACTTTATAATCGAAATCCTCTTGTAATAATTTACTATTGTTAGTCTTTTTGTACTTAGTATAATCAATACTGGCATCCAAAGCAGAAAAAGTAAATGGATTACATTCATTATCAGAGTTCCCCCATATCTCATCAGACCCCCCACTACTGAATATATCTATAGATGTGAATCCATTTAAACCCTCAGTTGATATAATTTCAGTCTGATATAAATTAACCTCTTGCATACTTACACATGAACTTAATATAAAAAATATAAAAAATAATTTTTTCATTTATTAATTAAGAATTGGACCACCAATACTCCAAATTAAAAAATCAACATCAGCTTTTGCAAAGCCAGAATTAGGGTTAGCTAAAAGTAATGTTCTTACATTATGTATTTTATTTGGATTTCTTATTCCATCTCCAGCATTATTAGTAGCAGCTACTAAATTTTCAACATCATTATAATTAATTGATACCATTTTCCAACCCTTCCAATTAACATCAAACTCAAAATCATATCTATCTTCAGTATTAGCATCATAATAGCCATCATTATTTTCATCTTCATAAAACTCAAGTTTAAATAATGAATTAGGCACTCCATCTACTTCGGAAATAGTGCTATCTCCTTTAATCATAATATTAAAATACACTTGACTAGGGTCGTTAACCAATATGTTTTGATTTAACCAAAAATTAGAATAATAATCTATGTAACCTATCAACCAATCCCAATCACAAGTCCCAAATTGTTGTAAATATTTAGTACCCTCACCAGAAGAACCTATAGTTAAAGACTTAGTACAACCTGCTTGAAAAAATCCAGTAAAATTTGGATTAAAACCAGCTTCAAAATCAGTAATCAAAACTGTATTTTCATTAACATAATTTTTTGGTGTGAAAATATATAACTCTGATTCAATTAACATATCATGTGTTTCAAAAGAAAGTTCTACACTACAATTTTCAGAACCAAAAAATGGCAATTCTGTTGAGCTGCCATCCCATGAGGAATTAATTGAATTAATCACATTAGATTTTCCTGAAATAATTTTTATTGAACCAGAATTTAATCCCTGTATTCTAATTGTCCAATCTACTATTTTTGAAAAGGATGCGGTAAAATGAAGATTCTCACCATTTTCAAAATTGACACTATCTCCAACTATCTTTAGATCCTCTAGAATATTAAGTTCTCCATATAAATCGTTAAGAAATGGTCCTTCAATGTCAGTTTTTTCACAAGAAAAAATAACAAATAAACACGCAAAAAGAAAGATTTTATTTTTTTTCATAATTATAAATTCATATTAAACATAAAGACTAATCTTTTCATTGAAAATTCATCTTTTACATTATCTACATCTAAAACATTAAAATGATTGAATTGCAAGGTAATATAAGTATCTTTTTCAAAATAATATTGTAAACCAGCAATTACAATTTTTTCTTCATTAGCATAAGTAACTTTATCATAATCTATAATTTCATCATATTTATTTCTTTCAATCAAATATTCGTTGCCTTTTGAGGAAAACATTTTAGCACCACAAATTAGATTAAGATTTTCAATAATTCCAATTGAGACCCCACCACTTAAAAGATGATTATTTAAACTAATTTTTTCTATAGCTGATCCAGCTCTTTTTACATTCTCTGAATTAAAACTTGTTTCTATAATTATAGGTCTATTCAAATCAAATATTTTATTTAAAAATAACTTAGAATAAATTACTCCATTCAAAAAATCTCTTTTTTCTCTTGTACCTTGACCACTAATTTCTGTAAAGTATTTAGCATCTAGATTTAATTTAAGAAAATAAGTAACATTTATATCTTCAATATTAATTTCTGCGCCAAGCCTATTAGGAGTAGCATCTCCATAAGGCATTGTTGCACTATACATTGGATTATAGTTCATTAACGAAGTTGAAAGTTTTTGATTATAAATATTAGGGTCAGAAATAATATCTAATAAACTAATCTTTCTTTGAGTAAAATTATTATTATAGAAAGGGTATGATGTCGGCGTTAAAGAATACTGTATTCTTCTTGATTGTGAGCCTATACTTCTAAAATCAGTATCAACATACCTAAAAGATAAACTTACATTTGAACTCTTAATTTTAGATTTAAACGAACTACTAAAAAAGCTTCCATTAGTCTCAGGAGCAAATTCATCGCCTCGCCATCCTCTTTGCGACAATCCACCTTCAAAAATTAAACTATATGGATACTTTTCGTATATTTTATCAGAGTAAATAATTTTAGCAGTAATTACTGGGTTATAGTATGCAACATTAGTGTTAGATGAAGACATAACTTCAAATGTATTTATATAATGTGATCCGATCTTAAAGTTTTTATTTAATCTGATAAAAGTTGTTCCCCCTATCATAAGTAATTCAGGATCACCTAACCACTGTGAACCTCTAACTCTAGAAGAGAATATATCTAAATCAATTTGTTCTATGAATTTGTACATGTTATAAGAGAAATTAGTTTGAATACCTTGAAGTCTCCAATAATTTTTTATGTAGTAGTTTTCATAATTAATATATTCTCTATAAAAATTAAAAACAGACGGTTCATATTTGGCAAGTTCCTGTGAGTAATTATAAAGTGTATATTTTGATTGATTTAAGAACAAATCTCCTAAACTAAATCTAATTTTATTTTTAATAACACCAGTGGCAGATAAAGATCTTAAGGCTACCGTATTTCTATTACCCCACATTCCCCCAAAATCATTCTGAAGCCGTATTGAGGAGTTTATTTCAATATCTTTAACTGGAGTAAAATGTATACCTAAATCAATTTTTGAAAAACCTTGACCCGTACTTCTTGATGACACTGTATCAGTTTGATCTAAATTACTTCCGGCTAAAACATTTCTATCGTACATGACTCTTGCATTTCCATCATACCAAACCTTAGATTTTATTTGAGCCTGAATTGACGTAGCAATAAAAAGCAAAAAAAATGTTAAAAAACTTAAAAATTGATTTTTCATTAGAAATTGATTTTTAATTCAAAAGTAGATTCTGAACCCTTAATATTTGTTGCGCTAAAATTTTCATCAAAAAAATGAAAATATGAATGTCTTAAAAAAAGATAAGCCCCATCATTAAGTTTGATATCTATTCCAGCTCCAATAATTTTTCCATATTGATTTCTAGATTTAAAAGAAGGCTCATAACTTTCAGTAACTCCCCAAGAATTGTCATTTGGATATGGATCTTTATCATCAAAATCAGTAAATTCATTACATATTACTCTCTCTGTTGCATGCTTGAATACAAGATTAGTTGATTTTGAAATCTCATAACACACATCAATCTGGTGATTAAAACTTCTAATAAAAGCAGAAGAATTTATAACTGGAAAAAAACTTAAAAAATCCTGAGCAGTATTATAATTAGTTAAAGAGAATAAATAAAGATTTTTATCAAACACGTTAATTTTATATTTTAAATGAAAATCAGATGAACAGTAAAACTTATCAAATAAGGGTAAGCCATTTGGATCTATTAAACCAGTTGCAACTAGACTATCATTTGAATAAATACTATCTTGAATATTCACGTTTTCAAAAACACCTCGATAATATGAGTTAAATTGAGAATACGGACCGTAACCAGAACTAAAATAAGATATTCGTGAAAGCATTAGCCCAGTTGTATTATGACTATATGAAAAATTTGAATTTATTCTTTCTAATTCATAGTAAAAACCAGTACCAAGTGAAACGACTAAATCTCCTAATTTAAATTCAGTATTTAAACTATATCCCTCTCTGTTATTAGCTAAATAACCTAAATTATTTACAGGCCCTCCAAAAGAACTTAAAACTGTTGCATCTGTACCTTCTTCAATCACTGTTGTATTTACTAAATCCAAAACTGTTGTATTTTGAAAAGAAGAGTTTACATTTACAGCTTCTGGAGCAATTCGAGAATATTGAATTTTAAAAGGAATACCTAAATACTCTTTTGGTATATCAAAATTAAATAAGATTATCTCCCCTATACTTTTATCTATTAATTGAGACTCATATGTTCCTAATCCAAATTCTCCAGAAAATCTTAACTTTTGAAGTTTAAAATCAAATTCTGATGAGTAAATAGAAAATGTTCTGTAATTATATCTTACTGAATCAGTAGCAGTAAATGACGTAAAATAATTTAATGCAAAACTTGAATTAGCAAAGCTATTATTTACACTAATTCCTGCAGCATAATCATCTTTCCCATATGATATTATCTCACCTATATTATTTTGTGTTTTACCAAGTATAGATTGAAAGGATAATTCAGAATTATACAAACCTCGCATGGAAGATCCGGTAAAGGTAATACCTTGAAAAGCAATATTTCCAAAACGTAAATCTTGAGAAATAGATCCTTTTTTGTAATAGCTGCTATATCTATCCGAAACTTCTCTAGTTAATGGATCGTATGGAGCTCTTTCAAAAAGACTATATCTTAAATATCCTTCCTCTGCCCAAGCTGTTAACTTGCTCTGTCTGTACCATCTAATTCCACCAGCTTGTAATGAAAAATTTCCTACTGAAGTATTTAAAGTTGAATACAAATTTGATCCTAGATACAAAGAAAGTAGATTATTATCAAAATCTCCATTAAAAGGACTATTCATAAGTAAATCAGTTCCAAATGTCAATTTTTTTTTTTGTTTTTCCTGAAATTGATAACATAAGCATGGGTTCTCTGTAACCGGTCCCAATACTAATTGTAGTTGGTTGAGGGTATTCTCCAGAGTAATAATTGTCGATATCTAAAGCATAGATATCTTGAAAATTTCTAACATATCCAAGATATCTAAAATATCCAGACATTCTTAAACTTGATATTGGATCTTTAACAGATGGCTGATTACTTTGAAAAGTACTATCAATATAATTTTGAGAAAAAGAAAAATATGGGAATATTAAAAATATAAACATAATAATAATAATATTATTAATATAATTAAACCTCATTAATTCTTAAAATTAAACTCTTGGTTAAATTTATCAATCATTATACTAAACTTCCCTTCTTCAACAATCCATTCATTCTCAATACCATAAAATTTTAAATCCTCAGCACTAATAATAAAATTAACTGTTTTCTTTTGACCAGCAGGTATATCAACCTTTGCAAATCGTTTTAATCTTTTTAATGGAGGTGAAATTGTAGCAAAATGGTCTCTAATATAAAGCTGAACAACCTCCTTTCCTCTTAATTTTCCATTATTTTTAACATCAATAGAAACAGATAAATTTTCACCATAAGAAATACTTTTTTTACTCAGTTTTAAGTTTGAATACTCAAAAGATGAATAGCTCAAGCCAAAACCAAAATCCCACTGAGGATCATAAAAATCATTTTTCCAAGTGTTTGCATTAATGAGCTCAGATTGTTTATGGTCATAATGCATCTTTACTCCATTATATTTTGGATAAGTAAATGGCAGTTTACCTGAAGGATTAACACTTCCATTAACAACATTAGCAATTGAAACGCCTCCTTGATCTCCGGGCAAATAAGCAAGAATAATTCCATCAGCTAAAGGCTCTATTTCTCTAATTATTTTTGGTCTTCCTTGTACTAAAACTAATACAATAGGGATTCCTTCATTAGAAAGTAACTCCACAATTAGCTTCTGCTCTTTAGGCATATCTAATGTGTATATATCACCAGGTCGTTCAGTTGAAGGCAGCTCTCCCAAACAAACAATAGCTACATCATGAGATTTTGCTTGTGCTACAGCTTCAATTAAGTCAGCTGATTGAACATCCTTTTCATCTCCATTTTCCATTATCATTTTTGATCCTTCAAAAAAAGTAACATTAGGATAATTTAACTCAATAGCATCTTTAATTGTTGGGAAATTATTATTGTATTTATCATCAACTCCTTGCCAAGTATGTGTCCAAGCTCCATTTAAAACATTTAAACTATTTGCTGTAGGACCAATTAAAAGAATAGATTTATCATTTGAAATAGGTAAAATATTTTTATTGTTTTTTAAGAGCGTAATCGATTCAGAGGCTGCTTCATAAGCTGCATTTCTATGCTTATCTGATGCAAAATCCTTATATTCTTTTTTGAAATCATAGGTTGAATAAATACTTAATAGCCCTAGTTGATTTTTAACTCTTAAAATTCTTCTTACTGCATCATCTAATCTTTCCATACTCACTCTTCCTTCATTTACTAACTCAATAAGTAATTTACAATAAGTTTTGTACTCTGGGTTGTTAGGAACCATACTCATATCAACTCCAGCATTAATTGCTGTCGCTATTGCATCTTTTATCGTTGAATCAGTTTGAGCGACCTTGTAAAGATTAATAAAATCTTCCCAATCAGAAAGTGCAAAACCTTTAAAGTCCCATCTTTCTTTTAAAACCTCAGTTAACAAATATCTATTTGCGTGTCCAGGAATACCGTTAACTTCTCCACTATTCACCATAACAGTTAAAGCACCTTGTTTAATAGCATGGTAGAAAGCAGGAAGATGATATTCTTCCATATTTCTTTGAGGTATTAATGCAGGTGTTCTATCTCTACCACTTTCAGGGACACTATAACCAACATAGTGTTTTAAGCAAGCTGCAACATGATAATTATCAATTATACTTCCACCTTGATAACCATCTACAATAGATTTTCCCATTTCAGAAGCAAGATATACGTCTTCGCCCAAAGTTTCAAAAAAACGAGACCATATTGGATTTCTTCCTAAATCAAGTACGGGAGAAAAATTCCAAGGAATTCCAGAAGCCCTAGTTTCATATGCTGTAATTTCAGCCATAACTTTTGCATGATTTAAATCCCATGTAGCGGCAAGTCCAATCTCTTGTGGAAATAAAGTACTATTTTGAATATAAGTTGCACCATGTATTGCATCAACGCCATAAAGAATAGGGATCTGATGTGTTGTAAGTTTTGAATATTCTTGAATTTTATTAATAATCTGGTGCCACTTGTCTAAAGAAAAAGTATGATTTGAAACATTTAAAAATGAACCAACTTTAAAGTCTTTTACAGCTATTTTCAGCTTTTGATTATCAATTTGATGAGGTTCGACCAATTTATTATCTTTATCTTTTTTTAAAATAGATTCTAACGTAATCTGACAAGTTTGACCAACTTTTTCTTCGACTGACATTTTATCTAAAATCTTAGAAATCATAACTTCATCCTCTAAGTTAAGTTGATCTGTATTGAAATTTTGCGCATTAGTTTCTTGAAGTAAAAAACTGTTTAACAACGCAACTAAAAAAAGTAATCTTATAGTTTTCATTTAATTATTTTTAATAATACTTTGTGTTTTTTGTGCGAAAAATATAATGTATAAAAAACAAATTACAGTAATCCAATATGATTCATGTATTCAATATATATCTGCTAGTTTACCTTGAATTAAAGTTATAATAGCACCTCCGAGAATCATCATGACTAAGAATGATGAACCTTGAGAAGTATATTTTCCTAACTTATTTAGGCTTAAAGCAAAAATAGATGGCCACATTATAGAACAAAAAAGACCTCCACTTAAAAAAGAATATATAGCTATCTTACCAGATGTAAACAAACCAATCAACATGGCTAACATACCTAAAAATCCGAAAATTTTTAATGTAGCTGCAGGTTTATCTTTTCCAATAAAAAATCCTAAAATTTGAATTGCTACGCATAAAGCAAACGCATAAAAATATTTTACCTCAAAACCAGATACAGAAATTAAAAATAATACTAGTAAAAATGCTATATAAGGGACAATTATGTAAAGCCACTTTTTTAATTTATTAGAGGGATTAAAAACTGTAATAGCACCCGTCCATCTTCCAATCATTAAACCACCCCAATAAATAGTGATATAGGGTGCAACTTGTGATTCATCTAATCCACCGAAAGCAGGAGTAGTCAATAAATCAGATAAGTTAGCCTGAATTGTCACTTCAACTCCTACATATGTGAAAATTGCTAACATTCCTAGAACTAACTGAGGATACTTCATTGCTCCCCATCCATCTGGTTTTTTTTGTGCAAGAAAATTAGAAAAAACTAATCCAAAGACTATAACAAAAAGTGCAAGTAAATTAAGTTGTAAAATTAATAAATTAGAAGATTCACTTAATGTTTCACCAGATTCTAAGCCTATATATTGATAAAATATAAAATAAAAAATAACACCTAAAATAGTAGTTATAGAGATTAAACTTGTCATAGCTTTAGAAGCACCAAGGAAGCTTGAATCTTCTTTACCTTCTGGCAAACTCTTTGAAAAATAAAACAAACATGCAGCAAGTATGAAAAGTATACCAACTCCAACATAAACAAATTGAGCTGCTGTTAGAGAGATGCTTTCAATAGAAATATCACTTTTTTTTGCTGTTCCAAATAAAGCTAAAGCTACAATAATTGGTCCGATAGCTGTTCCGAAAGAATTTATGCCCCCTGCAAAATTCAATCTTTTATCACCTGTTGATTCATCACCTAAAGAAATAGCAAATGGTTGGGCAGCTGTTTGCTGCAATGAGAAACCCAGCCCAACTATAAAAAGTGCAGCAAGAATATATAAAAAGGCAGATGTATCACCAGGTGAAGCACCATTAATAGCGGAAACCATTATAACTGAACCAATAGCAGAAACTATTAAACCATAAACTATAGTTGATTTAAACCCCCAATAATTTAAAATATTTTTATTTACTAAACTTGAGTAAATAAATACAAATACAGCTCCAATGTAATAAGCACCATAAAAAGCAAATTCTATTAACTGACTTTGGAATTGATCAAGACTAAAATATTTTTTACAAAATGGTATTAAAATACCATTTCCCGCTGCTATAAATCCCCAGAAAAAAAATACTGTTACTAGTGTGTAAAGTGCCTGATTGTGATTATTCTGTTTCATAATTTTTTTAATTAATATTTAATGATTTTTTGATGAATTTTATAACCCTCAACATGTAATGCTTCTATAATATATAGTCCTTGATTTAGATTAGACAAAGATATATTTCCCGATTTTTTTTCAGATAGCAACATCCTCCCATTCAAATCTAAAATTTTAATATTAGCAATTTTAAATGTATTATAAGTCAATAAATTCTTACTGATAACTAAAACATCAGATACATTTTTATTCTCTATTGATGTACTACTAATATCTTTATATACTCTAACATAATCTATTTGAATATTATTTGGAAAAACAGTGCTTGAGTTTGGCCCCGATTGAGTTATAGCTAAATTTATCATAATATACCAATCATTAGAATTAAATGGCCACTGATGCGGCTGAGGAATTGAAAAATAGCTTTGCGGCGTAATTTGAAACATTTCAACATCATTAACATACCAACTTATAGTATCTTCCTTCCAAATAATTGCATATTTGTGAAAATCATCTGCAAAGGAACCATTAGAGCTATACGCTCCAAAACTTTGATAAAAATGTGTTGATTGAGAATATGGGCATGATCCAATATGCGCTGCTCCAGTTGTGTTATTAGTTAAATAATCATTTCCCCATTGTTCCATAATATCTATCTCTCCATCGCATGGCCAACTACCATCACTAGGTAGCATCCAAAATGCTGGCCAAAAACCTGTTCCATCTATTGTTTTAATTCTAGCTTCCACTTTACCATATCGAAAATCAAATAACCCTTTAGTAGTAATCTTAGAAGAAGAATAATATGATACATTATTCCAAGAATCAATTAAACCATTAGGTTCTTCTTTGACTTCAATTGTCGCAACACCATTACTAACAAATGTGTTTTGTGATTGATAATATTGTAACTCACCATTACCCCATCCCCACATGCCAAATTGTGATCCTGTTCCAAAATCATGTTTCCATTTTGAACTATCTAAAGTATTACCATCAAAATCATCGCTCCATACAAGTTGCCAATTTTGAGAAAATATAAAATTAACATTAAAAATAAAAAGAAAGAATAAAATAATTTTACGCATTTATTTAGCTTTTAAAATCTTATAATGTAATACTTGATTTCCTGAGTTTATCTCAATTAAGAAAATATTAGATGAGTAATTTGATAAACTGAAATTTGTTAAAAATTTTGGGTTTTCTTTTTCAAGAATAACTTCGCCAATAACATTATAAACTTTTATTTTATCAATATCTTCTGTAGATTCTATTGTTACAAAATCATTCACTGGATTAGGATATATTAAAACTTGATCAGATAATAATGTGTATTCTGTATTATTTAAATTACAATTTAAAATACACACAAGTGAATCCGAAAATTGTCCTGAACCAGTACCAGGATCATAACATCCGTCCGCAACACAATCCCAAGATGGTATTATATCAATATTACAAGAGTCACATTCATTCCAACAAACAATATCTAATACAGTATCAGAATATACGTGTAAGTACCTATTTACAAATACAGCTCCTAAAGAATCAATAGTAGTTTTTACGCAATATAAAGTACTATCTAAATTTTCTTGAATACTCCAATTATCTGCTGAAAATTTAAACTCTTGTAAGGAAGTATCAACTAATGTAGTAAACTCCCATATATTATCTCCGTCAATATCATTCATTTGCCAACAGTTTCCACACCAATTATTAAACTCTCCATTAATCTCAGGGATGGTAAAATTTGTAGCATTGTTCATGTCAAGTCTAAAAGTCACATTATATGCTGATTGAGGAGCATAACAGTCAACACAACTACCCCAACATACTGGATCTAAAACTGTATCTTTAGTTACATGTAAATATCTATTAGTAAAACCAAAAGCTGTGTAAGTACACAAATCACCTGAAAATAATGTTTCTTGTATATTCCAGTTATCAGCTGAAAATTTATACTCATATCCTGGAGCACCAATAACAGGTCCAATTCCTTCTAAAATAGGTATTGTGATTTCCCATATTGAATCATTATTTAAATCTGTCATCTGAGCACAATTACCACACCATGAATTAAAAACACCATTAACTTCAGGTGTAGTATAATTTATAGTTGTTTGTCCTCTTAAATCTAACTGAAAAGTAACATTGTACTCATACAAGCATAAAGAGCTATCATTACAATTTGCTAATGAATCATAATTATAAGCTAACGAATCCAAACACCCAAACAAGTTATAACAAGAGCTATCATCTACATTTGCAAAAACATTATAATTACATGCTAATGAATCCGTACAACCATAAAGAGATGCAATACAAGAGCTATCATCACATTCTGCTAAAGGATTAAAATTTAAAGCAGTGGTATCTGTACAACCAAAAACTAATAAACATGAACCATCATCAAAATTACACATAGGATCATAGTTGCAAGCCAAAGAGTCTAAACATCCATAAATATATGCTATACAAGAGCTGTCATCAGTATTTGCAAGAGGATTATAATTAAATGCTGTTGAATCTAAACATCCAAAAATAAAAGGTATACAGGAGTCATCATCACATAATGCTAAAGGGTTATAATTAAATGCTGTTGAATCTGTACAACCATCTGGGAAGATACATGAACCATTATCAGTATTTGCAATACTATCATAGTTACAAGCCAATGGATCTATACATCCAAAAACAATAACCGTAAATACACACGATCCATCATCACACTCAGCAATCGGATTATAATTTGTAGCAGTTTGATTTGTACAACCGTATATTGTTAAACAAGAACCATTATCAACATTGGCACTTGAATAATAGTTGCACGCTAATGAATCTGTACAACCCATAACAATAGCAATACATGAACCATCATCACATTGCGCTAAAGAGTCATAATTTAATGATGAAGGATTTGTACATCCATACACTGTTAAACAAGAACCATCATCTACATTTGCATTTATACTATAATTACAAGCTAATGAATCTGTACAACCAAAAACAATAGCAATGCATGAACTATCATCACATTGCGCTAAAGGGTTATAATTTATTGATAAAGGTTGTGTACAGCCATATATTGTTAAACAAGAACCATCATCTACATTAGCATTAGGGTTATAATTACAGGCTAATGGATTTGTACAACCATATACTAAACTAACACAAGGAGAACAAGATTCCCAACACACTGAAATAATTGTATCAGAAGTTAGCCTTAATTCTCTATTGACAAAAGCAAGTATTCCAGTAGAGTCAAAACTAGCTAAGACACATGATAATGAGCTATCTAAAATTTCTTCTATTGACCAATTGTCAGCAGAAAACTTATATGTATGCAAAGATGTATCAATGTTAAATGATTTAGAAAAAACTCCACTTCCATTTGGATCAAGCATCCAACAGTTACCACACCAATTATTAAATGTACCATTAACTTCTGGTGCTGTATAATTTACATTCACATTACTCATATCTACTTCAAAAGTCACATTATAAAAATTACGCTCCACATCACATGAGTAACATCTATTCCAACAAATTGTATCTAAGACAGTATTTCCATTAACAGTTAATTCACGATTAATATAAGGGCTTGCTCCTACAACACAGTTATCAAATTCATATAAATATTCTTGAATATTCCAATCATCTGCAGAATATTTAAATTCATATGTCCCATTTAACAATTGAATTGTAATTTCCCATATAGAATCATTATTACTATCAGTCATTGAAGCACAATTACCACACCATGAATTAAATGTACCATTAACTTCAGGAATATTATACAAATCTGAAACCTCACGCATATCTAAAATAAATGTCACATTATATTCACAAGTTCCATCATCCACTGTTGCTAAGACATTATAATTTGTAGCATTTACATCAGTACATCCTGGATTTAATGCCGAACAAGGATCACATAAACCATAACAAACAACAGACGGCAATGTACTTGTCAAATTAATTACTCTCAATGTGTCATTAGGAGTATTTATAATACATGATTCATTTCCATTAAAAGATTCTAAATTACCATCAACAGCAAATTTATAAGTATAATTAGCTTGTTGAAAAGGAGGAACAGAAACAGAATATTCAAAAATATTGTTTCCCACATCTGTCATATTATACAAGTTACCACTTCTATAAAACTGAACATCAGTAAAATTATTTGTATAATAGGACATATCAACTGAAAAAGTTACAGTTATCGTTTGTGAATGTGATTGTAAACTACAAAATATTGCTACAAACAAGCTAATTATATATTTCATACTAAATTTTAATTATTTTTTTATTTATTATGTTAAAATTTGATTTTATCACTAAAAAATAGACTCCTTTTGGATAAATAGTTAAATCTATCAACTTCTCATATTCGCCATAAAACTCCTCAATATTCTCTTTGAAAATAACCTCTCCTATTGAGTTAGAAACTCTAACACTAAAATTCTGAAAATCCTCTGATATAAATTTTAAATTAAACACATCTTTAGAGGGATTAGGATAAACATTTATGTTATAGATATTCTCAAAATCTTCTAATCTTGTAGAATGAGGTTGTGTCCATTTTACAGGACCATCCCATTGTGGAGATCTATATGGTCCTCCGCTTTGGCTACACCATGTTCTCCATATTACTCTATAATCTGTACCAGGTGTTAAGCCATTTTTTACTTTACTTAAATTTGGTGATTGTACTCCAAATCCTCCAATATTACTAAACAAAGTTCCTACAGTATCTATTCTATATTTTAGTCTTACAAAAGACCATGCTGACAAAGGAGCATCCCATGAAAAATTAGCTTTGGTAGCATTAATAGGATTTACAATAACATTTGTTGCATTTAAACATGATGATGCAGTTGTAAAAGTTCCTGCAGAATGCCAGTTAACAATTGTTCCATCCTGGTACCAAATCTTAAATTCATATTCATACTGAGTTGACGCAGACAAGTTAAGTACTAATTTAGAATTATTAAAACATGGCACGTTATTTCCAACAGGAGACCCCATTGTTTTGTAAAAATATGTCGTTGTTCCTATTGGCCTGTACCGAATCCTAATTTGATCTACTAAGCAAGAGCCTTGATTCATATTATTCCAATTAAATTTCATTCTATCATGAATAATCTCAGTTAAGTTAATACCTGTTATTGCATCACATAAATAAATACATGAACTGTCATTAACTGTAGCTAATGGATTATAATTTGAAGCTATAGAATCTGTACAGCCACTATGTAGATTACAGCTAGTACAAGATTCCCAACAAACTAAAGATAAAACTGTATCGCTATTTAGATTTAAAACTCTATTTGTGTATCCCCATGAACTAAACACACAACTTCCCACATTTAGCAAGTTCTCAGAATAAGCCCAATTATCTACAGAATATTTATACTCATAATTTCCTGAAGGCAGGCTAATGTTAAATTCCCATATATTATCTCCATTAAAATCACTCATTTGCCAACAATTACCACACCAGTTATTAAAAGTACCATTAACCTCAGGGTTATTAAATAAAAATGGAGAATTATTCATATCCAATTTGAAAGTAACATTAAAATTATTATTATAAATACAAGTACTATCTTCATAATTTGCATTTAAATTATAATTAACAGCCGATGAATCTGTACATCCTGCAATACACTCTTCACATTTCCCCCAAGAATTATATATAGTTGTATCACTAGAAATTACAATCTCTCTGTTAGCATAACTATAGTAATCCGTATTTGGAGCGCATGATTCTCCATTTAACATTTCTTGTAATAAAGATGGTCCTTCAGTAAAATTCCAGTTATCACCACAATATACGTACGTAAAATTTCCTTGTGTTAAAGAAAAACTACCAGACCATACACCATCATTATCATTATCATTAAGTTGATAAAAATTACAAGACCAATTATCCGATGGTCCAGTAATATAAATAGTGTTTGGTTTTGTTGTTGAATCAAAACAATTCAAATTCACTTCAAAATTTACCAAATATTGACAACTACCATCATCAATATTAGCATTAGCATTATAATTTTGAGCATTTGCATCTGTACATCCATTTATATCTCCAACATAATCATATACTCTAACCCAATCAACCTCAATTTGAGAAGGAAAAGTAGTAGAATTACTTGGACCATTACTTGTAATTGCAAGATTTAATATTAAGTACCAATCATTATTATTAAAAGGCCAATTATAGCCTGCAGGATACATATTTGGTGTAACAGTATAAACCAAAACATTATCGATAAACCAACTTATTTTGTCTTGCTGCCATCTTATTTCATAAATATGAAAATCATCTGCATAGGATCCTGATGCGATATTATGATTAAAACTATTATAAAAATGAGTAGATTGTGAATAAGGACAATTTCCTAAATGCGCAGCTCCAGTAGAAACACTAGTATTACCATTGTTCCCCCATTGCTCCATTATGTCTATTTCTCCATCACATGGCCAACTTCCATTAGTAGGGAGCATCCAAAATGCCGGCCAAAAACCCTCACCATTTAAAGTCTTAATTCTTGCTTGAATTTTACCAAACTTAAAATCATGTAAACTCTTAGTAGTAATTCTAGAAGATGAAAAATATTTTGTAACACCCCAATTATCTGTAATACCACTTGGTTCCTCCTTAGCGATAATTTTTAATGTTCCATTATAAATTTCAGTATTTCCTGGCTGATAATATTGTAATTCATTATTTCCCCAACCCCATAAATTATATTGAGAACCGGTGCCTATTTCATGTATCCATTTAGATGTATCTAAAGAGGAATTATTAAATTCATCTTGCCAAACTAAGTTCCAATTTTGACCTTTAAGATTTAAAAAAATCAAAATAAAATACAATAAGAATAGTTTTTCTTTAAAAAGACAAATATATTTCATAAACTCATTTAATTAAAATAAAGCCCAATCTATTGGGCTTTATTTTAATTTATAAATAAACTTTCTAACTACTGAAGAATCAATTTCTTATTAACTACACCATTATCTGTTGTAATCTCTAAGAAGTAAACTCCTTTTGTGTAAGTAGCT
>MDTA01177392.1_pt1 | contig 16458 bp, 11 predicted proteins | sample 811151 | NCBI WGS metagenome assembly MDTA01 (sample SAMN05326648, study PRJNA326480) | marine metagenome | isolation source: seawater | place: Indian Ocean: South | collected 2010 | reverse complement strand
TTTTTTCTGGCTTTTATTGAAATGATAAAAAAAAAACAGATAATTATTTCACTTTTTATATCGATTTTTATTGCATCAATCATAATATTACCAAGAGAAATATATGAATTTTTGACTTTGAATTCCAATTTTGTATATAATTTTTTTAATCCAGTTACTGATGTGTTCTCTGCAGATAATTACAATGTAAGCCTAAAACATGGTACAGGTAACTCACCACTTTTTCCAATTTGGATATTTTTTCCATACCCAAATCTTGGAGATATTACTTATAGCTTAGGCATTACCTCTTTGTATTTTTTATTAAATATCAATTTAAGAAATAAATTAAATAGAAAAGTATTTATTATTTCATTTATTTTTATTTTTATAGCACTTTTATTTGCACAACCTGTAGGAAGATTTTTCATAGAACCATTATTATGGCTTTTATTTTTTTCAATATTTTATTTTGAATTAAAAAATAATTTTATAACTAAATACTTAAATAAGATATTAGTTATATACTCAGTAATATTTTTGATTTTTTTATCATATTACTCTTTGAATCTTTTCAAAGGAAATTTAAATCAAAATATGTATGAAAAAGTCTTGTCGAAAAATGCAGATGGATACCTTCTTTACAAATGGGCAAATGAGGTATTACCAGATAACTCTGTGATAATAAGCACACATAGATCTCATGCTTTTTTTAAACACAAGGTAATTTCATACGAATTTAGATTATACCCAACCTCACACACTTCAGATGGTTTCAAGTATTATTTAGGCCATATAATAAATGAAAATCCAAAATATATTCTATATTCAAGTTCAGAGTATAATGATAAGAAAGATATTCTTAAAAACTGTAGGGGCAAATTATTAAAATTTAAGAAGAATGTGGGACATACATCGGGAAGAAACCCCTTTTTTAAAAAAGATTATTATGATGGTTATATATTTTACTTGGATAAAAATAAATTGAAAAATTGTATATTATAAATATCAATTTTTAAAATATAACATAATTATAAAAAAATTTATAAATAGAATTAAATGAGGTCATTTTGATTATTTTGGGTCTAAATTATTTTCATCCAGATTCTTCTGCCTGCATATTAAAAAACGGTAAATTAATCGCTGCTGTAGAAGAAGAAAGATTTGTTAGAATAAAGCATTTTTCAGGGTTTCCAGAAAATTCAATAAATTTCTGTTTAAAAATTTTAAAAATTGAAATCTCAGATATAGATATCGTAGCTTTAAATTACAATCCAAAGTCAAATATAAGAGATAAAATAATATACTCATTAAAAAATATTTATAAATTTTCTACATTAAAAAAAATTTATAACCAAAAGAACAAATCTAAAAATCAAAATGAATTGGAAATCTTTTTAAAAAAAAAAAATTTTAAGGGAAAAATTATTAATGTAGAGCACCATTTAAGTCACTTATATTCATCTTTATCATTTTCAAATTTTAAAAATTGCATAGGTCTTACAATAGATGGATTTGGTGATTTCTGTAGCATGGTATCATACGTTTGTAATGAAAATCAAATCAAACCAATAAAGAAAGTACTATTTCCTCATTCTTTAGGAATATTTTATCAAGCAACAACCCAGTTTCTTGGTTTCAAAAATTATGGTGATGAATATAAATTAATGGGACTAGCTTCCTATGGAAAGCCTAAATATCTTGATCAATTTTCAGATATAGTGAAATATTCAAAAAGTAATTATTTTCTTTTAAATTTAAAATACTTTACTCATCATTCTGATAATAAATTTAAATATTTTTTTGAAAATGGCATTCCAAAATTTAATGATCTTTTCAGCAATAGATTTGTTGAAAAATTTGGAAATTGTAGAAATAGCAATGATGATATTACTCAACATCATATGGATATTGCCTGTTCAATGCAAAATCATTTTGAAAATATAATTTTCAAAATTTTAAATCAATTATACGATGAATATAAAATAGAAAATTTATGTTTATCGGGTGGGTGTGCTTTCAATTCAAAATTAAATGGATTATTAAAAGACAAAACAAAATTTAAAAATATCTATATTCATCCTAATGCTGGTGATGCTGGAGGCTCGATAGGAGCATCTATGTATGTAAACTCTTTAAAAAACAATAAAAAAAGAAATGTAGATATAAATAGTTCTTACTTAGGACCCGAGTATTCAAATGAATACATAAAAAAAATTTTAGATAATAGAAACGATATAAAAAATTTTAAAATAAAATATTTAAATGATGAAGAAATATATAAGACAACTGCAAAAAAAATTTCTGAAAATCATGTTATTGGTTGGTTTAAAGGAAGAATGGAGTGGGGACCAAGAGCTTTGGGCAATAGATCAATTCTTGCTAACCCAATAAATAAAAATATAAAAGATATTTTGAATATAAAAATCAAACTTAGAGAAAAATTTAGACCATTTGCTCCCGCTATATTATTTGATCATAAAGAAAAATATTTTGTAATAGATTATCATTCACCTTTTATGTTAAATGTTGTTCAAGCTAAAGAAATTTCAAAGATTAAAATTCCAGCAGTTGTTCATGTTGATAATACTTGTAGAGTTCAAACAGTTAAACAGAATGAAAATAAACATTTTTATAATTTGATTAATGAGTTTTATAAAATTACAAATGTACCAGTTTTGGTTAATACATCTTTTAATGAAAATGAACCAATAGTTCAAAATCCTGAGGAAGCATTAAATTGTTTTTTAAGAACAAATATGGATTTTTTAGTTTTAGAAAATTGGACAATTTCAAGATGAGAATATTCCATATAGTTGAAGAAGTTTCAAAAAAAAATAATAGTATTGTTAGTATCACTAAAACTTTACTAAGATATAAAATCAACAAAGAATCTAAAATAATAATTCCACATTCTGAAGTCAAAATAAAAGGAAATAATAAAGAAATAAAAAAGGTAGAAATTTTTAGAAATTTTTTTAAATTTAATTCAACAATTTATGAGTTTTTAAACAACAATAAGCCAGACGTAATTCATATTCATGGTCTGTGGAGGCCTATACATCTACTTTTTATTATATCTGCGAAACAATTAAATATTCCAATAATAATACAACCACACGGGATGCTTTTGGACGAAGCAATTAAAACAAAATCTAAAGTTACTTATTTTCTAAAATTAATTATAATTTTTATTTATAAGTTTCTTCTTAAAAATGAAATATTTATTGCAGTTACATCGGAAGAAAAAAAATCAATATTTAAATATTTTAAAACAAAAAATATATATGTTATTCCAAATCCTTTTGATTCAACTTACAAAGTTACAAAAAATGTTAAAAATAACATTTCTTTTTTTGGAAGGTTTAGCCAACATAAAAATATAGACTTAATTGTTGAGTCTTTTTTAGCAGCTGACTTAAATAGCAAGTGGAAACTATTGATATATGGTATTGATGACGATCAAAATTATAAAGAAAAAATTAAAAAAATAATTAACAACTCTGATAGTTCAAATAGAATTTTAATTAAAAATCCAATTTTTGACAAAAATAAGAAATTTAAAAAAATGTCTGAAAATTATTTAAATATTCTTATGTCTAAGTCAGAAATATTGAGTCTTTCAGTTTTAGAAGGGCTTAGTGTAGGAACAAAAAGTCTTGTAAACAAAGAAATAAAATATCCAAAAAAAATATCTAATTTACTTTATTTTACCGAGCCAAAAAAAAATAAAATTGCAGATAAAATGAAAAAAATTGTTAATAATTATTCAAATAATTTTGTTGCAAGAAATAAAATTAAAGAAAAATTTAAAAAAGTATATAATTTAACAATTTCTAAAGATAAATATGAAAATCTTCTTAATAGAATTATTAAATTAAAAAATTATAAGCTTAATATTAATATTTTAAATATATCAATTGCAAATGCTTTAAATTCATTTTTGGTAGCTTTTTTAGTAGTTATTTATGGTCTCATTAATCCAAAGATATCTGCAGAAATTGGTATTATAGAGGGAACTATATTGTTCTTATTGCAGGTATTTTCATCGAATAGTAGAGCAATTCTTTTAAATGAAAAAAATGACAAATATTTTAATGACTTTATTTCATTTAGGTTACTTGTATCATTTACAATTTTTTTGCTCTTTTATTTTTTTTTCAAAAATATTGCTTTTATAGAAGAGGATTTCCATTTAATACTAATTTTTTTAATACTTATATCTTGGGTTAACGAAATAACATTAGTTTTAATTGAAAAAAAGAAATTAAAATTTACTATTAAGATTTTTATCTCTTTTTCTTTGTTATTTTATCTTTTATTAAGCGCATCCATAATATTTGATATTTTTAAGTTCAATTTAATTATTGCTTTTTTTATAGTATTTAACTTAATAATTTTTAATTACTTTTTTGATTTGAGGCAAATAATAGATCTTAAATATAAAATAAATTTTCTTTATCAAAACCTATTCCCATTTTTATCAACCTTATCAAATACAGTATCAGTTTTATTTTGGAGATATTCTATTTTATTTTTTACCACTAAAGAGACAGCTGGAATCATATTTGCTATTTTTTCAATAGCTTCTTTTCCAGGAACTTTTTATAATAATATCCTTGGTCAGACAATTTTACGTCAAAAAGTATTGAAGGATTTTTTTAATAAATATGAAAAAATATTTTATACTGTCTCAATTTCTCTTATTCTAATTGCATACTTTTTTTCAAAAAATAATAAACTATATCAAATTGATACATTTATATTAAATATTTTAACATTGTCATTTTTGGGAACTATAATAATGCTTATATCATTAAGAAAAAGAAATAGATCTCTTTATAAATTGTTCAAATATAAAAATATGATATTTAAAAGAGATATACTTTATAGTTTTAGTATTTTCCCAATGATAATTTTACTTTTTTTTATAAACGGTACCAATGGGTTAATTTATGCTTATTTTTTATCAGCGGTTCTTTCATTTATTTTTTATTCAATGAGCTATGGCTACAATTATAAATAGAACAAGATATTTAATTTTAATTTTTTGTTTTTGTTTTTCTATATACTCCATAAATTTTTATGAAGGATCAAAGTATATATTTATAATTTATAATATTATTTTATTATTTTTAGTTTATTATCTAACAAATTTCTCATCATCTTTTATTTCATTTTTTTTAGCCTTCTATTTATTTATGGGTTTCTGGTTTAAGTATAATTTTAGTCTAGTATTTAATAATGGCTATGTATTTGATTCGGGTCTAATGAATTCAACGAACATTGACAATGTACTTATTCTTTCTATCTATTTATTTTTAACAATTATAATTTCAAATTATACTTCAAAAAAATTTAGTTATAATAAATTTAGATTATCTAATACTCAAAATTTATTTTCAAAGTTATATTTTGATTATAAAAATTATATAATTTTTTTCTTTGTAATTTTTTTTTTACTAAATGGAATTCTTAATTATTTTTTTAAAATATATATTAAAGGTATTATATTTGATAATGAGTACAATTATATTTATGTAAGTTTAATAAAATGGTTATTGTTGTATGGTTTTATTATATTTAGTTGTTTTATTCTCAATCAAGAATTAAGAAATAAAAGAAAAAATATTATTTTACTTATATTAATAATATTTTTTGAATTATTTGTTTCCTATACTTCTATGTTAAGTAGATCTATAGTATTATTTGGTATACCGTTCATATATTGTTTTATTTTTTATGATGATAAAACTATTTATTTTAAGAGAAATTACATTTTTTTAGTTTTAATTTTTTTAGTTATTTCATCAGTATCAATTATTTCATCAAATAAACTTAGATTATTTCATGTTAATCAATTAAAGGAAGATCTAAGAGTTGAATATCAAAAACTACAATCAAATAAAAAAAATAATAAAGAAAATATTATAAATTCAGATGTTGCAAGAAATGATTTAAATAAAAATTTTCTTAATTCAAAAAAATTCAATTTCCAAGTTAATGAAATGTTGAAAGAAGATCCTCAAAAAATTAATGCAAAAAATGTGACTAATTTTATTTTGATAAATAGATGGGTGGGCATCGACTCACTGATAAATGTATCAACTTCAGATAACTTAAGCTTTAGATTACTTATTGAGGCATTTAAAGAGGAAAAAAGTAAAGCCGGTAATAGTTTTTATGAAAATAACTTTAATTTAGAGCATAAAAAAATTTCATTTTCATCTAAAGAGACTTATGTCAAAGGAAATACATTGCCAGGTTTATTTTCTTTTTTATATTACAGTGGTAGTAAATTTTTTTTAATAACACTGACTTTCTTAATTTTAAATTTTTTAGTATATCTTGAAAAAAAAATATTTTTTTTTTCTAACAAAAATATAATTTTTGTTGGTTTTTTCTCTCATGCAATTGCTAACAGAATATTTAGTTTTGGTTATGCCCCCAAAGACACTTATTTGTTTATTGCATCTTTACTTTTATCTCTGATATTTATTTATATTTTAGAAACAAATCGGTTCGATAAATTATTGAGTAATTTAAAATAAATAGATAAATATATAATAATATTAATTATTATAATTAAAATTAGTATTTGATTATTGTTTATAAAAACGAAACTTACAAAAATTGAGAAGAAATTATATATATTTATAATTAAACCAGCAAACGAATTTGAGAATTTACTCAAAATTTTTCTTTTATTTAAAAATAAATATAAAATACTATGTAGATGTTTTTTGTCAGCAATGTCTAACTTATCATTACTTACATATCTTCTAATTATTGAAAAAAGATTTTCAAAGGCTGGGTACCATAAAAAGTTTATTGCAATTATTGGATTAATTGAATTTAGGTTTATAGTATTTATAAATATATAACTTACTAGTATACATAATACGTAGACACCATTATCACCTAAAAAACATTTTCCAAAAAAATTGAAGATATAAAATGCTAACAAAATGAGGATAAATAAATTTAAGTCAAATATGTAACCAAATTTATTTGTAAAAAATAAAACTATAATAAAATAGCCAACTAAGTTTGTATTTACCCCATCTACAAAATTTGATCCATTCAGCAAAACAATAATGCACAACGACGTAAAAATTAAATTAAATAAAGAATTATCAAGGAATTTATCAATAAAAAAAATCTTGCTTTCATTAATTTGTAATAAGCTAATTTTTATCAGTAGAAATATTAAAATTAGCTGAATTATTAATCTCAAAATTGGTAAAAAATTTGGCTTTGTATCAGAAAAATAACCAAGAATGAAAAAAAGACTTAATATAAATATAAAATTGATTGAGATGTCTATGTTGTATATCAACTTAATTATCCCAAGGGATATCAAGAGATATATACCGCCAGACAAGGGAATTTTTGTTGAACTTTTAATTTTATGCTTAAGGTTTATATCTAATAAAAAATTGAGTTTATATTGGACATAATTAATACATGAAATTAAAAGAATACTAATAGAAAATAAAATTAAGTAATTCATATTATGAATATTATTAACACATCATTTATCAAAAAATTTATTCTTTTTTCATCAATTTTAATTTTTCTTATTCCTATCGCTCAAGTTACTGGACCATTTTTCACAGATTTATTTATTAGTCTAACAGCTTTATTTTATCTAGTTGTTATAATAATTTTCAACAGAAAATTACATAATAATAATTTAATATTGAATTTATTGATCTTTTTTTGGATATACATATTGTTAATTTCAATAATATCTGACTACAGATCTCTATCAATCAAACCAAGTGTGACTTTTATAAGATTTATTATTTTTACTTATGCTATTTTATTTTTAATACAAAATAAAAAAAATTTTTTTGAGATTTTCAACATATTTTTATCAATCACTTTATTAGTTGTAATATTAGATGGATATTTTCAATTTATTTTTGGTCATAATATAATTGGTCTAGAAAAAATGAGACCAGATAGATTGTCAGGATTCTTTGGAGAAGAACTTGTTTTGGGATCTTTCTTATCGAAACTTTTTCCTATAGTTTGCTTTCTATACTATCATCACATTAAATATAAAAAAATTAAAATTTTAAATACCTTAGTAATTATATTGATTATTCCTTTGATTTTTTTAAGTGGTGAAAGATCAGCATTTTTTCTGACATTGTTATTTTCAGCATTAATTTTGCCGATGATTTTTTCTATAAAAAAATTTTTAATTATTGGTTTTTCATTAATTTTTTTTGGGTTGATTATAATTAATTTAAATAGTGTTATTTATGATCGTTATATTATTCAACTTGTAGACCACGTAAGAATAATAATGGTTTTAGATGAAAGGGGAAAGTGGAGGAATATAAAAGATCCAGATTTAAAAGAAGATCCAAATTTAATAAACTATAAAAAAGAGACAATTTATTTTCCAGAACATATTGGATTATTTAATTCTGCTTACAACAATTTTTTGAAAAATAAAATTAAAGGGTCTGGAGTTAAAACATTTAGAGAAGTTTGCAAAAATAACGAAAGTAACTATAAAAAATATTTATTAAAAATAAAATCGAATATGGATTTTTGTTCAACACATCCTCATAATTATTATTTACAGTTTTTGACAGAAACAGGATTAATAGGTTTTGTATTTCTATGTTCACTTTTTGTTTATTGTGTTTTTAACTATCTCAAGTGTTCAGTTCATTACTTTATGAATAAGTTAAATAATTTAAATTTGTTTCAAAAATACATAATTTTACTGAGTGGAACAATTATGCATCTATGGCCCATAACAACAACTGGCAACTTTTTCAATAATTGGAATTCAAGTTTTATTTTTATACATTTTAGCTTATTCTTATATATTAGTCATGAATATTCTAATCGATCAAAAAAATAATCTTATTATATTTACATTTACGATATACATATTTTTTTGGAGTTTTAACATTCTTGGAGATAATATTTTAAGGTATTTAATATTTATACCTTTTGTAATATCAGTATTTGAAATAAATCTAAGAAAAAATAAATTAGCTTTATTTAAATTTCTTATAATACCGATATTTTTAATAATACACTATTTATTAGCAAATTTTATTAACTCCACTCCAATTTTTCTACGTGATTTTGTTGCAATTAGTTTTATTTCTATAATTGTATTTACATTTTTATTTTATCGATCTTTATTATATGCAAATATTGCAAATATTTTAAAAGTATATTTCTTACTTCTATTAATATTTTCCATTTTTACAGAAAAATCATTAGACGTAGGATCTTGCAGTAGTAGTTTTTTTTACTATTTTCCTATCTTAGAAAATATTTCTATTTCTAAAGGATTTTTCTTAGAAAATTCTCATTTGGCTATGGTAAACATTGCTGCAATTTTATCTGGATACTATTATTTTTTTAAAAAAAAAGATTTATTAATACTTATACTTACTTCATCGAGTCTAATAATTAATATTTTTAATTTAAGCACAACTTTTTTGGCTGGCTATATTATATGTTCAATACTAATCTTTTTTAAATCTAAAAATTTTTATTTTAAAATTTTTATTTTTGGTAGCTCTGCAATTTTTGCAATTTTCTTATATTTTAGTCATGATTGCAATAAAAAATATTCCTACATAAATATCGATGACATAAAAAATGAAACGATACAGCGTGATAAAACAGGTGAGCTTACTTCAAATGTTTATGAAAGATCTATTATAATTTCAATAAATACTTTAAAAAATTATCCATTGGGTTGGGGATATGATGGTTCAGTAAAAGCCACAAAGAACTATCTTCAGTATCTAAAAGATAAAAATAAAAACTCAAAAAATATGCAAGAAAATCTTTTTGATAGATTTGTATGGAATGTTAATTTAAGAGATGCATTAGGAAATATTTTTAAAATTTTGATTGAATTTGGATATTTGTCATTACCATTGATATTTTCATTTTTTTTATACTTAAAAAACAGTAAGATTTCTGAATTTGAAATTTTTATAATATCTATTTTTATAGTTCAGTTATTTAGAGGTGCCGGGTATATTAATGGTGGCTTTATATTAGCCTTTTCAGAAATTTTTTTATCAAGATTTATCATAATAAACAATCACCATCTAAATAAGAAGTCTCCCAATTAATTTTTGTATATTTTTTAAGTTCATGAGAAATATTTGGACCAAATTTTATTAAATATGGATTATTTTTGATATATCTTACAAAATAATATTTATTTTTTATTTTTTTTAATAGCCTAGAATTTAAATTTCTGTATTCAATTACATCACATTTTTTTTTTTTAGAAAAAATTGCCATATGATTAAAAACTTCATTAATATTATTTTGACAATTATTATTCATTCTAATTTCAGCCATATACATTCTCTTATATTTTGAATTTTTTATTTTCTCCCTAATTAATATTGCATATCCAACTAAAATTAATTTCTTATATATTTTTATTATATAAAAATTTTTATTGTGATTAATAATATTTAAATATTTTTGTAACTCTTTTTTTGATCTTTTTTCCATAGGATATTCGCTATCGTTCTCATACATTAGGTTGAATTTATTAATTTCAAAATCTAAATTATTGCTGTGTTTGAAATTATAATCTTTATTTGATCTTGGATTAGATTTAAGTTTAATATAAATATCCAAAAATATCTGTAAGAATGGACTTAAAAAGATTAAAAAACCTAGTTTTTTTTTTTTTCCGTAAATATTTAAAAAATTTTTTGAGTTTAAAATTTTAAAAATAATTTTTTTGCATCCACTATTATTAACTTCTTTAGCCCCAAGTGTTTTCCAGATTTCTGAGACTTTATCATTTGCTGTGGTTGTTAAGAAAATATCATTTTTTATATTAAAGTATCTATTAATTAAAAAAATAGAGTAATTTCTAAATTTTTTCTCCACATTCCAATTTGAACTTACTAATATATTGTAATTTTTTCCCCGAAAAACTAATTTTTTCCTAAAATATGAGTGGTATCCGACAAGATTGTTTTTAAAAAATAATCCATCTCCAATTATAGTTTTTGGGTTATTATCCCAGAGCCTTTTCCAAAAAAAATAATTTGGAATTTGAAACCCATTTTTGATTATTAACAATTTAATTTTTTTATAAAAGCTGATATTTAATCTTTTAAATAACATAAGTATAATACTACTTCAAAAAAATGAATAAGGAAGAAAAAATACAAAATTATTTATCAAAAAAATACAAAAAAAAAATAAGTTCCAATACAAAATTATTTATAATTTTAGACATTGATTCTTTTGAGTTTGTCAAATTAATTAGACAAATTGAAATTATATTAAAAAAAAAATATAAACCAAAAATTAATTTAGATTTGTTACAAGTTTCTCTTAAACAATTTCTGAAATTATTTAAATAATTTAAGCCTCAGCAAATTTTTTATTTTACTTCTTAAAATTTTTTTATTTGGGGCTTTTGGTATTTCTTTCATTCCAATATCACTAACATGGACAATTATTTTAGGTATTTTATATCTTGCAATTTTAGATTTTAAAAAATTATAAAAATCTTTTTCTTTTATTTTTTTCTTGCCTTCGTATAAAAAAACTAGTTTATTTTGTGTAATATTGTCTGGTATGGAACTTACAATACCAATTTTTAATTTTTTATAATTATAAACATGATTTTCAATTTCAGATGGATAAATATTTTCACCTGAAACTATGATCATATTATCTATCCTATCTTTTATAAATAAAAAATTTTCCTTATTAAAATAACCTAAATCTCCTGTCTTAAACCAATAATTATTAAATTTTTCATTTGTGAGTTTTTTCTCGCCAAAATATTGTTTAAATATATTTTCACCTTTAATCCAAATTTCACCATACTTTAAATTCTTCTTAACTATTTTAATTTTATTGTTTGTCAAAGGTTTTCCAACTGAACCATAATAAAATTTATTATCCAATAATGACTCTGTGGTGGCAATTGATGAAGTTTCAGTTAAACCATAATTACATAAGACCTTGACTCTAAATTTTTTTTCAAATGTTTTCTGAGAAAATTCATCCAACTTTGCTCCACCACAAAATAAAGATATTAAGCTATGATTTCTTATTTTTTTTTGAGTATTAAAGTAATTTATATGTGTGGCCATCACTGATGAATAATTTATTTTATATTTTGCGCATGTCGGCCAAAAATTTATTAAGCTTGTTTCTGGGCTAATTGATATTGTGCTACCATTTAAAATAAATGGTAACAAAGTTGGTATAAACTGACCATTATTGTGATATAATGGTGTAACTGATAAAAACTTTGGCTTGATAGTTTTTATTGATAAAGATTTATGAATTCCATACAAGTTTGAGATCATAGACTTGTGTGTTAAAACAACACCTTTCGGTTTCCCAGTCGATCCTGAAGTAAATAATATTTGAGCAATAGAATTATTTTTAATTTTAAAATCTTCGTCAAATTTTGAAACCTGAAACCTTTTTAAATCTTTTAATAAATTTTCATAACTGATATTATATCTTTTAATATTCTTAATTTTATTTATTTTTTTATTATAATTTTTATTTGTGATAAGAAAGTCAGGTCTAACTTTATTTACAATATATTTGATTTCATCATCACCGCTATTTGGGTTAATAGGTACAAATATTCTATTTGAATATATTGTAGACAAGAAGGTTATTAGTAATTCGATTGAATTATCTAAGATAACTAAAATTTTTGAATTCTTTTTAATATTCTTCTTGTTAAAAAATAAATTAAATTTTTTTAAAATATCTAAAAGCTTCAAATAATTTAATTTTTTTCCTTTATTATCTGATAAGTAGTAAATATTATCATTGTTTTTCTCACAATAAAAATTTAAAAAATCTTTAAAATTATGAATATCTTTCATTATATATTTTCAACTTTAACATACTTTATTTATAAAATAATCAAACTTTTAAATTTCGAAAAAAAAAATTCTCTCAGAGTTGTTATGTATCATGATATAAAGAAAAAAGATTTTAGTAAATTTAATGAACAGATAAAAATTATTAAAAAAGATGGTTGGAAATTTTTAAATCCGAACAAACTAAACAAATTTAAAAAAAATAAGATATACGGCAAAAATATTATTTTAACTTTCGACGATGGTTTTTTTTCTAATTTTTTAATTGAAAAACAAATACTTTCAAAACATAAAATAAAAGCAGCATATTTTATTCCTTATAATTTTATGATGATGAAAAATAGGAGAGATTGTGTTTCGTTTATAAGAAAAAGATTAAAAATAAAAAGTTTTAAATCAGATTTTAAAAATAAAATTAATATGAATTTAAACGATGTTTTAAGGCTAAATTCAAAAAAACATTCAATAGGTTTTCATACAAAAAATCATTTAGAGTTATCAAAAATTAAGTCAGAAAAAACTCTTAAGAATGAAATTGCAGGAAAAATGAACAAAAAATTTGAGAAAATTATTCACAAAAATAAATTATTTTCATACCCATTTGGAAAAATTTCTGACATTAGTGAAAGTTCTTACAAAATAGCAAACAAAAAATATAAATTCATCTTTTTAGGTATACGCGGTGAAAACAAAGTATCAAATATAAAACAAAAATTAATATTCAGGGATAATTTTATGACAATTTATAATAAAAAAATGTTGCTTTCTATACTTAATGGTTATTTTGACTTGTTTTACTTGTTTAAGAGAAACAATATACTAAAAAGATATATTAAATATGTCGATTAAATAACATCTAAAAATTTTCTTTTATAATTACTCAATTGAAATTCTTTAGAATTTTTTAGGCAATTCTTTTCAAAAAAACGATAGTTTTTTAATATAAAAAAAAATTTTTTTTCAATCTCTTTAACTGATGATTTATTATTAATTATTATTCCATCTTTATAATTTTTTATAATTTCACCTATACCTCCCTGTGATATAGTAATTGTAGGAACTCCATATGCTTTAGCTTCTATGACTGTAAAAGGACAATTTTCAATTTTACTTGTAACAAAAAGAACATTTATTTTTTTATATATTATTTCTTTTTTTGACCAACTATAAATTTTTAAATTCTTAAATTTTTTTTTATTTATTTTTAATGATCCATTTCCAAAAATATAGAAATTAATTTTCCTTTTATTTATTTCTTTTGAAATTTTTAAGAATTTTTCTATTCCTTTTTCTTTTTCTAATCTTCCAATGAAACCAATGTTGAGTTTATTATAATTATTTTTATAAATTCTATTAGGTAATTTTATAAAGTTTTTTATAACTTTTTGATTACCAAGCCTTAATAAGGGAAAATAATTATTCCACCAATTTTGAGTAAAATTTGAAACAAAAATATTTTTGTTTGAAAAAATTGAAAAGAAACTACTTATAAATCCAGCTGATAATTGAATAAGATTTATATTATATATATGACTATGAAAAAAATGTAATATTTGTGTATTTTTGAATAAAAGTTTAATTAATATAAAATACAGAGAAAATATAGTTGTATTGCTTATAACAAAAATAAATTCGTCTTTATTTTGTTGTTTTTTAATTTTTATTAAAATCTTAATTGATCTAATAAATTCCATCAACACATTACAGTGATAAAATTTATGAAACTTTTTATATTTTAATTTATTTATAATTTTCTTATTTTTATCTATTAAAATTGTATTAAATTTATTTTCGTTTAAAAAATTTATTAAATTTATTTGAAAAGATTCTATACCCCCTGTAGCATTAGATAAAAAAATAAAATTTTTCTGTGACACAATTAATTAATAAAGTTTATGTATTTATTTAATTATGTAAATTATTAGAGCATGAAAATCAAAAAATTTTTAGTTATTTTATAAAAAAATAAATTTTATAGCCTTTAAAATTATTTATGCTGATTTCATCTAATGTAAAATCTGTTCCATTATAATAGTGAGTACACGGGCTTTTGCTATAATAACATTCACCTTTTTTTGATTTATAAAAAAATACTTCATTATTCTTTAAAATTTCAAGGTTATCCTTTTTTTTGAATGAATTTCCACTGTTGTATATATTTGGCCAAACACTTTTATTTTTATCAATACCTTCATATATTCGAACAAAATTCTTTATTGTTACCAAAAAAATTACAAAAAATATTAAGTATTTCATTACATCTACAAATTTTTTTCTATTAGAAAAAAATTTGAAATTTACGCAATAAAATGAAATTAATAGACCAGTTGTTGAAATTAAATATCCATAGCCATATCTAAAAACTGGAAATTTTAAAAACCAAATAATGCATCCTATAAAACTTATAAAAAAACATAAATAAAAATTTTTATGAGTATTTGTTTCATTAGATTCTCTATCTTTATTTTTAGTATATTTATTTACCCTTATTTCATAAGTTTTTAAAATTATAATTAAAGCAAAAATAAAAATTGAAAATGGTAATAGTTTTTTAGTAATTGTTTTTCCTTCAGATGAAAGCCAAGTTTTGATCCAAGTATAATTATTTAAATATTCTGTATAATTTTTTTTGTTCTCAACTTGATTTACCCATCCCTTAGTCCATGCTTCATTTTCGACTCTAGCATTATAAGCATTACTCCCTCTATTACTATTAGCGTCATACCAATAAAGATTTTTAAAACACGTTTGTTCTAAAGGAAAAACTAAACAACCTGAAATAAGAAGATTTTTTCCCAAAAAAAATAAAATAAAAATAAAACTAAAAATACTTAATTTGTTAATTAAATATTCAATCTTAAAATTTTTGATTATATAGAAAAAGGGAATAAAAAATGCTAGCAATAGAGTGATTTTATTTAGAAAAATAAAAGTAGAAGCAATTATGGTTTTTTTTATTTTCAATAAACCGTTGTTACCTTTTAAACTTTCAATAATAATATAGAAAAAAAGAAGATTCGCTGGTGCATCATTACCAAAATCGCTATATCTATTAACTCTAAATAAAATGAAAATAATTATTATGAAAATAAAAATTTTTAACATATTAGAATTTTTTTTTCTAATCAGTTCTATTAAACAGTAACCAAGAAAATTACAGAATATTATTCCTACAGGGATTGTGATCCCTTTATCTCCAAATATAAAATTATTATAAATTGCAGATAAATATTGCATTATAGATATATGTCCAAATCTAAAATGAATATTACTAATCCCAATTAAAATTTTATTTTCATTTAATATACTTATAAATGGCAAATGATATAAGCCTGCATCTGGTCTGTATGTACCATCGTAAGATATTGTTAATACAAAAAAAATACAGACGGGAATTGAAAACAATAAAAATAATTTGATTAGTCTTTTATTAAAAAAAAATAAAAATAAACCAAAAGGTAGTATAAATATTATTGTGTTAAATATTTTATCAAGACTTATAAAAAAGTTAAAAAATAATCCAATAAAGCTTAATACAAACGCTCCAAATATACCTAGCTCAAATATATTGTAATTATTTGAAATTTTATTATTT
>MDTA01126450.1_pt1 | contig 16463 bp, 17 predicted proteins | sample 811151 | NCBI WGS metagenome assembly MDTA01 (sample SAMN05326648, study PRJNA326480) | marine metagenome | isolation source: seawater | place: Indian Ocean: South | collected 2010 | reverse complement strand
GACCGGGCAACGGTCAATAGACTCGTGATCCCATTCCACGTGAATTCAAGAGTTCCTCCATATTTTAGTCGCTGCAAACGTTTCGGTATGCTGACAGCACATGACCACAACGCGCCAATGCAGGCGGTCCGATGAGCCAGAACAAACTCGACCAGGTAGTCGCCAATGCCCAGCAGTCGCGGCTTACGCGTGAACAAGGCTATCGGGCGCGAGCCCTCAAGATGTACCCGTGGATTTGTGGTCGCTGCCAGCGAGAGTTCACGCAAGCGAACGTGCACGAACTCACAGTACATCACCGAAATCACGACCATGACTACAACCCTGAAGACGGCAGTAACTGGGAACTGCTATGTCTTTTCTGCCATGACAACGAACATCAGCGCCTGCTGGAAGGCAACGTTGACATCGACGCCGGTCCAGCGACGGGTGGGCCAGCCAACAACCCGTTTGCAGACCTGCGTCGCATGATGAAGGCGAGCGATGAGCCTGGATGAGACACCCTTGAGCGTATAGTGCTTTCCCCTGAAGCCCAGATCGACAACAATCCGTCGTAGCTTCCCATCTGCTTCGAGTACCTAACACCATGACGCGCATCGCCACATGGAACATCAATGGACTTCGCGCCCGTATCGACTATATCCAACATTGGCTGGCGGCGCGCGCTCCTGATGTCGTTGGCTTCCAGGAACTCAAAATCACGGACGAACTGTTCCCCAGGGACGTGTTCGAGGCGCTTGGTTATCACGTTGTCACACACGGGCAGAAGGCATGGAACGGCGTCGCCGTACTCACCAGGAAACCGGTCGAGGTAGTGCAGGCGGGACTGCCCGGGCAAGCCGATTTTGGCGCACGTCTGCTGACCGTCGACCTCGGTGACATCGAATACACCACCGTCTACTGCCCTAACGGCAAGAAAGTGGAACACGACGATTACCCGCGCAAGCTGGCATGGTTCGACGCGTTGCGGATCTACATGAGCGAACGTCTGGCGAGTGGTTCCCCGCATATACTATGCGGCGACTTCAACATTTGTCCGGGGCCGCTGGATTCGTGGGATGAAGGAGGGCACGAAGGCCGCATCTTCCACACAGACGGTGAGCGCGAGCGCATGCAGGCGCTCTACGCATGTGGCCTGGTCGATGCGTACAGGGAACAGAACCCGGATACCCAGGCATTTTCGTGGTGGGACTATCGCGCTGGCTCATTTCAACGCAACCAAGGGCTGCGCATCGACTTTCTACTGACGTCTCCGGCTTTGATGCCGCAGGTTGAGTCGGTGACCATCGACAGGGACTATCGCAAGAAGAAAGACGGTCTGACGGCATCCGATCACGCCCCGGTGTATCTGGACCTGCAGGCAGGCTGAAGCCGCTAGCGGACCTCGATTTCCACGAACACAAACTCGTAGTCGTTGGCATTGACGACGTTGTGCTCGACGCCCTCACCACGGTAGTAGGAAATACCTGCAGCCAGGTCGGCACGCACCTCTCCGTCGCGAGTTTCCAGCAATAACTGCCCGGTGGTCTGCGGCACAACCACGTAATCGTAGCCGTGACGATGCCATCCGGTTTCGGCGCCGGGCGCAAAACGCCACTCCGTCACGATAACGCGTTCGTTATCAACTTGTACGGTCGCGACCGCTGCCGGTCTGGCCATGTGGAATGCTCCATTAGAATTCAAGTAGGCGTCTAGCATACAGGGGGCACAAGTTGCACGGCAGCGGTATCAGCGTAACATCGCCGGCTTCCGCCACAATCCGAGCAACCCTCTATGCGGCCCGACAGATTAGGCTTTGGCATCTTCCTTGCTCCATTCCATCCGTTGCACGAGGATCCGACTGCGGCACTAGACCGAGACATGCAACTTGTCGAACACCTGGATCAACTGGGTTACGACGAGGCCTGGATTGGCGAACACCACTCAGGTGGTTTTGAGATCATCGCCTCGCCGGAGGTTTTTATCGCAGCTGCTGGTGAACGAACACGGCACATCCGCCTCGGCACTGGCGTCAGCTCGTTGCCGTATCACCATCCGTTCATCAATGCAGACCGCATGGTGCAGTTGGACCACATGACGCGCGGGCGCGCGATGTTTGGCGTGGGCCCAGGCGCGTTGTCGGGCGACGCGTTCCAGATGGGGATAGATCCAGCCGACCAGCGCCGACGCATGAATGAAGCGCTGGACGCGATCATGGCGCTGTTCAGTGGCGAGCGCGTTACCATGAAGACAGATTGGTTTGAGCTGCGTGGTGCGCGCCTGCAACTTGAATCGTATACGCGCCCGCACATTGAGATGGCCGTCGCGTGTGCCCGCTCTCCAGTTGGTGCCGAGGCTGCCGGCAAACACGGCATCGGGATGCTGTCGATTGGTGGAACCTCAGACGAGGCACTCAAAGTACATGCCAACAATTGGCGAGTGTGCGAGGAGTCCGCAGCCAATCATGACCAGAGTGTGGACCGGCAAAACTGGCGACTGGTCAGCCTGATGCACGTCGCGGAAACGCGCGAACAAGCACGCGAGAACGTCAAGCACGGCCTCGAGCTTTGGGCTAAGTACTTCCGCGAAGTAGCCACCTTCCCAATTGTCCCAGCTGGCATCGACAGCGCTTATGAATACCTGCTCGAAAACAAAATGGCCTGTATAGGTACGCCGGACGATGCAATTGAGTACATCGAGAACCTCTTGGAAGGCGCAGGCGGTTTTGGGCACTTCCTGGAGCTTGCGCACAACTGGGCCGACTTTGCGCAGACCAAGCGCCACTATGAATTGATGGGGCGTTATGTCCGCCCGCACTTCCAGCACACGCTTGAGAAGCGCAAGACGAGTTACGACTACAGCTTCGACAACCGCGATGTATTTGTGGGTGCGTCGTCTAAGGCGGTGCAAGCAGAAATCGACCGTTACCAGGCACAGAACAAAAAGGACTAACCTCGGTTAACCGCCACCCTTGTCCGAAAGGGCCCTGTCCGGAAGGGCCCTGTTCTGAAGGGTCCTGTTCTGAAGAGCACTTTGCAGGAAACCCGCAATCCAACGCGCCGCACGTTGTTGCTCCGGGCGCGCTTTGGTAGATGCTAACGCGGCCTCCGCGGTAGCGTCTTCCAGAATTGCAGCCCGCCGGGCAGTGACCAGATCACTGAGAAACGCGGAGTCGAACTCCGGGTGACCCTGCAAGGTAAACGCGCGATCGCCGTATGTAAGCGCCGCCACGGGGCAGAACTCGGAACTTGCAACCACCTGCCCGTCGGGCGGAACCTCGACAACCTGGTCCTGGTGGAACGCATGTATCTGAAAGGTGTCGTTGCCATCGCGAAGCCAGTCGGGCGCGGCGTCTTGCAAAAGGTCATAGCGATGCATGCCTATGCCCCAGCCTTTCTCGGACTTGATGACCCGGCCGCCCAACGCCTGCGCCAGCAACTGATGCCCAAAACAAATGCCAACGATTGGCACGGCCGCCTGATAGGCATCACGTAGGAAAGTTTCCAGCCGTGTTATCCACGGGTCCGTGTCATACGCGCCGAATCTGGACCCCGTGACGATCCACGCATCACAGACGTTGGCCTGTTCAGGCAACTCGTCCTCCAGCGCCGCAAAATGTTCGTATCGCCATGCCGGTCCGACATCGCGAAGTAAGTGTTCAAAAGCGAGCGGATAGTTCCCATGGGCAGCCACCAGCTCTGACGGTGGCCGCCCGGTCTCCAGAATCCCAATCAACATGGAACAGGGCCAATCAACATAGAACAGACGCTAACTTTCGTCATCCCGGAACCCTGGCGAGCGTGAACACTGTGCGCGCAGGAATTCCATCTGGTCTGTCAGAATACGACGATTACCAAGAATCAGCGCTTCCGCGTGGTTTGGTACATACGGTACTGCCAGCAGGCGCATGCCCAGACGATCCAGTTCGTCCAGTGTCCAGTTTCCTTTGCGGTGATTGCAGGGCCGGCATGCGGACACGACGTTTTCCCATCTATCTTTCCCGCCGCGCGACACTGGCAAGACGTGATCACGAGTCAACTCGCGCGCGGAGAAGTGATTGCCACAGTACATGCACATGAATCCATCGCGACGAAACAATTGTGTATTGGTCAACGTCGGCACGGCGCGTTGTGTTGCCAACTTGGCGTCCACGCCGCGCGTAGCGATGATCGTGTTGACGTCCAGGAACGAACGTTCTCCCGTTACCCGTGACATACCACCATGCAGACGCACTGCGGACTTGCCGGCCTCCCAGACGACCTGATCACGACAATACAACAACGCCCCTGCCTCTTTGGAAACCCAACGCAACGGACGCCCTGATATATCAAGCTTCAGAATCAGCGGATTCATTTTAAAGCTCTCCAGCTTATGCTCGCGCATAAAAAAACCCTGGTCAGCCGACAAACTCACCAGGGCTCATGCAAGCATGACTGAAAGCTAGTCGGTTGAACCAACGCTTCCAGTCATCTTGACCGGAAGCGATTACCTGAGAATCACTCTGAGTGCGTACAACCACGCGGTATTCGACACACTAGTGTCATGCCCGGACCGCTCGGCGGTTTGCGCACGCACGCATGCGCGTGTCGGTGATCGTGCACCGCCGTCGCATGGCATCAATGTCGATTGAGGAATTCGCATGGCCGCGCAGTATACGGAGCCCACGTTACATTTCAAATGTAAGGCGTCGATCCGCTTCCACGAATCACCTTCCAAAATCCGTCAATCGTTATCCGTGAGACCCGCGCCAGCACCGCGTAATCGTGACTCTTCACTCGCAGGCACATAGGTTTGATGTGCAAGCCCCTCCAACACCTCCAGCTGCCCCCGAGAAACTCGCGCCCGCTGCACGTGCTGGTCCAAAGCCTGTTTAGTGGGCGTCACCGCTACCTCCGCATTTGACGCCTGCTCTATCAATACCTGATGTCCATATGCTATTGGATGCGCACTCGCCACATCCGGTTCCCCAGTGACTGTGCAGTGCCAGGCAATATTGTCCAGGTGTACCAGAACATGCGTCCCGCCATTTCCAGCGATGCGCGCGATAAACGGCAGCAACAGCCACGGCGCATAGAGGGACGGCAATGCGCGCGTAATCGGTGCCTCCGTACCACACACATCAGCCAGATGTACGCCCGTTGTTATCGGGCAGGCCGTCTCGCCGGATTTTAGCCCCGTGGCTGCAGCACGGGCAGCTATAAGAGACTCTGTGGTGCGATCCAGAAGTTGCACTAAACTCATCAGTCCGGGTAGCCCGCGCATCTCCAGATAGCCGACGGAATACGCAGCTTCTTCCGCCATACCCCAGCTATATCCGGAAGCACGCGCTGCTTTCCACGCAAACGCCTCTGCTTCGCCAATTGACAATTCCAAGCTCATTCAGGCGACGTCCGGATAAACCCAATCATCGCTGTAGGTCGCAGAAAAATTATCCGGGAATGGCGCGTTCTGAAACATCGTAATCCGCACCCAACGGTCCGAGCGGGGGTCGAACTTGGTCGCACCAAAAAACGCGAGTTTGCATCGCAGGATATCGATTGGTTGCATGACGTCAGCAATGACGTTGTCCTGGATTTCAGCATAGGGAAATGCAGGCGCGCGTTGTGCACGCCGCACCACATGACGATGTTCGGGATGCTGCTGCAAGAAGGTCGCCACGAGGGTATCGTCCTCTTGCGCTTCCAGTGCCGTCCACAACGCACGGATATCTCGTGCAATCGCCAGTGGATGTTCGCGCTCGGCGCCCGGTTCATCAAAACGTTCGCCTAGGCGCGGCTCAAGCTTTTCTTCTGACACATACCAGAACCGCGCCGTATGCGCTCGTGTCTGAAAATCGAACTCCCGGGTATACGCATAACTCTGCGACAGCACGTCCTGCAGTTCCCCAACGGTTTGTTGCCCGTCAATCGCAAAGAAGCGCCCTTCGTCCGTGGACATGTTGTCAGCGAGGTCATCCACCAGATCAGGATGGCACTCCAACAACAGAGACACGGTAAGCTCCTGCGCCTCCAGCGACAGGTTTTGCTCCGAGTAGCGGTACAACGCATCCCAGGGCCGGGCAACGCTTTGCGCGTCTGACGAAGCCATGTACGCACCTAATCGTTGCGCGTCAGATTCCAATTCCCTGACACGCTCTTGCTGCTGCGTGTGGTCCGTACGCCAGGCAGGCAGGTCCGCCTGCATGCGTTCAAGAACCGTACCTGCAAAATGCCACTGCTCCGGCGTGACTTCAGGCAGTGCGCGCACTTTTGCAAGCGCCGTCTCACGCGCCAACATCCAACAATGAATCAACTGAGGATGTTTGATAAAAAACGGGGCCATCCCAAGTCCGGTGGAGTTACCAACCCCAAGCAGGCGTTTTCGTTCGAGACTGAGGCGAACTGCCTGGTGAGGCGCCTGTACGTGTGCAAGATGCTCGACGATGTCAACCGTGAACGCCCGGATCAGGAACACCGATAACAGCTCCACCTGGAACGGCGCCGAAAATTCCTCGCGGTCAGCGATAAATCGCCGGTCCAACGCTCCAAACTTACCCGAGCCGTAGACGGCCGTTGTGCGCATCAGGTAACCAACATCCGTCAATGCCTCAGCGCTCGGTTGTTCACCCGCCGCAAGACAGTCGCGGACGTGCTCAAACAACCGTACGGAACGGTTGGCACGTGCCAGTGTTAATTCACGCTCCGAAATGTGCCCGGCTTCCTGCAGCGGCACTTGTGCACGCAGCCGCTCGATGTCGTTGGCGTCAGGCACACCGTCAAATAGAGTAAACGTTGCATCCCACGCCTCCGCGATCACGCGATCAGATCGCATGGAGGGATCGAGGTCGTGCGCGAAGGCCACCAGCGTATAGGTTCTTTCGGGGCCACGTGCTTGATACAAGGCAGTACCCACTCCAGTCTCATCAACAGACCATAACGTGCGCTCGAAGGACCAAGCGTCACGCTGCAGTCGTCTGAGCAACACGCGCATGAAAGAAAGACGCGTCTGGTGCGCCGCACCCATGCGCGTGAGCCGCATCACAGTGCGGGCAGGGCGAAGCTGAATGTCAGTACTGGCGTGCACGATCGGTTTATCCACGGCGGTAACCAGGCTGCAGTTTATGTCATCATTCGGATCATCGCTCGACGTTCAGGTATTGTCGAAATGGACCTGATATTTACCCCACTCCATCCAAGTTTCGTGGCTGCTGTCAGCGACGTCGATCTGCGCACGGTAGACGACGCCGCAACACTCACGCAGATTCGCGATGGCATGGACCAGTATGGCGTGTTGGTGTTCAAGAACCAGCAGTTCAACGGTACCGAGCAGATCGCGTTTGCGAAGCGCCTCGACGGCGAAATTCACGCGAAAACGGGTGCGCGTGTGTTAGGCGCGAACCGCTTCGGCAATGAGGCGCTGACAGACATCTCCAACGTCGGCAATGACGGTGAGGTCATGGACAAGGCTGACCGTAAACGTCTTTATGGTCTTGCGAATCGACTCTGGCATACGGATGCATCGTTCGAAAATCCGCGCGGCCGCTACTCGATGCTGATGGCATATGTGATCCCTCCGGACGCGGCCGACACGGAATTTGCGGACACCCGCACGGCTTACGACACGCTGCCGGAGCGGACGAAAAGGCAACTTGAAGGGCTTACATGCCATCATTCGATTGCTTATTCGCGCCATACCCTTGGCTTCGAGTTCTCGGCGGAGGAAGCGGGCCGGATACCGGGCGCCACACACCCTCTGGTGTTGGAGCTGCCACGTTCCGGACGCCGCTCCTTGTATCTCGCCTCACATGCGTCGCGCATCGATGGATGGACGTTGCCGGAGGGGCGCCTGATGCTGCGCGACCTGATGGAACACACAACGCAACGCGAGCTGGTTTACCGACATCAGTGGACGGTTGGCGACTTTGTCATCTGGGACAATCGCGCGACGATGCATCGGGGTAAACCGTTTGCGGATACACAATATCGCCGCGAGCTGCGGCGCGTCACCACGTTGGACATCGCAGAGCCGGCCCAGATGGCGGCTATTGCATGAGCGCAGATCAAAGTCCTTATGCGGCACTGAAGGTCCAGCTGGACGCCTGTCGCATGGTTCTCATCGACGGTGGGACTGGCACGGAACTCGAGAATCGCGGTGCTGAGATGATCAGTGGTGCATGGTGTGCAATGGCTACGCTTACGGCCCCGGAGACACTGCGGGAGGTCCACCGTGACTACATCCGCGCGGGCGCCAGCGTTATCACGATCAATACGTTTTCGACCAATCGCAACATGCTGGACCCGGCTGGGCTTGGCCATCATTTTGAAGAGGCCAACCGCCGCGCGGCTGAAGTCGCGCTCGAGGCGCGTGCACTCGAAAACGCCGAACGGACGGTCGCCATTGCGGGATCCATGTCGCATCAGATGCCGGTAAAACCCGGTACGATGGGTCGCGACACATCGAGACTCCCGTCCGTTGAGCTGGCAACCGAACGTTTCGAAGAGATGGCTCAGCTGCTCGCCGACACCGGAATTGACTTCATCATGCTGGAGATGATGTCCGACCCAAAATACGCGAACCCGGCCATTGCGGCCGCGCGCCGGACCGGGCTGCCCATCTGGGTCGGGTTTTCAACGCGGGAAGACCATAATGGCCGGATCAATGCGCTCAGCCGCGGGGATATCCCCGTTGAAGAGATGTTTCAGCACTTTGACCTGGAAGGTGCAGATGTTGCCGGCATAATGCACAGTAACGTTCACATCACGGCTAGCTCGTTGCGCGCCTTGCGGTCCAGTTGGGACGGCCCTTTGTCCGTTTACCCGGACAGCGGCTACTTCAAGATGCCCCACTGGCAGTTCGAGCAGATCATTCCACCTGAGGAGTTCGCACAGCAGACGCAGGTTTGGGTTGATGCCGAACGTGTGCAGGTCATCGGTGGCTGTTGCGGCCTGGGCGTCAGCCACATCGCCGGGTTGCAGGCACATTTCGCGAGCGAGCTGGCCTAAACCGAACCGGACTAGACCGATCCGGACTAGACCAAGCCGGCCGGGGCAACCGTCTAATACGTGTCGAATATTTGCTGTAGCGCCGCGCGCTCACGCGTGACAGTCAGACCCAGCATCAACAACACACGCGCTTTCTGCGGCGTCAGGTTATCTCCTGTCACGGCATTGTGACTGGCGCGCAGCCCTGTCATGGCCGCCACCCTGCCGCTGCCTACACGCGAACCCTGCACAACAAGCACCTCCGGGTGTTCCGTCAGTACTGCCCGCTCGGCGGCCGTGCATAGTCCTGGCGCAAACCCCGCGCTGACAATGCCTTCAGCCCCGGCCGCAATACAACCACGGATAGCGGCGCCATCGGCACCCGCGTAAGAGATCACAACGTCAACACGCGGCAATGCCTGCAGGCCACGCACATCAAACTCGGTATGCGGCGCCGTGGGTCGTACAGGTTTGCGATAAAACGCCACCTTATCGCCATCGGCGTGTCCCAGGCAGCCAAAATCAGGGCTGCGGAAAGTCTGCAGCTTAAGTGTCGATGTCTTGGTGACTTCGCGCGCCGCGTGGACTTCGTCATTCAGCACCACCAGCACGCCAAGGTCGCGCGACAGAGGATGCCCCGCCACGCGCACCGCGTTCAGGAGATTGATGTTTGCGTCGGTGCTGATACCGCTCGCCGGCCTCTGCGCGCCCACAACCACAACGGGCACGGCAACCTTCAGCGTCAAGCCAAGGAAATAAGCGGTCTCCTCAAGAGACGCCGTACCGTGGGTGATCACGACGCCTGTCAGGCTCGCGTCAGCGGCAACCGTCGCGTGGATGAGTGCATTGAGCTCAAGCCACTCGGCAGGCCCCATCGCAGTGCTCGGAATCGCGCGAAATGGTACCGGGACGATTTCGGCGATGCGGTCCAGTTCCGGCACCTGCGCCAACAACTCATCTACGGCATAGATGCGATTGTTGCGGACGTAATCAAGCAGATCCAGAGAGTCGACGCCAACGCTGGAGATTGTGCCACCCGTCCCGATGACCGCAACGCGCGGCTTGCCATTTTGCTCTTCTGCTGCCACCCGTTTGACTCCGATCTCGTTCCAAACCCCATATTCTGGCGCATGTGCGCATCATCACATAATCACTTTATTGATACGCGTCATACTCTGAGAGTGAGGTATATTCGACCATAGTGGGAACACTAAGGACGTTCTGGCCCATGGAACTCATCACCGCAGACGCCAACCTGGTCTTTACGGCGGCGCTCGTTTTGATGGTGTTGATCGCTTTGTTCGAAGGGCTTGCGTTACTGCTCGGCATGGGTTTCAGCCACATACTGGACACGCTGTTGCCCGACATTCATGTCGACGTCGACTATCCCGATATCTCCACTCACCAGGGGTCTCGCCAAGATCCTCGGCTGGATGCACGTTGGGCGAGTACCCGCTCTCATCATCTTGATTGTGACGCTGACAACGTTTGGTCTGATGGGTCTGTCCCTTCAGTCGACGTTAGACGGACTGTTCGGCTGGATGTTGCCTGGTCACATCGCATGGCTGCCCGTCTTGTTGTGTACGTTCCCGGTTGCTCGGGTATTCACGGGGTTGTTGAGCCAGGTGCTGCCAGTCCTGCACGAGACCATCCCCGTCAATATGAACACGCTGCGACTGGAAGTGCGCCGCGCAGCGGATCATGCGCTGATCACCCGCGACCGGATGCGTGTGGACGTATTGGCCGAGTTCTATGTGCGCGTGCAGCCAACCGCGGAGTCCATTGCGGACGGCCTTTCTCGTATTGTGCGTTTCGGCAGGCATTCAGTTCATGCAACTGTTGATGATCACGCGCGACGGCGACCTTTATGATTTCTCCGCCGATCTGACGGGCGTTGCTCTGGGCACCGCGATCGGCGCGTTTATGACGCGTAGAGCTTGGCGTCAATGACAACAGCCAAGGCGAAGGACGACGGCGTTTCGACCGTTATCGCAGACGATCATTTCTTGATGCGTGACGACATTCATTCTTGCAAACGGTAAAAGAACTGAACGTCGTCGCTGAAGGGGCGAACGGTCTGGAGGTGAGTAGCGCGGGTTAAAGGAACGCGTCCACGCCTGGACGTAATCATGTAAGCCGGCCTGAAGTCACGAGCCTTGTTCCGCGAGCTGGTGGACACGGGCGTGCATGACTTGTTTCTGAAACACGTTGAGCCCGGAGAGTTCGCGAGCGCCATTCCAAAGGTCCGCGCAGGCAGCACGGTCATCGCGGCGGATGTCCAGGAAGCGCACGTCACAACACTCGGAACGTCCAGTGTGTACTCAGCGTCCAACAGGTATTGCGCATCCGCACAAAGTTCGATGCAGTCGACAGTGGCAGCCACTGGGAACAACGCCACAAGCAGTAGCAGCACCGCACGCACGCGCGCAACAAACCAGACGAGATATCAACAGGCTGACAGTTTGTGCATCTCTACATTTGCTGTCATCAGCTCACAGCAAAATGGTGGCGAACACCTTAGACATACCGATTACGGCTTCCGCATTGCCTCTACTCAGGCTGAGGCCAGGATCTCCACAACGGCGGCGGCAGCTTCCTCGACCATACCTGTATCTACATCAAGATGCGTACATGCACGCATGGACTGATCCGTGAACGCACCAATATTGATACCGCGTGCTTCCAGTCGCGCAGAGATATCAGGCGCAGAAAGCGGGCTTGCAGCGACATCGAAGAACACCAGATTGGTTTCGACTTCTGGCGACATCAGACGCACATGCGGATGCGCGTCAATCAGCGCCGCGAATCGTTTTGCGTTGGCGTGGTCGACAGCCAGACGTTCCACATGGTGCGCGAGAGCGTAGCTGCCAGCCGCCGCCATCATTCCCGCCTGACGCATGGAGCCGCCAACACGTTGCTTCCAGAACCAGACTTCTTCGATAAAAGCGGCTGAGCCAGCTAACACGGCACCAACCGGGCAGCCAAGACCTTTAGTCAGATCGATCCAGGCGGTATCTGCATATTGCGCAAATGACGCCATGGACGCTCCAGCTGCCACCGCGGCGTTGGCAAGGCGCGCCCCGTCCATGTGAACAGGCAGTTTGTGCTCGCCTGCCACCTGTCGGACGGCCGCGAGCTCGTCATGCGTCCATACCGCGCCGCCGCCCAGGTTTGCTGTCTGCTCTACTTCAACCAGCGCCGCGCGCGGAAAATAGCGGCTCCGCGGTCTGATGGCTGCCGCCAGATCCTCTGCGGCGTAAATGCCACGCTCTCCTGCGATCGGACATATCTGCACGCCGGAAATGGCAGCGGGCGCGCCACCTTCGAAGTTGAGTATGTGTGCGCTCGCATGCGCATAGACCTCATCGCCGGCGTTACAGTGAACGGCAATCGCGAGCTCATTACACATGGTCCCCGATGGCAGGAAGACAGAGTCTTCTTTGCCCAGAAGCTCCGCGACCTCGGCGCAAAGACGATTCACACTGGGGTCGTTGCCACCTTGCTCATCGCCAACTTCCGCACTGGCAATCGCTTCACGCATTGCGGCCGTTGGTCGCGTCTGCGTGTCGCTATACAGATTGATTCTGCCCTCGTTCATTGTGCAAGTTTCTCAGTTGATAAAGATGCCTTCGGGCAAAAACGCGGAAACGGTTACGTTGGGTAAGTCCACAATGTTGCTGATGCGAAGATCGACTGCGACGCTGCAAATGACGTATGCCTGCTCGCGCGTGTAGCCGCGAACGGTTAGCAGGTCGATCATGGCGAGCAATGCATTCTCGGCAGCCAGCGTCACGTTCTCGCCATCGTTGCTGCCGTCCGCACGGATCGGCATGCCGGTTGTTGCGATGAAGTTGAATGGCGCTGCCCATTGCGGCGCAACAAAATAGCCCGGGTGTGAAAATCTCGGGAAGCGAATATTCTCGCGCGCAGCGCGTTGCTTGTGTACTGCAAAGCGCACCGTGACAGAGGCACCCATTTCAATCGCGGTAATACAACACTCTGAGTCGCCCTGTGCGTAATGGGCGTCCCCCGTCGAAAATAGCGCGCCTTCCACGGCAACCGGCAGGAACAGGCGCGACCCGGTTGTCAGTTGGCGTGCATCGATGTTGCCACCGTTCTCGCGCGGCGGAATCGTGCGCAACCCTTCCGCCGCAATAGTTGCAACTGCCGGTACCGCATCCTGTGGATCAGGGCCCAATGCAATGCCGCCCGCATCGGCCACGGCCTGTTCCCGCGCCCGCCAGGCCTGCAACTGAGCGTGTGACGGCGCCACGGCCGAGGTGCCCATGAAGGCGCCTTCAGGAATGCGGACATTCGGAATCTCGGCCGACTGTGCCCAGCCGTCGCTCATGTGCCAATGCGCCAGGAACGGGCCAGCTATATGTTCGCGCAAGAATCCGGAGCCAGGGCGAATCCGGGTCCAGCCATAGTCTTGAGCCACAATTTCTACAAACTCGACCTCGAGCAGATCACCGGGCTCAGCCCCGCGGACAAATAAGGGGCCGGTTACTGGATGGGCAACCTTTGAATCCAGAGCATCCAGGTCCGCAACGGTCATGCCTGGTTTGACCTGTCCATCTGCGGCATCCCGTGTTTCCAGGTATACCGTCTCGCCTGGCGCGACATCCAGAATAGGTGGAATCTCCGGATGCCAGCGATTATGACCCGTGTGCGGTTCGTCTCTCAGTCGACCCGCGCGGTTGATGCGAACTTCATGATTAGCGGACACGTCTTATTCAGCCGCCTGTGCATGCATGCCGCCGAACTGTTGTTCCATCTGGCGTCTGACTTTCAAGGTTTCGTCAGCGGCATGAAAATCCACATCCGACCAACTGATGGTCTGACCCGCCGCGATCGCGTGCTTCAACTTCACCCCGTGTGCCAGCCCGATAGGCACACAACCACGCGCTAACGAGGTAGCGCTCGGCAGGAGCTTCCCGTAGACGGTAAATCCACCCTCGCCGTCCAACATCTCATCTGGCTGCAGGTCTCGCTTGGCGGTCGCGACCGCATCACCTGCCCACTGCTGCGTTGCGCCTGTTGGCTTGCCCAACAACGCGGCTGACAGGATAGAGACGTTCAACTCCAACCCGATCAGATGAAACGGCTTGTACATGGCAGAGTAGCGTCCGCTGGCATCCGTGTTCATGCCGTATTGCTTGAAACAGGCAGCTGCATAATCGTTTGGCGCTTCCAGTACTACGTATACTCCCCAGCGCAGGTCTCTTGCTACGGGGCGCCCGTCCCGTTCCTCGGACGAAACGACTTCGACCTGACCTTTGTGATGTAAAAGACCTCCTGCCTCGCGCGGTCGTAATACATGTGCCAGGTCGTCCATGCCACACGGTGGGAAAAGGAGGCCATCCGGAGGTGGCGTCAGACCGGTCGCATTGGCAATTGCCGCCATCTCGATAGCGGACTTGGTGCCGTCCAGAAACGAGTTGAACATCTGCGAGTTCATACCGGCCCCGGCTGCCTCCTCGGCCGTCAGTCCGTAGTGGTCCCACACCGTATCCGGGGTAGACGCGTGATAACTCGGCAGGTACTTGGTACCTTTGCCAGCGGCCACCACGTCAAACCCGCATGCACGAGCCCACTCGACCATCTCACAGGTAAGCGCTGGCTGATCCCCGTAAGCCATCGTGTATACAACGCCGGCCGCGCGCGCCTCATGCGCCAGCAGCGGACCCGCCAGAACATCCGCCTCCACGTTCACCATTACCACATGTTTGCCGTTCGCGAACGCGGCACGTGCGTGGCGAATGCCGGCAGCAGGATTTCCCGTAGCCTCGACCGTCACGTCTACATCATCGCGAGCAAGCATCGCCTGCGCATCGTCCATGAACACCGTTGCAGCGATACGCTCCTCGGACCATCCCACGGTACGGCATGCGTTGCGCGCCCGTTCGGGATCGAGATCCGCGATCACACTGATCGTGAGCCCCGCCGTGGTCGGCACCTGGCTCATGAACATGGAGCCGAACTTGCCAGCGCCGATCAATCCGACCCGAACCGGGTTCTCTTCCCGCGCGCGCTGCGCAAGTTCCTGGTAAATAAACATCGCGTCAGGCCGCCGCGCTCGCGGACGCCAGCAAGCAGTCGTCCGCGAGCGGCTCGATCGGGGTGAAATCCCGATGCGCGATCCACTCAGGTCGTTTGAACTGCCGGATGTGATTATCCACGTGGCAGAGCGACAGATAGACGATCACACGGTCCATCGGAGAGATGTTAGGTGGGCTCGCATGTACGAGAAGAGAAGAAAACAAAAGAACACTACCTGCTGGGCCGGTAGGCGCGACACAGCCACCCCGTTCCGCCAACTTGCTGACCATCTCGCGATCCAGCGTCCACAAGGGGTAACTGGTTGTTTCCAGGTCATGACCCGCCTCCAGGACTCCCTGTTTGTGACTTCCCGGAATAAACAACAACGGACCATTCGCAGCCGTCACATCATCCAGAAACACCGCGATATTCATGGCGCGCGGCTCCGGCATCTGGTCGTCGCGGTGCCACGTACCGAAGTCCTGATGCCACTGCCATACATCGCCGTCGAACGCGGCTTTCATGTTCACCTTGTACTGGTGCATGTAAACCGGGCCATCAACCAGTTGCATGACCGGCTGCAACAAACGCGGATGCGCGCCCAGACGACCCATCGTGTCGTTGTATTGGTGCGCCGCGAACGCAGTGCGGGCAACGCCCGAACTTTCGCGCCAGACTTCTTCGCGCTCCAGCTGATAGACGTCGTCAGCAGCAGACTTCAGGATGCGGGCCTCCTCGCTCGTAAAGCGTTCAGGGAAAAACAGGTATCCTTCTTCGTCGAACTGCTTGAGTTCCGCTTCGCTCAATTGCATTGTTCTGCTCTCGCTCTCAGTGGGATCGCGACAGTACTGCGACCCGCTCAATCTGCACAGATTAGCATCCTCAACCAGGTTCACGAACTGCGCTGACGACACGCTGCGAGATGGTTGATCGATCGCTATGACATGTGAAATCGATGCAAATTCGCCGCACACTGGCTGCTACTCAGTCCGGAGTAGTACACGACAGGAGATTCAAGATGGGCATGTTGGATGGACGCGTAGCAATATGCACCGGTGCCGGCCGCGGCGTGGGTGCAGAGGTAGCCAAACTGATGGCGGCAAACGGCGCCAAGGTCATGGTCAACGACCCAGGTGTGTCCGGAGACGGTCAGGGTGGCGACCAGTCGCCGGCGCAGCAAGTTGTTGATGAGATCAAGGCGGCCGGCGGCGAAGCGATTGCCAACTTTGGTTCCGTCGCCAGTTATGAGGATTGCCTGTCGATGGTCGGCCAGGCGCGCGAGGAACTGGGGGGGTGTCACATCCTGTTCAATCCCGCCGGTATCCTGCGTGACCGCATGTTCCACAAAATGTCTCCGGAAGATTGGCATGCGGTGATCGACGTGCACCTTAACGGTCACTTCAATATCTCGCGTGCGGCCATCAACCTGTTCCGCGAACAAGAATACGGTCGCATCGTGATGGTGGGCTCAACCTCCGGTCTGCT
>MDTA01092077.1_pt1 | contig 16464 bp, 17 predicted proteins | sample 811151 | NCBI WGS metagenome assembly MDTA01 (sample SAMN05326648, study PRJNA326480) | marine metagenome | isolation source: seawater | place: Indian Ocean: South | collected 2010 | reverse complement strand
TAAAACAATTTTCATTTCTTTTTTTGAAAGAATCTTAGGTATTCCGATTCTTAGGGCATTTATATATTGATGGCAAATATTTTCGACCTCCTGAGCGAGCTCAAAAGTCTTATCTAAATTTTCTCCGAAAGCAACTTGACCGTGATTAGCAATTAAACAGGCGCTTCTATCTTTGAGGGCTTTGATGATATTTGTTGAAAGTTTTTTTGTTCCAAAAGTTGCATATTTGCTGCATTTAATATCTTCTCCGCCTGCCACTGCAACCATGTAGTGAAAAGCAGGAATATTTTTCTGGTGAGTAGATACTGCCGTAGCACATGTTGAATGAGCGTGAACTATAGCCTTTGCATCCTTTTTATTCACATATATATCTTGATGAAATCTCCATTCTGATGATGGTTTACCTTTTTTTTTGTCAAACACACCTTTAAGAGAAACAAATATAATATCTATTGGTTTAAGCGATGAATATTTTCTACCTGAGGGAGTTATGTAAAACCCGTTAACACCATTTTCCTTAGCTCTAACAGAAACATTTCCAGATCTTAAAGCTGAGAGATTCTTTAAATTTAATTTTTTTGCATATTTAATGACTTGGGCTTTATACTTTTTCATTTAAATAAATTTTTAAGTCCTTCTGTTGATGCTTTACAAATCCCTTTTTCAGTAATTAAACCTGAAACATATTTAGCAGGTGTTATGTCAAACGCTAAGTTCATTGCTTTGCTTTTTTGCGGATATATTCTTACCTTTTTAATTTTGTTCTCATGATCAACACCTTCAATATGAGATAGTTCTTCTGAATTACGTTCCTCGATAGGTATTTCTTTGTGGTCTTTAATATTCCAATCTATTGTTGAGCTTGGTAACGCAACATAAAAAGGAATATTATTATCTTTAGCAGCTAAAGCTTTTAAATAAGTGCCAATTTTATTACAGACGTCTCCATTTGATAAAGTTCTATCTGTACCTACGATGCACATATCAACTTGACCTCTTTGCATTAAAATTCCTCCGGCATTATCTGTTATAATTGTATTGGAAATTCCTTCTTCATTTAATTCATAAGAAGTTAAATTAGCTCCTTGATTTCTAGGTCTAGTTTCGTCTACCCATACATGAACTTTTATTCCTTTTTGATGAGCATGATATATTGGTGATGTAGCTGTTCCCCAATCAATCGTTGCTAACCAACCAGCATTACAATGTGTTAGTATATTTACTGTATCTTTTTTTGTAAGTGCTATTTTTTCAATAATTTTAAATCCATTAAGCCCAATTTTTTTACAAAAATTTACATCTTCTTCTACAATATTTTTTGCTTCTTCTAAAGCAAGGTTTAATATGTCTGCACTGTTAACACCTGACAGCTTTTTTATCATTCTATCTACGGCCCACTTTAAATTTATAGCTGTTGGCCTTGACGAGATAAGATCCGCACTAGCTTTTTTTAAAAATGACAAATCATTTTTTTCTATAATAGACAAAACCAAACCATAAGCAGCAGTTGCTCCAATTAATGGGGCGCCCCTAACTTCCATAGTTTTAATTGCGTTAATAGAGTCTTTTACCGTTTTTAGTTCTTTAATTACAAATTGATGTGGTAACTTTGTTTGATCAATAATTTTTACAACATTTTTTTCGAACCAAATTGTTCTATATTCTTTACCACCTATTTTCATTTTTTTAAAACTCTACCAGCAATAAATCTTAATTTCTTTCTCGTTTTTTTTGTTTGAAATTTTGGTTGAGTTATTATTGCAGTATTTAAACATTCATTTGCGGGGTCTCCTTTTGGATTAAATGAATTGAAAGTTTTAATAACTTCAATAATCATGTTCTGTGCATTCAAAGCATTTTGTTTAAGAGTTTTTATCACCGTTGGCACGTCAACCTCATCATGATCTGGATGCCAGCAGTCAAAATCTGTAACCATTGCAACTGTGCAGTATCTTAATTCAGCTTCTCTTGCTAATTTTGCTTCCGGCATGTTTGTCATTCCAATTACGTCTGCTCTCCAAGTTTGATACATTTTAGACTCGGCTAAACTTGAAAATTGAGGTCCTTCCATAACTAGATAAGTGCCTCCCACTTGGTGAGGTATCTTATTTTTTATTAATGCAGACTCACAACACTTCATTAAACACGGACTCGTAGGTTTGGCCATAGAAACATGCGCAACAATTTCTTTATCAAAAAAAGTTTTCTCTCTAGCGAATGTTCTGTCAATAAATTGATCCACTATGACAAATGAACCAGGTAGCAAATGTTCTCTTAACGAGCCAACAGCAGAAACAGATATAATGTCCGTAACTCCCAGCTTTTTTAAAGCCTCGATATTAGCTCTGAAATTTATTTTTGTTGGACTAATCTTGTGACCTCTGGCATGTCTGGGAATAAAGTAAATTTGTTCTTTATTTAATGTTGCTGAGAGAATTTTGTCAGATGTTTCTCCCCAGTTAGTTCTTATTTTTCTCCATTTAACGTTTTGAAGACCGTCAATTTCATATAATCCACTTCCACCAATTATCCCAAGAATTCTTTTTTTCATGATTTAATTATTAGCTCTTTTTTGCTAGATATTGAAGCTAATTATGGACTTAAAAAAATATATAAGATCTATACCCAATTATCCAAAAAAGGGAATTTTATTTAGGGATATTACAACTTTAATAAAAAATCCTGTTGCATTTAAATATGCCATAGATCAAATTTTAAAAATTTCAAAAAAAGTCAAATTTGATAAGGTTTCAGCAATAGAGTCTCGAGGCTTTATTTTTGCCTCAACCATTTCATATTTAACAGACAAACCCTTAGTATTATTAAGAAAAAAAAATAAATTGCCGTCTGAAACACACTCAGTCGATTTTAAACTTGAGTATGGAGAAGCTACGATCGAAGTCCACAAAGACTCAATATTAAAAGGTGAAAAAATTTTAGTAATAGATGATCTTATCGCTACAGGTGGCACAGCGGAAGCTGCGGCAAAATTAATTGAAATATCTGGTGGAGAAATTGCGGGATTTATATTTGTTATTAATTTATTTGATTTACCCGGTAACGATTTGTTAAAAAAAAAATCTTATTTTACTGAAAGCTTAATTGAATTTCCTGGACATTAAATTTAAATTTCCTTTTTTATCCAAGTCTCAGGAGTAAGCTCGTTCTTTATTTCTAAATTAATGTGATAATCAAAAGGTTTTACCCCTCTCGTTTTGATATAGTCAAATGTTTTCTGAATTCCTTCTGATAAATTCACTGTTGTTTTATAATTCAGAAGTGACCTTGCTTTATCCGCTGAGCATGTAGCATGCTTAACTTCTTGAGGTCTATCTTTCTTGTATATTGGTTTTAAATTTGTTCTAGTAATATTTGAACATATTTCCGCAACTTTATTGATTGTTACAAATTCTTCATCAGGACCGATATTTATAATTTGTTTATTTAAATTTTTTTGGTCTACCATTGGAATAAGACAACTCAGACAATCATCAATATAAGAAAAGCACCTGGTTTGATTTCCATCTCCGTATATTATTGGAGCTTTTCCTTGTAACATTCTATTAATCATTATCGATACAACGTTTCTGAATGGATCATCATATTTTTGTTTTGGTCCTATAATATTATGGGGAACAGCAATAACCCATTCAATTTTATTTAATTCGCATAAATTTTTTAAAACTTCTTCGGCAGCAACTTTTGAAATCGCATAAGGATCTACAGGTTGGGGTGCCATTTTTTCTGTAAAAGGAGTTTTTTGGTTTCCATAACGTGCCATGGATGAACAAAAAATTATTCTTTTTACCTTTTCATTTACCGCTGCAGAAAAAATTGAAACTGATGCCAAATAATTATTTTTTGTAATTTCGTAGGGTGAAAAGACTGAGAGACCCTCGTGGGCTGTAGCTGCGCAATGGTACACAATATCTACTCCAGACATAATTTTTTTGATATTTTCTAAGTCACAGCAATCAATTTTATGAAACTTAATATTTTGTGGAACATTATCTTCGTATCCGCCAATCATATTGTCTATACCGATAACTTGATGGCCAATTTTTTGAAGTTGTTCGGCAAGATGAGATCCGAGAAATCCTGCGGCTCCTGTTACTAAAATTTTATAATGTTTTTTCACTGTTGAGTATGTATAGATTTAAATATAAAAAATCAACTTTTTTAAAAAACTTTTGGTCTATACCAAGATTTTTTCAGCATCATTGAATTAAGAATACCAGAAAATCTTTGATAATAAATGTTTCTTTTATTTTTATTTAATATAATCGTAAATATAATTATTTTAAACATAGCTGAAAAAAATTTTCCTGACATTTTAAATAAAGCATATGAGTAACTATAATGTTTTTTATAAAAATAAAAAGATGACCACATCCAATGCCAATTTCTTGAAAGTTCCATTTCTTGATTTATTTCATCATCATGTGAACTGCCGCCTGCGTGGAACACTCTAATGCTCGGATCTAAATAAATTTGTTTACCTTTTTTTTTTAATCTTTTACATAAGTCAATTTCTTCAAAATATATAAAAAAATTTTCGTCAAAAAATCCGATATCTTTAAACTCTTCTATATTTAAAAACATTGCAAATCCTTTTACGTTGTCAACTTCTAAAATTTTTGTTTCATTTTCTTGAAATTTTTCCTCATCTTTTTTTTCTTGAATAAATGGTGAAATAATTGAAAATTTTTTTATTTTTGAGGCCGTTGCTAAAAAATTTTGCAACGAATCTTTTTTCAGTTGAGCATCTGGATTTATAATTAACGCAAACTTCGTCTTTACTTTTGATAAGCCTAAATTATTGCCTTTTGCATATCCAAGATTTTCTGGTGATACATGACATTTTAAATTTGAATATAATTTTTCTGTTTCCTTTTTTAAGGTTAAATCATTGGAATTTTCGACAATAATTATCTTTACTTTAGTGCCAATGCTTTTTAGGCAGGAAAATATTTTTTTCGTGCTTCTAAAAGAGGTTATTACAACGGTAATATCTTCGATATTCATAAATTGTTATTAATTGATTTTGTACAATAATTCTTTTATTAATTTATCACAATAAAATTTAACTCTTTTAAAAGTATGAAAAAAATCATAGTTACTGGCGGTTCTGGGTTTATTGGTAGTAATCTTGTTGAGTATTTATTAAAAAAAAAGTTATTCGTTATAAATATTGACAAACTGACTTATTCTTCAAATAAATTTAATATAAAAAAAAAGAAAAACTATAGGTTCTATAAAATTGATATAAACGACCAAAAAAAAATTACACAAATTTTAAAAAAATATAAACCAAAAGTAATATTTAACCTTGCTGCAGAAACTCATGTTGATAGATCTATCGATGAGCCAAGAACTTTTGTTCATTCAAATATAAATGGAGTTTTTAATTTACTAGAAGCAATAAAAAAAATAAAAAAGAATAATAAAATTAGATTGGTCCATATTTCTACTGATGAAGTTTATGGTGATATCTTGGGAAGTAAAAGATCAGACGAAGATTTTTCTTATAATCCCAGTTCTCCCTACTCAGCCTCAAAAGCTAGTGCTGATCATTTAATTAAATCATATGTAAGAACATTTAATCTCGATGCTATAATTTCGAATTGTTGTAATAATTTTGGTCCTTATCAATTTCCAGAAAAACTTATTCCAAAAATGATAGTTAATACTTTAAAAAATAAACCACTACCTGTTTATGCTAGAGGATTTAATAGCAGAGAATGGATTTTTGTAAAAGATCATTGTGAAGCCTTATTTCAGTTATATTTGAAAGGTAAACCAGGTGAAAGCTACAACGTAGGTTCAAAAAAAAATTTACGTAATATTGATTTAATAAAAATATTATTGAAAATTATTAAATCAAAAAAAATTAAAATTGGAAATAAAGTAAAAATTCAATATGTTAAAGACAGACCGGGACATGACTTTAGATATGCATTAGATAGTAAAAAAATTTTAAAAAAAATTAAATGGAAACCAAGGACTAATTTACATACAGGATTATCAATGACAATAGATTGGTATTTAAAAAATAAAAAATTTATTTCTTCAATTTCAAATAAAAACTATAACAAAAGACTTGGTCTTAAAATATGATTAAAAAAGGTATCATACTAGCTGGTGGAATGGGGACAAGGATGAGTCCTCTTACCAAAGCTGTAAATAAACAATTGCTACCAATATATGATAAGCCTCTAATTTATTATCCTTTATCTGTTTTAATGTTGGCTGGCATCAAAGATATTTTAATAATAGTTAACAAAGGACAATTGGGCCAATTTAAGAAAATTTTACCAAATGGGGAAAATTTAGGGATTAAAATAAAATATTTAGAACAAGCAAAACCAAGAGGATTGCCTGATGCTTTTATATTGGGAGAAAAATTTATAGGAAAAGATAACGTGGCTTTAATTTTAGGCGACAATTTCTTTTACGCTCAAAGTTTAACTAAAACTTTAGAAAAATGTATCAAACTCAGAAATGGAGCTAAAGTTTTTTTACACCCAGTCAGAAATCCAATTTTATATGGTGTTGCAACAATAAATAAAAATAAAAAAATTCAAACTTTGTCTGAAAAACCTAAAAAACCAAAATCAAATTTAGCTGTAACTGGTTTATATTTTTTTGATAATAAAGTCATTGGTTATAGCAAAACTCTAAAGCCATCAAAAAGAAATGAAATTGAAATTATTGATTTGTTGAAAAAATATAAAAAGAAAAACAAGCTTAGCGCTGAATTTTTAGGAAGAGGAGGAACATGGTTAGATACTGGTGAGATTAATGATTTTTATGATACTTCGTCCTTTGTTTCAACGATTGAAAATCGCCAAGGTTTTAAAATAGCTTGTTTAGAGGAAATAGCATTTGATAAAGGTTGGATAAATTTAAAAAAAATGAAAAATGCAATTAATTTTTACGGAAATTGTAAGTATTCACAGTATCTGAAAAAAATAACCCAAAAGTAATTGAAATGAAAAGAATTTTAGTAACAGGAGGAGATGGAAGATTTGCACAAACATTAAAAAAAATTAAATCTAATCACAAATTTTTTTTTAGGAATAAAAAGCAGTTAGATATTAACAGCATTAATTCTATCAATAAAAATATTATTAGATTTAAGCCAAATATTGTCTTACATTTAGCTGGTCTTTCACGGCCAATGAAAATTCACGATACAAATATTCAAAAAAGTATAAATCTTAACATAGTTGGAACATGTAATTTAGTTAATGCTTGCTCAAAAAAAAAAATAAAACTGATATATTTTTCAACTAGCTATGTTTACGCTGGAATAAAAGGAAATTATAAAGAGGAAGATCCAGTTCTACCATGGAATACTTATGCGATGTCTAAGTTGGCTGGAGAACTTGCGGTGCAAATGTATAAAAATTCTTTGATTTTAAGAGTATCGATGACAGAAGAGCCTTTTGTTCATGAAGCAGCTTATGCGAACGTAAAATCGAATTTTATGTATCACAAAGAGGCGGCCAATTTACTTTTAAAAGTTCTTAATAAAAAAGGAATATATAATTTTGGAGGTAAAAGCCAAACAGTATTTAATTTTATTAGAAAGAAAAATAAAAATATTAAGAAAAAGTTTTCAAAAGGAGAATTTCCGTTAAAGCAAGATATGAACTTAGATAAACTTAATAAAATAATAAAAAAGTGAAGTGTAAAATAACAGAAAAAAATTTGAAGCCATTTATGACTTTTGGCCAAATGCCTCCGGCCAATGGTTTTCTCGAGAAAAAAGATTTTAAAAATGAATATTTTTACGAGATGGAAGTAGGTTTCTCAGAAGAGATTTCTCTTTTTCAATTAAATAATTTTACACCTCCTAAGAATATTCACACTGAAAAATATCCATTTTATACGTCAAGCTCCAAATTTATGGAAAATCATTTTAGAGATTATTCAAATTGGATGTTTAAAAACTATCTCAAAAATAATTCAAAATTAATTGAAATTGGTTCGAATGATGGAACTCTTTTAAAAAATTTTCAAAAAACAGATATTGATTTTCTAGGTTTTGAGCCGTCATCTAAAATCGCAGAATTAGCCAATCAACAAAAAATTAAAACAATTAATCAATTTTTCGATAAGGAAAGTGCATTAGAATTAACAAAATATAAAAAAAACACCGATGTTATTTGTGCAGCTAATGTAATAGCTCATATTCCTGATCTGAAAGATTTAATTCATGGAATTGATAATCTACTTTCATCTACAGGAGTTTTTATATTTGAAGAGCCGTACTTAGGATCGATGTTCTCTCAAGTATCTTATGATCAGATTTATGATGAGCATATTTATTTGTTTTCTTTAAGTTCAATAAAAAAACTTTTTAATTTATTTGATTTTGACTTAATTGATGCGTTACCTCAAATAACTCATGGGGGTTCTATAAGATATGTTATAGCCAGAAAAAATAAGTTTCCAATTAAAAAAAATGTTTCAAAGTTAATTGATAATGAAAAAGAAAAAAATTTAGATAATTTGAACTCTTGTTTAGAATTTAAAAAAAATTGTGAAGGCTCGAAAAGTAAAATTTTAAACGATTTAAAAAAAATAAAGAATGATGGAAAAAAAATATGTGGATACGCAGCAACAGCAAAAAGTTCAACAATATTAAATTATTGTAAGATAGGCACAGATCTAATCGATTACATCACTGACACAACAAAAGAAAAAATTGGAAAATATTCTCCTGGTATGCATATACCAATAGTGTCTGTTGATAGATTTAAAGATAATCCCCCAGATGTTGCTTATTTATTTGCGTGGAATCATCGTAAAGAAATTTTTAAAAAAGAGAAAAATTTTTCCTTGAATGGTGGAAAATGGTTTTCTCATGTTAAATTAGATTAATGGAAAACAAGTTAACAATTTATTGTTTCACACTTAAATATTTCAAGTTACTAGATTCTCTACCTGATCATATCGTTCCGCTTGGTTTAGGATCTGAAAAATTTCCTAATAATTGGTTAGACGAAAAAAATGGTGAAAATATTTCTAAGCTAAATAATTATTATGGTGAAGCAACAGGCATTTATTGGATTTGGAAAAATAAATTAAATAATTATAAAAATGATGACTGGATTGGAACTTGTCATTATAGAAAATTTTGGCTAGATGATTGTTATTTAAATAAGCAAAAAACAACTTTTTCTAGTCTTTACTCAAAATTATTGAAACCTGAGAACGAAGTTTTTTTAATTTCAGATGCTATTCAAGTTCAACCAATTTTTTTTAAAAATCAGACTATCTTAGAACAATTTGAGAAAGTGTGTGGCAAAAATATAATCAAAGAATGTGCTGAATTTCTAGATCCAAGTATTAAAGATGAGTTTTTAAAGTATTTAAATAATAAAAAATTTAGCATCACTTTTTTTATTACTAAAAAAAAAATTTTTGAAGAATATTGTAGTATTTTATTTCCATGGATGGAGAAGTGTTTTAATTACTGTAAAGCAAGGAATTTACTTATTGGATATAATAGTAGATTGCCAGCATTTTTGATGGAGAGGTTTGCTTCTTTTTGGATTGATAGAAATGTCAATAAAAAAAGCTATTTATCATATTCAAGAATAGGTAAATTAATGTTGTCAAATTCAATTAATAAAATTATAAATCCAATGAAGGTGCCATTTACTTTTAGAATGTATCCAACTTTACATGATTATTAAAAAAACAAAAATTAAAGGACTTAAGATTGTCAAACAAAAAAGATTCTCTGATTCAAGAGGAAGTTTAAGAGTAATGTTTAACAGCCAAAAACTAAAAGACAATAAATTTATTTTTGACTTTTGCACGACATCTAAAAAGAACGTACTAAGAGGTTTTCATTTTCAGTATAAGCATCAACAGGCTAAGTTTGTAAATGTTTTAAAAGGTAAAATTTTAGACTGTGTAGTTGATCTAAGAAAAAGATCTAAAACTTATGGCAAAACTTTTAAAATAATATTATCTGAAAAAAATTGCTTGGGATTGTATATCCCTGAAGGCTTTGGTCATGCTTATTTTTCAATTGATAAGGAAAATATTATTTATTATCAATTGTCTGATTATTACAAGCCGCAATATGAAGATGGTATTATATGGAATGATAAAAATTTAAAGATAAATTGGCCATCAAAAAAACCTTTGATTTCTAAAAAAGATAAAAAACTCATTTCGTTAAAAGATTTTGAAAAAAAATATAAAACGCTCTAATTAAAATCTGAAATATCTTTAAACAAAATAGGCAAGGTTTTATATTTTGTATTTTTTTTGAACCAATAAGATAAGTATCTTTCAGCTAAAAACCCATAAATTCTTTTTAAACCAAATCCTTTTAGATTTTCGAATCCAAATTGTTCTTCACACCTTAATAGCCATGGAAAAATTGATTCATAATATTTAATTAAAACATTTTTTTTACAAATAAACATATTGTGCGGGTTAAAAGATACATTGTTTTCCATAAATGATCTGAAATCCTCTCTATCTTGATTTTCTAAAAGATTGATGGCTTTATCTAGGTTTCCTTTACCATGCCACATATCAAAATGAAATTTCAAATTTCTTTTATTTTTATCAAAAAATAGTATTGGGTTTCTTGCCATTGTTAAAAAATTTCTTTTTATAAATTTAGAAAATCTAAATTGATTTACAAAAAAAGGGTCGCCTATAATACTCTCATATTTATTAAAATCGTCGGGTATTTTATTGATAACTAAATCTTTAAGATCCAATATATTTTTAATATCAGTTTTTTCTTTCATTAACCAAAATTTCCTATATTGGCAAAAACCAACCCATTCTGTTTGAATCTTATTTAAATAGTTTTTCCAAATCCAATAATGAAAAGTGTACTCTCCATAAAATGGATTTTTTTTATAAATTGTTTCACCGGACTTGTCTGAAAACCATTCACTGCTAAATCTGTTTTCTCCTAATCCAACAGGTGTGTAATTTAACAATTGAATTTTATTCAAGTGTTTTTCGTTTAATGTCAGGCAAAACATTTGAAGATTTTTCATAAATTTTGGTAGCGAGGGGCGGAGTCGAACCGCCGACCCCAGGCTTATGAGTCCTGTGCTCTAACCAACTGAGCTACCTCGCCACACATGTATTTATATAATATGTTTAATGAATTAATAAAAGACAATATTTACACAATGATTTTTATATAGTAATTAGATATCTTTCTTATATAACCAATTTTAGAAAATTTATGAGAGTATTTTACGGTAAAGCCGTTTACGACAAAAAAGAGATAAAAGCTTCTTTAAATGTGCTTAAAAGCAAATCCTTAACTTTAATAGATGGTCCATCCGTAAAAGAGTTAGAAAAGAAAATATGTAAAATTTTTGGCAAAAAATATGCTTTGATGGTTAACTCAGGGTCTTCAGCAAACTTATTAGGTCTTGCATCTTTTAAATTCAAAAAAGGATCTGAAATTATCACCCCTGCTTTAACATTTTCGACTACAGTCGCTCCAATTTATCAATTGGGTTGTATACCTCACTTTATTGATGTTGAAAAAAATACTTTTCTTTCAAATTTAGATCAGATCGAAAAATGTATAAATAAAAAGACAGTAGCAATAATGATTCCAAATTTACTTGGGAATGTTCCTAATTGGAAAAAAATTTTTAAAATAGCAAAAAAATATAATCTTAAAATAATCGAAGATTCTGCAGATACAATTGGATATACTTTTAATAATAGAAATTTTGGACAATACTCTGATGTAACTACAAATAGTTTATATGCATCACATATTATAACTGGTGCGGGCTTTGGAGGAGTTGTTTGTTTTAATGATAAAAAATTATACGAAAAAGCAAAGTTATTAAGAGGATGGGGAAGATCTTCTGCAATTTTTAATGAGGCAGAAGGAATCAATTTACGTTTTAGTAAAAAGGTAGACGGAATACCTTATGATGGCAAATACATTTTTTCAGAAATTGGATATAATTTTTTACCTTCAGAAATTTCTGCAGCATTTGCTTTAGAACAAATTAAAAAATTAAAGAAAAATATCAATCAAAGAGAAAAAAATTTTAAATTTTTATATAATTACTTTTTAAACTACACAGATATTTTTGATTTACCTAAACAAGAAAAAGGTATTAAAACTGGATGGTTGGCGTTTCCTTTATTGTTAAAGAATAAGATTAAATTTAAAAGAAAAGATCTCCAAATATACTTAGAAAAAAAAGGGATACAAACAAGAACTATATTTACTGGAAATATTTTAAGACAGCCTATAATGAAAAATAAAAAATTCAAAAAATTAAAAGGTCCATTCAAAAATAGCGATAATGTGATGAGAAACGGAATATTAATCGGTTGCCATCATGGACTTACAAAAAAAGAATTAAATTATATGACGAAGAATTTTAGAAGCTTTATCGAAAAATTTAATTAACTTTAGGTCTATATGTTGAGTCTTTTAATAATAAAGATCTTAAGGATCCTGAAAGCTCAGCTTTTGCAAGTTCGTAATTATTTTTATCCTTTTGAATAATAGATCTTATTATAGTAGTTGTTGATCTGTATATATTAGGCAAAATTTTTTTTAAAGCATATAGATAACTAAAATTTTTTTTATAAAAATAAAATTTGGACCAGCAATAGTGCCAATTTCTACTTTTATTTATTTCAAATTCAAATTTTTTATTTGATGACTTCATTCCAGAATGAATAAATTTTAAATTTTTTATCGCAAATATTTTGTGGCCTTTTTTTCTTACATTTAAACACATATCGGTATTTTCAAAATATAAAAAAAAATTTTCATCCATTATTTTATCATCAAATGTTTCTTTGTTTATTATGAAAGCAGCGCCATCAACATCTTTTACTTCAAAAAGATTATTATTCTTAATAATTATTTCATTTTGTTGAAGATTTTCTAATGGCCAATAATTTTTAAAAATTTTTTCATTTTTATAAGTTGGTGCTAAAATTGCAAAGTTTTTGAATTCATTAATAATTTCAGAAATTTTAAGAAATACTTGTGTTTCAAAAAAAACATCTGCTACTAGACATAATACAAAATTATTTTTAGAACTTTGAACCCCTAAGTTTAAAGCTTTTGCATATCCTAAGTTATTTGGTGGGATTATCACTTTAGTGTTTTCGTATTTTTTTTCTAAGTCAAGTTTCAAACTTGAATTTAAAGAATTTTCTACAATTAAAATTTCTATAGATTGCGGTATTGATTTAATTAAATTTTCAATCAGGTGCTCACTTTTAAAAGTAACTATAACAATTGAAAAATTCATTTAGTATATTGATATTTAAATTTAAACTTCTAGTAAACAAAGATCATTAAATTTAAGGATTTATTTTGTAAATATTTAAAAAAACTGAGAATTTTCTTAATTTTATAGTGTCAATATTATCCCAAAAACTGTAACAGCCGATATTGCCGCCGCTGTAAGAATATAATTGTTTTTTCTTTCTTTCTTATGTTCAGACTTCATCTTGCTAACTAAGTCTGTTACATTGACTCTTTTATCATTGTAAAAGCCATTCAGCCTGTTCTCATTTTCGACGTTGTGCTCGTCTGATTTAAATTTGTGAATAGAACTCATATTAAGGCAGATTAAATCATAGAATTATCAAAGTGTATATCAGTTATTTAGGTCAGTTTGGGTTGTAGAAAGCTCTTTAACTGGACTATATGTTACAAATGGGTTTTTTTTTAAGATTATATTATGTCTTCAGCAGGTGTATAGTTTAGTCCAAAAGCTTCGGCCACACTTTTGTACGTGACTTTTCCTTTGTAGATGTTGAGACCTGCTAGATAATTTTTATTTTCTTTAAGAGTTTTTTTATAACCTTGTTGAGCTATCTTAGTTAATAAAGGTAGGGTTGCTTTATTTAACGCCATTGTGGAGGTCCTAGGCACACCGCCAGGCATGTTTGCAACACAGTAATGAACAACTCCGTCAACAATGAAAGTCGGATTAGCATGAGTTGTTGGTTTACTTGTTTCCACACATCCACCTTGATCAATAGCTACGTCGACTATTACTGAGCCTTTCTTCATTAGTTTAATCATATCTTTAGTAATTAATTTAGGTGCTTCGGCACCTGGAACTAAAACTCCACCAATTAAAAGATCGCAATCTGAAATAATACTTTTTAAATCAGATTGATCACTTCTTAATGGTATTATTTTATCACCGAACATTTTTTGTAAGTCTTTAAGTCTTTCTTCTGATTTATCAATTATAAATACTTTACCTCTCATTCCTGTAGCTATAATTGCTGCGTTTTCTCCCACCACACCTCCTCCGAGGATAACCACATTTGCTGGTTCAACTCCAGGCGCGCCTCCAAGTAATAAACCTCTTCCATTTTGATTTTTTTCCAACGAGTGTGCCCCAGCTTGCACTGACATTCTACCGGCTACAGCGCTCATAGGTGCAAGTAATGGCAGCTTCCCGTTATTATCAGTTACAGTTTCGTAAGCAATACAAATAGATTTTGTATCAATAAGGGCTTTAGTAAGTTCTTTTGCTGCAGCTAAATGTAAGTAAGTATAAATTATTTGTCCCTCTCTTATCATTGAAACTTCGCTTAATTGAGGTTCTTTAACTTTTACGATAATGTCTGATGATCTAAATATGTCTTCTGGTTTGTCAATTATTTTAGCTCCAACTTTTTTATAATCCTCATTTGAAAAACCAGCTCCTAGCCCACCATTATTTTCTACTAGAACTTCTTGTCCATTATTAATTAAATGTTTTACGCTGTCTGGTGTTAAACCTATTCTATGCTCTTGCAGCTTAATCTCTTTAGGAACTCCGATTTTCATTTAAGACTTTGTGTAATTTGAAATGCCTGTTCTTAGTTTATCAATTATTTCATCAATATGTTTCTTCTCACAAATAAATTGTGGTGCTATTATCAAAGAATCTCCCGTATTCTTAAAATTTACTCCAGCGTCGTAGCAATGTTTGAATGTTTGAAAGCCCGCTTTTCCAGGTTTATCTTTCATTCTCATTTCTATTCCACCCATCATTCCATAACCTCTTATACTTACTACTTCTTTTAAATCCTTAAGAGAATGAAGACCATCCTGAAAATAAGGTGACATATTTTTTGCTCTTTTAATAATATCTTCTTTATCAAAAATATCTTGTACAGCTAATCCAGCGGCCACTGCAACTGGAATTCCTGAATAAGTATATCCGTGAAATAATTCCGGGGTACCTTCAGGCGCTGAAGATCCGTCTAAAACAGTATCATAAATTTCCTCTTTTACAGCTACAACTCCCATAGGAACAACTCCGTTTGTAGTAGCTTTAGCCATGGTTATAATATCAGGCGTTACTCCAAATTCCTGGGATGCAAAAGCTGATCCTGTTCTGCCCCATCCAGTTATTACTTCATCAAAAATTAAAAGAATGCCGTGTTTATTGCAAATTTCTCGAATTCTTTTTAAATATCCTTTTGGTGGTACTAAAGTTCCAGTTGAGCCTGCTATAGGTTCAACTATACAAGCAGCGATATTTTCTCCTCCAAAATTCATTGCTATTCTTTCTAAATCTTCAGCCATTTCAACCCCAGTATCTGGTTGTCCTTTAACAAATTTATGTTCAGGTAAATGCGTATGTCTCATATGTTGAACACCCGGCATTAAGACACTAGCAAAAGTTTTCACATTGTTTATCATTCCTCCAACTGTTGTAGCTCCTATGTTCATGCCATGATACCCGCGTTCTCTACCTACGAATCTAAATCTTTTTGAGTCTCCTTTTGCTCTATGAAATGCTATAGCTATTTTAATTGCGGTTTCAACTGCTGTTGACCCACAAATAGTATAAAAAATTCTGTTAATTCCCTCAGGTGTTTTTTTTGCTATTCTTGTTGCTAACTCAAATGATCCTCCAAATCCTTGGTTGAAGGGCTGACAATAATCGAGTTTATCAAGTTGTTTTGAAACAGCTTCTGTTATTTCTTTTCTTCCGTGGCCCAGAGGATTACAAAATAATCCAGAACTTGCATCAATCATTTTTTTTCCTTGGTGATTAGTTAAATAAACACCTTTAGCATCAACAATAAGTCTAGGATTTTTTTTAAAATTCTTGTTGTCAGTAAACGGCATCCAATGCTCGTTTAGAGAATTCGGAACATTTGTTCTATTTGATGTGCTCATATTAATTACAATTCATTCTTAGACTATTGCTAAATTTAAACAAGAAATATTGTATACAACTTTAAGTAGTATATCAATACAGGTTTCTGTATATAAAAGTGAGATAAATTCCAACAAAAAAACACACAACATTTTGTTTACATGTACGTTAATTTACTTTTAACTCGTATAAATAAACAAACTATATGGGAGACAAAATGAAAAAAATAATAAGCACAGTTCTTGGGATGATTTTGGCTTTTTCTCTTTATTCTTCAGTTGCATACTCTGCTGCTAAAGAAGTT